>JGI24025J20009_10001920_pt1 | contig 15320 bp, 11 predicted proteins | sample Cruoilmetagenom3_FD_20009 | JGI IMG/M metagenome (IMG submission 20009)
AAATCATAATTAAAAAACTTTATTGAGGAAATTTAATTATGAATCACGAGGCAAGCTCACAGAATAATAGTACTCATTTAACTGCTTCAGCTAAAGTGTAATAATGCAAAATACCGCTAAAAAGCTCACAGGATATGAGCGAAGGACTTTTGAGGCCGAAGTAACTAACGAATTTTATAATGGTAATGCCAGAAAAGCTGAACGTGAATTAAATTGGGGCAGAGCAACAATATCCCAAGGAATTAAAGAACTTTCAAGTGGATTTGAATGTATTGGCAATTTGAAGATGTGCGGAGATAAAAAAACAGAAGAAAAACTACCCTGTATCGAACAGGATATTCGAGAAATCGTAGAACCCTATTGTCAGGTTGATCCACAATTCAAAAATGCCCTTGTTTATACTAGAATTACAGCAAAAGCCGTTCGGGAAGCATTGATCAATAGAGGGTATAGTGATGATGAACTTCCAACAAGCAGAACTATTCATAACATGTTAAATCGGATGGGATACTCATTAAAAAAGGTAGAAAAAACAAGGCCTTTAAAAAAAATAAAAGAAGTAAATGAAATATTTGATAATGTTCATGAAGCGAATAGTAATTCTGATAATTGTCATGAATCATTAAGAATCTCAATTGATAGTAAAGCTACTGTAAAAATAGGGGAATTGTCTAGAGGTGGGAAATCACGAGACAAAGAATCCCCAAAAGCACTTGATCACGATACAAATTTTGATTCTACATTAAAGCCTTTTGGGATATTGGATGTACTGACAGGACTACTGACCATTGTTTTTGGTAACTCATCAGAAACAAGTGATTTTATTGTAGATGCTTTATTAATATGGTGGCACGCAAATAAGCATCTTTATCCACACATCAAGGAGTTATTTATTAATTTAGACAATGGGCCACAAAATAGTAGTCACAGAACTCAGTTCATCAAAAGAATAACAGAATTTGCAGATGAAACAGGCCTGCGGATTCATCTGGTTTATTATCCTCCGTATCATAGTAAATACAATCCTATAGAGCGTTGTTGGGGAGTCTTAGAAAACCACTGGAATGGAACAATTTTAGATAGTGTTGAAAAAACAATAAACTGGGCCGGAACAATGACTTGGAAAGGAATCAAACCAGCAATAAAATTACTAGATAAAGTCTATCAAAAGGGAGTCAGTTTAACAAAAGGAGAAATGAAAAAATATGNAGGCCGATTAAAAAGATCAAGACTATTGGCTAAATGGGATGTCATTATTGATCCAATATTGGGGTAAATTGTTTTTTTCCAAATCCCTAAGTTCATTTTTTGTAACATTAGCGTATACGAATGTAACCGGAAAAGCTTGATCGGAAGGTTTAACCTGCCAGACTTGGGCTCGAAGAAGGATTTGGGAGAGGATTTGATGAAATGGAATGCGTTGAAAAATAACCTCTCTTTCCGAGGAGTGTCGTGGCACGCATTTTGCTTTTCTTGAGATGACAGCAGAAAAACTATTCAATATTGGAGGTAAGTAAGATGAAAAAACGGTTTATAATTTTTTATATTGCCGCATTTTGTATTGTTGTTGGATTGTCTTTTGCAATGCCGGCTTCTTCCGCCATTCTCTTTTATGAGGATTTTGAGGATGCTTTAGATTTTGACCCGCCACGTGATTGGGTAAAGGAGGGTAAGCATGGCAGTCAAGGCCTTACGACTGAACAAGTAAGAGCAGGTTCAAGCGCATATAAGTTTTCTCTTACACGCTATGACTCTGGAGACTTTAGGGAACAAATAACATTACACAATGGATTTAATAATGGTAGTCTTTACTTTACCATTGGGAATGAGTATTGGATTGGCTATAGCCTCTTTCTTGCTGATGGCTATCATAGTCCTACCGTACCCGGAGGTTGGGTACTTCATCAAGAATTTCATCCTGTAGCAGATGCTTGTGATGAGGGCATACGACATGCAATTTTTCATCATAGGACAAAAGACGGCAACTGGACGTCTTGGCTTCAATGGACTTCTCTGCACCGTACTGTTGCCCCCAAAGTAGGGATATTTGGTAACTATTATACTTATGATCCGTTTTCAACTGGTCAATGGGTTGATTTCGTTATCAATGTCAAATGGAGTTATGAAGCAGAGGGGGTTTTTAAGATTTGGAAGAATGGGGTTCTGATAACAGACAGAAATGGACCTAATTGCTTTAATGATGATACAGGACCATATCTAATGCTCGGAATATACGGACGTATCGATCAAGACCAGACAATGACTATCTATTGTGACGAGCTTAGAATTGGGGATAGTAATTCATCTTATTCAGAGGTAGCACCAGGAGGAACTGTAAAACCCTTACCGCCGATGGTGTATCCACCAGAGAAAATCATTGATAAGTGACAAGACATCGTGGACAAAAAGCTTTTGCGGCCTAATTAGTGTCTGAACGAAAAGGCCGTTCAGACACAATTTTGAATTCTAAATTTTGAATGTTGAATTTAAAAAGGAAGTAACCTTAATATGTTAATTGTCCACGACCTAATTGAGAAAACAAAATTTGGAGTTTCCGTTTCTATGATCATGGTGATTTTGTCGAGAAACTCTTGCCGGCAGTGGTCATTGAACTTTTCGAACATACCGTTGCGTCAAGGTTTGCCTGCCAAGATTTAACCGCGGTAGTCCTCGCCTGCCCGGCAAAAACTTAAAATCTTTCCCAGATTAAAGCTTCGCCTTACAGATGATGTCAAAGAGCATGAGGCATCCTTCATTCTGTAGTTTACACTTTTTCAATATAGACGGATGCCAGCCATTAGCTGTTAGCCGTTAGCTATTAGGTGAAAACTTTGTATAAAAACGGGTTGTTAAGCTAAAAGCTAACGGCTAATAGCTAATCGCACAAGTCATATTTTTTGAGGTATATTACCCCTAAAAGTGTAAACTACTTTTGGCTTACTATGAAGGATGCCGAGCATGGCCATATTTTTTTAAATTAGCCGCCTTCGGCGGGACTTCTCTGGCAGGATGAACAAGATTTACCTGTCTGCGTGCGACGCACAGGCAGGCATGATTTTCATTTATCCTGTTGATCCTGTTGATCCTGTCAAAAAATGGAAATTCCTATACTATCCAGATATGACTGAGTAGAGCAACATCCAGGATTGCAACCGCTACCTATGCATCTCAAAAATAGGAAATCTCTGATGATAAAAACGCCACGTGTTTTAATCGTTTCCCCTTATCTACATTTGCCTGGTGGAGTAGCGAATTTTGTCTCAACGCTCATCAAACATCTCTCAACGGCGATCAACTATGAGCATTTTCCAATAGGAATGAGATTTCCAAGCAACTGGAAAAGAATAAAGCTTTTATGCCCTATTGTAGATAATGTAAGACTTGTCTTGAGATATTATCGTTTTGGATTTGATTGCGTCCACCTTAACCCATCACTTAACTCCAAAGCTTTGCTTAGAGATGGCTTGTTCGTACTTACGCTCAACATGATTGGGTTTAGAAAAATTATTGTGTTCATCCATGGCTGGGGGATGCGAGAGGAAAGGATAATCAAAAACAACCATCTTCTCAAATTCCTTTTTAGTTGGGTCTTTGGAAAAGCGGCGATAATTTTGGTTCTGTCCTCACGTTTTGAGAAATCACTAATTGACATGGGTTTTGCGCCCAACAAAGTTCGCACAGTTACCACCATGTTTGATGGTAGAATCTTCAAAGAGATTACAAACGATAACAATCATGAAGGAAAAACCATACTTTTTCTTTCTAGATTTGTTCGTGAAAAGGGGGTATATGAGCTTCTGGAGGCATTTACTTCGATAGCAATGCGATTTCCAGATGCTAGACTTATTCTGGCAGGTGATGGACCTGAGCAGGACAAGATAAGAAGCTGGATTGATAGGCACGGAATGTCCGATCGTGTAAAACTCCCTGGGTATCTTCACGGGGAAGCCAAGGCACAAGCATTGAAAGGCGCAAACATATTTGTGTTTCCGACCTATTATGGTGAGGGATGTCCCATTTCATTGCTGGAGGCAATGGCTGCGGGTCTTCCGGTTATCACCACACCGGTTGGTGGCATTCCAGACATCTTTATTGATGGTGAGAATGGTATTCTTATAGACCACGTATCTCCTCACAAAATTGCAACAGCCATGGAACGACTGCTCAATGATGAAAATTTCTCCAGCAAAGTCCAAGAAAACAATAGGCGTGATGCTTGGGAAAAGTATGAAGCTGCTATCGTAACAAGGAAGATGGAAGCGATTTACATGGAGGTGGCATCTGCCTAATAATAACTATCTTGCCACTTTCTTTGTGTCCAACTAACTCTTCCCAAACTGTAACTACTCAGGTGGATAGACTGAAGGTAGAAGGCTAATAGGGGCAAATCGTGCGTGATCACACAAAATTAGGTGTTTAGACTGAAGACTTTTAGGGACAAAACTTAGGGCGTTCGATCGTTGCAAAATGCTTGAAATCCTTCAGCCTTCAACCTGAATAGTTACCCCAAACTTACAAAGATCAGTAAAGTGGACCGGGAGCATTACGTATTTGTCCGTAAAAATCGTTTTGCTTGGTCTTGAGAAACATATTTTTCAAAAGCACTTTCGGCTACCAACTTAAAGCGGGACACTTTCCCATCAGCGCTAACTCAGTCGCAACGTCATTCCGGCGAAAGCCGGAATCCAGATTTCTTAATGCAAGCTTGTCCATGGCAAACCTTTGGATCAATTGAAATCCGTTGGTACATAAGATCACCTCCTAGAGTTGGGAGTCGGCACGGAGGCAGTTGCCCCTATCGGATCGGTGCCGGAACTTCTCGGTTCAAGTCAGCCCTGAGCCCATAAATTCTCACCGAGGTTAAAACAAATCGAAATGATACGCAACCTTAATAAACCTAAGTTGAGCGATTAGCTGTTAGCTGTCAAATGCCAATACATCGGTTACCCGATTTTAAAAGGGTAAATAATGCCAATACATCGGTTACCCATGTACCTGAGGTTATATACTTCAAGCATTGACGTTGAACTCATAAATTTAAAAAAACAATAATGCCGAGAGTTATGGGAGAAAAAAAGCAACTAGCAGAAGAAGCAAGCTGCGCGAGAATGGGCCACCCTAGCTCGTCGGAGCGCTGGTTGCTCCTTCTGCGGGTTATCCACTCGGCTTTGGTAATAGTGAACATAAGAAAAAATAATTTGCCTCTTCACTATTTTGTATGTGTAAGTGTTGTTTTGTTCATGGCCTGCCCGGAGGATAGGGCTCTGCTGGGGAGCAAGCCGAGCGCCGAGGCAGGGAACAAGACCGAAGAGGGTGACTACTGTTGCCCTCTTTTATCGGGATAGGGAGGAGCTGTGAGGCTCCTCCCTATCCCGATAGATGGTTATTTATAATACATTAAAAATAAAACTTTACCTATTTATTACAATGGATTGATTTATTTTTCAGAGTAAACAATGAATAATAATTGTGTCCTAATAATCCCTCGTGAATTATGCACTGGCTGTGGAGCATGCGCTTCTGTCTGCCCAAAAAATGCTATCCATATGCAACAGGATGCTGTTACAGGAACGTTTTTCCCATCCGTCAACCATTCAAAATGTTCTAATAACTGCGACCTTTGCTTATCTGTATGTCCTGCTGTCAACTGGTCAAATACTGTTAGAACAAAACAAAACCACTATGCCTTGGGAGACTATGTCCAGGCCTATGCTGCATTTTCATCAGATCATAAATTGAGAACTGCGGCTGCCTCCGGCGGTTTTACAACCAGTTTATTGCAATCTTTGCTTGTCCAGGGATATATCTCAGGTGCCATTGTCTCTCGAAGGGTTAAAGGGGATCCTTTTCAGACAGAAACAATCATAGCGCGGACACCTGAAGAAATAGATTCTTGTAAGGGATCTATTTATTCGCCGGTCTGTTTCTCGGAAGTTTTTCGTAACTTGAAAAAAATTTCTAATGAAGAGTCATTGGCCGTTGTTGGTTTGCCCTGTCATAGCCAGGCGCTTTCTTTACTGATAGATAAAATTCCGTCATTACGTAAAAAAAATATTCTTAAAATTTCTCTGGTTTGCGGTCATGCCCCAACACAAAATGCTTACAGATATACCATGAAAAGATTAGGCATCAATGAAACGGATGTTGTGGATATCAATAATAGAGGAGAAGGCTGGCCGGGATTTCTTCGTTTTCAATTAAAAAATGGTGATATTCGACGTATACCGTGCGGTGACGCATTGAGTTGGGGAATGATACTGTCTTCACCTGTATTTACACCGGACGCATGCCAACTATGCCCTGATCCTGGAGGATTCGCCGCAGATATTATGGTATGTGACGCATGGCTGCCACGATATAAAAAGAACAAAGAAGGAATCAACCTTATTCTTACTAAAACAGTTTTAGGCGATAGAATGGTACATAATGCAAAAAACAACAGAGATATCGATCTTGAATTAATTGATATCGATGATTTTTTGCGAGCTAACAACAGAGTTTTTACGGCTAAAACAAGGAATCATAATATCGCTATGCGATATCTCATTGGAAAAAATTTAACTATATTTCATAAAAATATCAAGGAGATTGAAGCATTAGGATTCATGACAATTATTAAATTAAAAATATATTATTTTCATATTAAATTTATGAAATTTATGAAATTGAGTAAATTTTCGAATCATCTTCCTAAAGCATTATTTTTTTATTTTAAAGTTGTACAGTTATTAAAAAGATGAAAAAAATTCTAATTGTACAGAATTACAATGCCAATAAAGGAGACAGTTCTGTTGCCTTTACAATGCTGAAATCACTCCGTGCCATAGATGATGATTTAGATTTTGGGGTAACCAGTTATGATCCTAAAAAAGCCACAGAAGAATATGGAATCCCTGCAGCAGAATTTGCCTTTAACTTGCACGACATCAAGCTTAAAAAAGGGATATCCAGGATATGGGCTTTTGCCCGCGAGGGGCTTTGGGTTGGATATGGTTTTGGTTGGGCATTTTTTCGGCGTTATCTAGGCATTCGATTGCCTGTTCCCACTTTTAAAAATAAGACCGTGGGATTGTATGAAAATACAGACGTAGTCGTTTTGCCGGGAGGACACTTCTTCACAAATTTTAATGGATTGGGGATGAATTTTTCCCATTTTTTTGCCATGATTCTAGCTTTTTCTCTAAAAAAGCCGACCATGATCTATGCTCAAACTATAGGCCCATTTTTTGGGGTATTTAAATTGCCAGTCCTTGCTATGACAGCTTTTATCTTGCGAAATGTTGATGCTGTGACGCTACGTGAAAAAGGGGGATTAACGTACTGTAATAATGTAAAAAGAATAGAACTGACAGCAGAGACAGTTTTCGCTCTCGATACGGAAATAAGTTTGGCACAAAATGTAAAAGGCCTTCAATCTGTGCGAGATAATGGGGAAATTTTGGTCGGAGTGACAATCCATCATATTTATTATAAGTATTTTTTTAGCAAAGATAGGTATGTAAGTATAATGGCAGAAATTTTTCAAAGAATAGTCGATGGCTATAATGCTACGATTTTAATTATTCCTATGGAGGAAGCCGTTCATGGGGGAGGGGACAGGCCTTTGGCAAGGGAAATGATTGATCGCTCTGGACGAGAGAAAAGCGTTTCTGTTCTTGAAGGAGACTTGCTGTCCCATGTAACTGCAGCCGTTATTGCAAGCACGGATGTTTTTATTGGGACAAAGACACATTCAGTTGTTTATGGACTCAAGAGTGGTGTTCCTACTATTTCTATTTCTTATCAGGATAAATCCAATGAATTTATGCAAATGTTTGGCGTAAGAGAGAATGCGATAAATTTGAAAGATATAACTCCTGATGATTTTATGCAAATATTTAAGCGGGTATTTGAATCATTGGAATTTTATCGACAAAAGCAGCAAAATGCTTTGTCAAGAGTCAAATTACTGGCGGAAAAGAATAATCATATACTTTTGAGCCTTATTAAGTGATGATTACTAAAGTAATATGGCTTTGTCAAAGAGCCTCTGTGATGTCTTTTCCTGAGTATATCTATCGACTAGGCCATCTTTTTCGTGATGTTGTTCAATATTTTTGGATAAAGGCTAACAAGAAACATAGCCTTCAGGTGCTACACCCTTCTTCTGCTGAATTGAAAAACTCTGTATTTTCAGATTTATCAGAAACTAATATTCTTCATGATTTGCCAGAAGAGTACTGTAAACGATGTATTTGTGAGGCGAATGCGGTATTACATAATAAATTCTCATTATTTAAATTGGAGAACCATTTTGTCGGTGATTCCATAGAATGGAATTATGATTATAAAAATAATATTCATATTCAGTTACGTTATGCCCCTTTTCTTGATTTTCGTTCTTTTAATGCCGTTGGTGATATAAAGTATGTTTTTGAAATCAATAAACATCAAGGATTACCAAGACTATCTCAAGCCTATATATTAACACAAGATACTCACTATGTAGATAAATTGATATATTATGTTGATTCGTGGATTGAACAAAATCCATATATGATAGGCGTGAATTGGGCTAGTCCCAGTGTCGCAGCATATCGTCTTGTTAGCTGGTCTCTTGCTTTTGAGTTCTTAAGAAATCGTTATCAATTTTCTGCTGAATTTTTGCAAAAATGGGCTCAGTCTGTTTATTTGCACGTTAAATTTATTTCTGAAAATTACTCGCTTTATAGTTCGGCTGGTAATCATCTTATTTCCGAAGCTGTGGGGGTATTTGTTGCCTCTTTACGGTGGAAGATTTTTTTTGGCAGACAAGAAAAATCTTTTTTGAATGCAGCACAAGAAAAGGCATATTTAATCTTAGCGCAAGAAATAGATACCCAGATTTTATCGGACGGAGTGAACCACGAACAATCTGTATCATACCAAGTATTTGCAGCAAATCAATTTTTTATTGCATATTATTTCGGAAATAAAAGTGGAATTACATTTTCTGATAACTACTTTGATAGGCTTCGCAAATGTGGAGAGTTTGTATCATCACTTCTCAACGTAGCTGGTAATGTGCCTAATTTTGGTGATGAGGATGGTGCGTGGGCTTTTCGTCTTGCTTCAAGAAATACCAATAAATATATGGACCAGCTCGGAATATGGTCAGTTCTTTTCGATGAGCCTGCATTTGCTTCTAAAGGCATGCTATCTGAGACTGTGTACTGGCTTTTTGCTTCTCAGACCGAAAAAATAAATCGTTTGATCCAAAAAAAGTTGCCACAACTAACATCAGAAAATCAAATTGATGAAAAATATTTTTCAAAAGGAGGATATTATATCGCAACTATTGGAAGGGGCACGCAACATGAAGTTTTTGTTTTTTTTGATTGTGGCCCGCTCGGAATATGCCAGACAGGGGCTCATGGGCATGCTGATGCATTAAGTATTTGTTTGAGTCTTGGAGGGATTCAAGTTTTTGTCGATTCCGGAACGTACACGTATAAAAATATACCTGAACGAAAAGCATTGCGTGTTACTTCAGCTCATAACACCTTAAATTTCGGTAAATTATCATGCCAGGACAAATACTTAGGCCCATTTTTGTGGGGTGCTCGGCATAAGACTTTTGCTCATTCAGAAGGTCATGGGCGATTTGTTGGCAATGTGAAATGGTGGTCTGGAGAAACCCATTCCCGCGAACTTACAATTTTAGAAAATGCTTTGACTATCAATGATCAGTGGCATGGAAAATGTTTTCCTTCTATCGTATTTCACATTAATTCACTTTTGACCGACTCGGTTTATCGTAAGAATTCTGAATGTGTTTATATTAAGACAAAAAAAATTAAATGTACCCTGCGGTCTGTGGGGAATAGAGCTGTAATAGAGAAGACTAAAATTTCTCCCGCTTTTCACGAACTGCTGGAGTCTAAAAAAATTATTATTCGACCTCAACAGCTTGCGGGAATGCAGAAAACCCAAATATCGTGGGAGTTCAAATAGCAAATGTGCGGCATTTTAGGGTCAGTTAACTTCCCTTTTAGTGGAAAATCTTTGAATCTGCTCGCTCACCGGGGCCCTGATGATCAAGGCAGTTATGAAGATACGGTTGGTCGTCATCGCATCTGTCTGGCGCAGACGAGGTTGGCTATTGTTGATCTGTCGGCTACGGGGCATCAGCCGATGGTATCGGTTTGCGGGCGTTATGTAATCATTTTTAATGGCGAAATTTACAATCATCTTGAGTTACGAGAGAAGTTGCGGGAAATACATTTTCGTGGACATTCAGATACCGAAACAATACTTTATTATATTGCGAAATATGGTTTACATAGGGTTAATGATTTAAATGGGATCTTTGCATTTGCTTTTCTGGACAAAGAACGTGAAGCAATCTTCTTATGCAGAGATCCATTCGGTGTAAAACCCCTTTATTACTGGCGTAAAGCTGAGAAACTGATTTTTGCCTCTGAAATCAGGCCCCTCCAGCAATTGGTTCGGGATACGGTTGAGACGGATAACCTTGCAACCCTGTTGTGCCTGAGATACTCTCCTTCCCCGGATACCCTGTTCAAAAATATTCATAAGGTTCGGCCCGGGCATGTCATTTCGATAGAGCTTGCGAAAAGCGATCTCGGCTTGGCAGTCTCCCCTTTTGCTTTTACACCTCAATCCAGCGTTACTTCACCAACTTTGGCGGATGCCGTTGATCGCTATGGGCATTTATTGCAGCAGGCAATCAGGAGGCAATTGATGTCTGACGTTGAAGTCGGTATTTTGCTCAGCGGAGGGATTGACTCCGCCTTAGTGGCCAAATTTGCCCAGATGGACCACTCGCGTCCAATGAAGGCTTTTACGGTTGGCTTCAAAGAACAAGATGAGAGTGATGAAATAAGTGATGCGCAGGATACGGCTACGACTCTTGGCCTTGATTCAATAGTGACCAGAGTTGGCTTTACTGACTTTCTTGAGATTATTCATTCCTGTATCACCATCGTTGAAGAGCCTCTGGCAACGACGTCGATTATTCCAATGTATTATTTGGCGAAATTGGCTGCTCGAGATGTCAAAGTCGTCCTTTCCGGGCAGGGTGCCGATGAATCGTTGGGTGGCTATGGTCGCTATCAGGGTGAATTGTTTCATCGGTTTTTTCCTCCTTTGTTGGCGGCCTCAGGTCAACATATCGCAGACCTTTTTGGCTTTAAAAATGAGCAGGTGAGACGCGGCCTCTCGGCGTTGCAGCACAGTGATGATATTTCTCGTTTTTTATCAGCCTACTCGGTTTTTCAAGAGGACAAGATCGAAAAACTGATTGGTTATCGAGAAACAAAGTCGCAAAAAAAACTGCAATATTTTTATGATCTACTTGCCTGTGCGAGCATGAAAACCAGTGTTGAGCGTATGATGGCAATAGATTTGAGGATGAATCTGGCTGATGATCTGTTGTTGTATACGGATAAAGTGACGATGCATTTTTCACTGGAATGCCGGGTTCCAATGCTGGATCTGGAGCTTGTAAAATATATCCAGTCACTGCCAGCTCATTTCAGGGTAAAAATTGCGAAATCCAAAATCGTTCATCGGGAATTGGCTAAAAGAGTGCTCCTAGAGGCGATAATTAAGCGAAAAAAGAAAGGTTTTCAATCGCCAACCAGAAAATGGTTTGGCGGGCATGGCCCTGTATGGGAGATATTGTTGGCTAAAGGATCAAAATTTGCGAGCTATTTTAATTTGTCTGAAGTGAAAAAAGTGTTATTAACGCATGAACAAGGAGTCAATCAGGAGCGGCAAATATTCCTGCTGCTGAGCCTTTGTTACTGGCTGGAAGAATTTGCATAGTTTATTAGCTGATGTTTTCTCAGACTTTATCCGTTCCTGCGAGTGGATTGTGCCATAGCCATGGCTGATGATGGAGGTATATTTGGGCCTTTTACGCCTTGGCCGAATATACCGGGATGAATGCTGAATGATGGAAGATTATAAAAAGCTGCACTGTCCGTTGCCGGTGATGTCTTTGCAGGTAACCCCTTTTGTGAGCTACCGTCATGCCGACCTTGATCATCGTTTCGGCCAATACGATGTTAAACCGCAGAATATCGAACAAGGAATTATGAATGTCGAAGGAAACGACCTTAAAATTTTTCATGATTCGATATTCCTTGTTCGATATTCGATATTCAATTATCAGTTCGAGTGGCTCAAACGATGATCAAGGCCAAGAATTCCTTGAGAAATCCAGGAAGGCAATGGCCTATGCAATAAAGGCTTTGAGACGAGATTATTCCTGGTCTTATGGAGAGCGTCACCACCATCAGTTTGTCGACAATTTCCATACAGGCTTTAATCTTGTGGCCTTGCACGACTGGATGGAGAGCACTGGCGACCACCGGTGGCAGGAACAGTTGCTGGGGGCGTATCATTTAAAATCCCATATATCAGATGGTCGCAGGCATGGATGTTTTATGCCTTAGCCTATTTGAGTTCCCATACTCACTCGAAGGAAAAATTAACAGCCCCTGCAGATCGATTTTGACCTGTCAAGTTCCGAAAGATACAAACCAGCCAATTCATGTCACACACAAACAATAAGAAAACCGTCCAAATGATGGGTGTGCCGATGCATCCTTGGACAATGGGTGAAACATTGGGTGAAATTTCCCGACGCCTTGATGAAGGTAAATTCACCCAACATGTTGTGGTAAACGTGGCAAAGCTTGTAAAGATGCAGGACAATGTACAGTTGCGTAATTCAGTATTTGCTTGCGACATCATTAATGTTGATGGGATGGGGATAGTATGGGGAGCCGGGCTTTTAGGTGTCGACATACCCGAACGGGTTGCCGGAATCGATTTATTCTCGAATTTACTCCATTTGGCCTCTGAACGAGGCGATTCGGTTTTTTTGCTCGGAGCTCGGCCAGAAGTTATTGAAAAAACCTTAAAAAATCTACAAGAAGACTATCCAAAGCTGAAGATAGCAGGCTGGCACCACGGGTATTTTTGGGATAATGAAAAAGAGGTTGTCGATATTATCCGGTATTCAGGAGCCAAACTTTTATTTGTCGGTATAAGTTCTCCCAAAAAAGAGCAATTTATTAACAAATGGCGTGAGCAGTTAGGAGTCAAGTTTGTAATGGGGGTTGGAGGCACTTTTGACATTATGGCCGGGATAACAAGACGGGCCCCTATCTGGATGCAGAATGCGGGATTGGAGTGGCTTTATCGGGTCATTCAGGAGCCAAGGAGGATGTGGAAGCGTTATTTGGTTACTAACAGCAAATTTATTTGGATGTTGGCAAAAGAAAAGATGAAGGGGCATGCTGTTGGCACATGATAATGGGGATTACAATGTAGACTGAGCTCCAATTTGGGATATCTTAACATAAAAGGCGCCGGACGCGGAATATTGGCAAAGAGACTGAGGTCAAAACCAACTGAACCTTTGAACACACGTTCCCCATCCATTTCGCTACTTTCTGGGTATTTTTAATCATAAATTTCAAAGAAAACTTGCGTTTTAGGCTTATGAAAGACATAAAAAAAGTTCCTATCGAGTTGCCAAACAAATAAATAATTCGTTCCGCCAATTTTCTTAGAAACAGTCATGCAAACTACAAATAGTTCAAGTTTTGAAGCCTTGTTATATAGCGGGCAATTTGTCCTTGGTCCATCCGTTGCAAATTGCTTTGGAACACCTAAAATAGTAAAGATCGATGAATCATTAATTCTGACTGCTCATACAGAACTGAATACTGCACAGGCTTTTGATGATAAGAAGTCGTTAACGTTAATTGGTTTTATAATAGATCCCAATAACCCTGAAGCAAGTGATCTTGACATACTGAATCGCCTTTTAAGTAACTGTTCAAACGCCAAAAGTTTAATAGAATCTACAAGTAGATATGGCGGGCGCTGGATACTTATAGCAACTAACGGCAAAAAAAAATATTTGTTTAATGACGCTTTAGGTCTTCGTCAGGTTTTTTATTCAAACCCTAAAAGTACTGAGAGCTTATGGGCCATGTCACAGCCTGGTTTGGGTGCAGACCTGCTATGTTTAACTATCGATGATATGGCACTTGAATACATGGATTCATATGAATTTAGATCTAATCCTGAATATAGATGGCCCGGCTTTGCGACACCATACAAGGAGATTAAACATTTACTACCAAATCACTATCTGGATTTAATTACTGGAACTTGTCATAGGTACTGGCCGGATAAAGCACTCGAAAGGATAACCCATGATGAGGCGATTAATGAAATATCCAGTTTGTTGCAAAATTCAATGAAAGGCATAGCTTTACGTTTTGATTCGGCGGTCGGGATAACAGCTGGGTTGGATAGCAGATTAGTCCTCGCAGCGAGTAAAGAGATATGTAATAAACTGTCTTTTATTACTGTCCGCCAGTGTCGGATGTCTGATGATAACCACGATATTGTCGTGCCCGCCAGGCTGCTTCCCAGGTTATCACTGCAACATCATATAATTAAATCTTCTGCTATCATGACACCGGATTTTAGCAGAGTCTTTAAAAAAAATGTTTTCTTGGCACATGACATATATGGATCTGATGCAGAGGCGATTTACTCTTTTTTCCCACAAAGGAAGGTAGCAGTTACCGGCAGTGGCGCGGAAGTCGGAAGATGTTCATTCAGAAAGCAGTTATCAGAATCACAAAGACAAAACATAACGCCCGAAGATCTGTCGCGGTTACAAAAAATGGGAAAAAACGATTTTGTGATTAACAATTTTACAAATTGGCTTAATAGTATTGAGAAAAAATATAATTTAAACATACTTGATCTCTTTGAATGGGAGCAGGGACATGGTAACTGGCTGGCAATGACACAATTGGAATTTAATATCGCATGGCGTGATATATTCACACCTTTCAACTGTAGAAATATTCTGACAACAATGCTGTCAGTAGACGAAAAGTATAGAAAGGATCCAGATTACTCTTTATTTAAAAATCTAATTTTAAAACTATGGCCAGAGACTTTATGTGAGCCCATAAACCCGGATGGAAGGAAAAAAAGATCTAAACATTTTAGATATATAAAGAATATACTATCTTTAGTAAAAAGGCTTATAGCTTAATGAAAATCGCTATTGCTACAATACGTAAATATTCAAAGCCATGCGGAAAAGTGTTCTTTCATCCATAACATCTTGGCGGTGAACAGTATTCAGACAAAGACCCTATATTGACTCGTAGCTGATGGCTTAATGTCCTCACCACTTCCAACCATCTTCCATCTTGGGGCTGAACACCAGGTAACCGGCTCATGCCATCTGTTAAGGGCCAATGGACTCAACATCATGGTGGATTGCGGATCTGCAC
>JGI24025J20009_10001921_pt1 | contig 15317 bp, 11 predicted proteins | sample Cruoilmetagenom3_FD_20009 | JGI IMG/M metagenome (IMG submission 20009)
ACAAGACGGGCCTGACAAGACGGGCCTGACAAGACGGGCCTGACAAGACGGGCCTGAGAAGCCGCGAAGGGGGCGAGAATGGAAACGCTTGTTGCCAATTTCAAGGGCGGCACCGGAAAGAGCACGGTGGTGTTCAACCTCGCGGTCTGGCTGGCCGTCAACGCGCGCGACGTCACCGTGGCCGATCTCGACCCGCAGCGCACGATCGTCGACACCGTGGAGATCCGCGACGAGATCGGCTATGAGCCGGGGCTGAAGGTGGTCACCAGGCTGCCGAAATCGGTCGCGGGCGAACTGATGATCGACGTCGGCCTTTCCGACATGGCGGCGATGCGCCGGGCGATCAACCGGGTCGACAGGGTGGTGCTGCCGGTGTCGCCCTCGCAGGCCGATATCTGGGCCACCCAGCGCTTTCTGGAAATCGTCGCCGAGGAACGCGGCGCGGGCCATGCGCTCGAGATCCACGCCTTCGTCAACCGTGCCGACCCGCACCCGCTGAGCCGGGAGACCGGAGAGACGCTGGCAGCACTCGGCATGTTGCCCGGTGTGACCGCGCTGCCGCAGAAACTGGTGCAGCGCATGGCTTTCCGCCGGTCGTTCTCCGAAGGGCTGGCGGCCTTCGAGCTGGAACCTGGTGGCAAGGCGGCGGCGGAACTCGATGCCCTGGCCACCGCGCTGTTCGGATAGGCTGCACGATCCACCTGACCCGAGGACCCACGAGACCGCGTGCCCCCCTGAAGGAGACCGAGTGATGATCCTGCCGATCCTGCGACTGGTATTGATCTATTTTTTGTTGGTGGCCGGCGTGGTGGCGGTGTTCAACCGCGACAAGCTGGCGCCGCTGCTACCCGGGATGCGGGACCGCGAGACCGCCGCCGCGCCCGCTCCGGCGGAACCGCCGGCGCCTCTGGCCGAGTTTCCCACCTTCGCGCCAGCGCCGACCGACACGAATACTTCCGCGCAGGATGGCTCAAGCCAGGCGGGTCCGGAACCGGTGTTCCCGGAGCCGTCGCAGCTTGAGGCGTCCTCGGCGACGACGGATGTCAACGCGGCCACGGCGCCCGCGCCCCAAGTGACACCCGAACCGGGGATCGCGCCGCAAAGCGCGCCGATGCAACTGGCCCCGGCAGACACCCCGGAAAACGGCGCGGCCGATACCGCGGGTTCCGAAGGGCAGGGGGACAGGCCCGCATCCGAAGCGACAGCGAGCGCCGCGGCGCAACCGGCCGAGCCAGGCTCGCCCGCGCCTCTGGGCACACCTGTCGCCGCCGCGCCCCCCGCTGAGCCCTCACCGCTGGCCGTGCCGCAGGGCTCCGGTGAGGCAGCAGAGACCGAGGCACCGGACGCGCCCGCGGCCCCTGCGGCCCCCGCTGCGCTCACGGCGTCGACGCCGGAACAGCCCGCTCCGGCCCCTGGCGCAGACGACGACCCCGCCGCGCTCGCCGAGGCGATCAGCGCCGCGCGGGCGGCCTATTGGTCGGGCGACATCGAAGGCGCGCGTGCCGGGATGACCGCGCTCGCCGAGGCCCATCCCGACAACCCGGACGTCGCCGGCGAACTGGGCAATCTCGCCTTCGCGCTGCGCGACTACCCCGCCGCCGCCGAGGCCTGGCACCGCGCCGGTCTCCTGCTGATCGCCCGCGGCGAAAGCGCCCGGGTGATGTCGTTTCTCCCGTTCCTGCAATCGATCGCGCCCGACAAGGCGGCCGAGCTTGCCGCCCGGCTGCAGGAGCGCTAGGGATTTGTCATGAACCAGTCACTCACCACCCGTCTCAAGCGCCTTGAATCGCACCTCAAGGCCGAGAACCCGGTCCTGCTCGACGTCTTGCCGACCTACTACAAGGCCGACAAGATCCTGCGCGGCATGGGACTGCTCGACGCGCAGACATCGCTCGCCACGCGGATCTCCTGGTGGCCGCTGATCGCCGTTCTGGGCACGTTCTCCTCCGGCAAGTCGACCTTCATCAACTCCTTCGTGGGCGAGAAGGTTCAGGACACCGGCAACCAGGCGGTCGACGACAAGTTCACCGTGATCTGCCACCGCTCCGCCGACCAGGCGGGCAACCGCACCTTGCCGGGCACTGCCCTCGACGCCGACCCGCGCTTCCCGTTTTACCGGATCTCGTCGGAGATCGAGAAGGTGGCGCAGGGCGAGGGCAAGCATATCGAGAGCTATCTGCAGCTGCGTACCACCCAGACCCCGGCGATCGAGAACAAGATCATCATCGACAGCCCCGGTTTCGATGCCGACGACCAGCGCCGCTCGACGCTCCGGATCACCGATCACATCATCGATCTCAGCGACCTGGTGCTGGTGTTCTTCGACGCCCGCCACCCCGAGCCGGGGGCGATGCAGGACACGCTCGACCATCTCGTCTCGCGCACCGCGGTACGTACCGACGCGTCGAAATTCCTCTATGTTCTCAACCAGATCGACACCGCCGCCGCGGAGGACAACCCCGAAGACATCACCGGCGCCTGGCAGCGCGCGCTGGCGGCGGCCGGGCTTTCGGCAGGGCAGTTCTTCACCATCTACGACGAGGGCGCGGGGGTCACGATCAAGGACCCGGCGCGCGAGAAACGGTTCCGCGAGAAGCGCGATACCGACATGGCCCGGATCCGCGCCCGGATCGAAGAGGTCGAGCTGCACCGCAACTACCGCATCGTGTCCTTTCTTGAGACCATGTCGAAGGAGCTGGAACACGACGTGGTGCCGCGGCTCACCCAGGCGCGTGACCGCTGGCGGCGCGGCGTCGGCATCATCGATCTCATCGCGCTGGTGCTGGTCATCGCCGCCACCGCCGGGCTTGGCATCGGCTTCGAATGGCCGCTCCTGAGCTTTCTGAAACCCAATTGGATCACGGCCCATCCGGTCGAGGCGGGGGCGGTGCTGGCCGCTGCCGTGGTGATGGCGCTGGCGGTGCATTTCTGGGCCCGGGGCCGGATGGCGCGCCGGGTCGCCAAGGACCTGCCTGAGGCGCACGGCGAGCTTGAGCTTGACCTGCGCGCGGCCTTCCTGAAAGGCACCAAGGCGTGGCGTTCGATCTGGCGCAAGGCCCCGGCGGGCTGGACCGGCCGGGCACAGACCAGGTTGCGCACCGTGCGCGATACGGTCGCCGGCCATATCCAGAGCCTCAACGACCGGTATGCCGACCCGTCGGTCAAATCGCGCCCGCTCGCACCTGTCGCCGATGCCACCAAGGCGCTCGCGGCCGACGAACCCGCGCCCAAGCCGGAGCCTGCGAAAAATGAATGACCCGGTCCCCGAAGCCGTCGAACGGCGCTGTGATGACCTGGCATACCGCCTCGCGGTCTACGAGGCGGGCCACGCATTGTCGGCCCGGGCGCTCGGGCTCAGCATCCTGAACATCACCATGTTGCCGCGTCCACCGGTGATGGCGAGCGACAAGGTCATGCGCGGCAGTCTGCTCTCGGCGCTGACCAGTGTTCTGGAAAGCCGCTGCATCGAATTGTTCGGCGGTCAGATCGCGGAACACCACGCCTGCCATTCAGCGACGGTATTTTCGGGTGATGTCGCCCGGATCGACGAACTCTGCCGGCTGATCTCGGGGATCGAGGGGCGCCGGACTGTCGAAGAGGTCTGGTTCGAGCTTGAAGACGTGGCCGAAGCGGTGTTTGCCGATGACGCCATTCGCGCTGCGATTCTGCCGCTGGCGGATTTCCTTTTCAACGAGGTCGAGGCCGGCCGCCCGGTGGTGCCGGGCGAGAAGGTCGAGGAACTGCTCGACGGGCTGGTTGGTCCGCGTGCGGGCAAGGGCTCGCGCGGGTTGGCCGCACGGATCCTGCCGAAACTTCGGTCGCGACAACCGGTTTGATGGCCCGCCCGCGATGCTTCTCTTGTGGGCCGAGACGGACAGGCCGTTGCGCTGCGCCCAGCGGGTGTGGGGCATGCCTTCTTGCCATCGCCCCAGCTCATGCGATTGCCGAAAGGTTAATGCAGGGATGGGCATAAGATTCTGAAAAATATCATCGTTTTTCGCCGGGGAAAGGGTCGGTTTCCTAGGAAACTGGCCCCCGTTTCCTAGGAAACCGACCGCCACGGCGCGACGGTACAAGCGTGCAGGCAAGACAAACAATGCGGGTCGTGGGGTCCGGACGTCGGGCCCCACGGCCATCGAGATCGCCGCTGACCCGCGTTACATCATCTTGAACACCGACGGGTCGGGGCCTGTGCGCGCGCCGACGTCCAGTGTCGCGATCGCGGCCATCTCGGCGTCGGTCAGCTCGAAATCGAAGATGTCGATGTTTTCCGCCTGGCGTCCCGGGTTCACCGACCGCGAGATCACCGCGTTGCCGAGCTGGAGCTGCCAGCGCAGCACCACCTGCGCCGGGCTCTTGCCGGTGCGTCGCGCCGCCGCCGTCAGCGGTTCCTTTTCGAAGGAGCGGCCGTTGCCGAGCGGGGTCCAGGCCTGGGTGACGATCCCGCGTTCGGCGTTGGCGGCGCGCATCCTCGGCTGCTGAAGCTCCGGGTTGACCTCGATCTGGTTGAGCGCCGGCACAACGCCGGTGGCCTCGATGATCCGGTCGAGATGGTCTGCGTTGAAATTCGACACACCGATCGACGTCATCAGCCCCTCGTCGCGCATCTCGATGAAGGCCTCCCAGGTCTCGACATAGAGATCCCGGTCGGGCACCGGCCAGTGGATCAGCACGAGGTCGAGCCGGTCGATGCCGATGGTTTTCAGGCTGCGTTCGACGGAAGCGCGCGCCTTGTCGCGTCCATGTTCACCGTTCCAGACCTTTGTGGTCACGAACACGTCGTCGCGCGGCACGCCAGAGGTGCGCAGGCCTTCACCGAGCCCCGCTTCGTTGCCGTAGATGTAGGCGCCGTCGATCAACGGGTAGCCAAGGCGCAGCGCGCCCTCGACGGCATTGGCGGCAACATCCGGCGCTACTTTCCAGATGCCGAAGCCGAATTGCGGCATCGTGTTGCCGTCGTTGAAGGTGAGCTGCGGGATGTCGGCCATGGGATCCTCCTGAGCGTTACGGGCCGAGAGAACACCTCATTGTCCCGGGATTCAAGAGCCGTTGGACGCTCGCTCAACCGACGTTGTCCAAGGCCTCCAGCAGGGGCGCCAGATGGGAGGCGTAGCGCCGCCAGGCCTCGGAACTGCCGGTATACATCTTCTGACGCACCTGACCGGCAGAGGCGGTGCGCACCGCGCGCCGGGTCTCGTGGAAGTCGAGGCAGGCGGGCTCCCCAGTCGAGCCCGGCCGCGGCCGCGAGCGTGTGGCTTTCCTCCTCCTGGTGCTCCGTGAGCCGCTCATAGGGCACCGTGGCAATGCGGTCGGGACAGGCCGCGCGGTAGCGCTCGACCAGGGCGAGGTGCATCCGGTACATCCGGGCAAGATCGCCAAGATCGTTGCCGAACCCGTTGCCGCAGCTGCGGAAATCGTGGCTCCAGCTCGACCAGGACACGGCCCGCGCATCGCGGTCGAGCAACGCCGACGACGCCTCGCGTTCCCCGATCGTGCACAGGCGGGATGCTCTGGCCGTTAACAGACGGGCGGCCTCGGGCCCCTATTCCTGGGCCGCATCGATATGGCGGCGCGCCTCGTCGGGCCGGCCGAGATCGTGCAGCGCCTTGGCCATGTTGCTTCGCAGCATCCGGTTGCCCGGGTGCCGCTCGATTGCCGGACCGAGGATCTCGACCGCCTCGTCGAGACGACCGAGGGAAACCAGCATCGCGCCGACGTTGTTCGCCGCTTCGGCGTTCACCGGGTCGCAGGCCAGCGCCGCCCGGTAGGCGGCGAGCGCGGCATCGTTGCGCTGGGTCGCGCTGAGCACATGTCCGAGCCCGAGATGGCCCTGCGGGGCGCCCGGATCGAGCCGGATCGCGGCCCGGAAAGCCGCTTCGGCGGTATCGTGCCGCCCGGCTTTCGACAGCGCGAAGCCTTCGAGCCGTGCGGCCCGCGCCAGCTTCGGATCGAGCGCGCGGGCCTCTGCCGCGGCCTCTGCCGCGGCCTCGAAGCGCTGCGCGGCCAGCAGAACGTTGGCCTTGTTGATCCGGGGAGCCGGGGATTTCGGGTGCAACGTCGCATACCGGTCGAATGCTGGCAGGGCGTCGTCGAACCGACCCGCCTTGGTGAGAGCGAGACCGAGCATGTTGAAGACCGGCGCCGAGGCGGGAAACAGGAATGACAGCCGCCGCGCCTCGGCGATCGCCGCAGATGGATCGGGACGTTTGAGGAGTGTCTCGAGGCCGCGCAAAACCTTGGCCGCCGGCTGCGGGCCGGCGCCATTGGCGGGGCGGCGGGCAGGCGCGCGCGCCGGTGCCGCGGGTCGGCCGCCGGGGGGCGCCTTGCCGGCGCGCGCGCGCGCGAGCACGGCGAGGCCCCGCAGCGCCGCCTTGTTGCCGGGGGATTTCGTGAGCACCTGCCTGAGCAGCGCGACCGCGCCCTTGATGTCGCCCGCCTTCGCGAGCCCCTGTGCCTTGCGGATCATGCTGTCGACGGACATTGCGGTTTCCTTTGCGGGTCTCTTGCCGGGCCAGGCGCGGCGGGTCGACCGCCCGCCGCTGGCCGCTAGCCGCCGTAACGGGCGACGAAGTTTCTCAGGATCACTTCCGGGAAGCGCACATCCTGTTGGCGGACCTCGGCGATCAGCGCATCCGCGGCTTCGGGCGGGAAATAGCCCTTGTGCTTGTAGATGCGGATGCGGGTTTCGAACCCCGCCACGTCGGCCTCGGGGTGGAACTGCGTTGCATAAACGTTTTTGCCGTGGCGCAACATCTGGTAGGGGGCGGGGTCGGAGGCGACCAGCCGGGTGGTGCCGGGCGGCAGATCCTGCACCGCCTCCTTGTGGCCGACGAAGGCGCGGAAGCTGTCGGGCACGCCCTCGAGCAACGGATCGGCGCGCCCGGCCTCGGTCAGCCAGCAGTCGACGGCCCCGACGGGCTCGCTGTAGTTCTCCTTGGAGACGATCCCGGGCGACAGGTGATGGCCGAGGATGCCGATCCCGTAGCAGCATCCGAGAAACGGCATGTCGCGGTCGCAGATCTCGGGCATCAGCCCCATGATCTCCGTCTCAATGCGCTTCTCCACCGGATCCTTGGTGTCTTCAGGATCGGAAACACAGCCGGGCCCGCCGCCGACGATAACGCCGGCAAAGTCGCGCAGGTCGAGCGTGCCGGGAAGATCCTGCTGGTCGAGGCGGATGCGGTGCACGGCTTCCGGCATCAGCCCGCCCTTGTCCAGGAACGCCTGAAACTCGTCATCGGCGGCCTCGGTTTCGGAGCGGAGCTGGAGGATCAGAAATTTTTTCATCGAGGCCGGGCTAGCGTGCGCCGGGGGAGCGGTCAAGCGCACTTGGACGCGCAGGGCCGCGCGGGGGGTGGGTGGATCCGCCCAAAATTGTGCACAAACCGTTTCGCGATTGTGCACAGGACGTCTAAAAGTGAGTACCCAGTCGCTGAGGCGGCTGCCACTGTCGCTGCGCGCGACCCGGCGGCCTGCGACATTTGTTGGCCCGCTGGTCTGCATGGAAGCACCCAGGCGGGATCAGAACTGCGGGCGGCGCAGGGGAGGAGACAGGATGGCTTCGGTGATCTGGAAAGCGATTGTCGCGGTAGCCCTGGTGGTCGGACTGGGACTTGTCCTCGGCTTCGGCACAGGTGTGCGCGGGTTTTGGAGGGCGCGCGGCACAGAAAGCGCCAGGGCGACCAGGGTCCGGCAGGCGCCCTGCGACACTTCGTGCCCTCGCCATGCCCGGGCAAAGTCACATAGAAAATTAGTAATATGGCGGGGGTGCCCGTCCGGAGGAGACAGCATGTTATCCAGAATGCGCCTCGCAGTCGCAATATTGGGACTCGGTCTGGCCGCCGCAACGCCCACGTTTGCCGAAACGGTCCAAACCGGGGCCGTCCCCCCGCCGCCGGCACCGGCCAGTGTTGCGAAGGCCAGTGTTGCGAATACGTCCACCGCCGACCACAGCAAGTTCGAGATCCTGCAAAAGGCGTTCGCGTCCGGCCCCGAGGTAACCGCAGCCTGTCTCACCTGCCACACCGAAGCGGACGACGAGATCATGCACTCGATCCACTTCCAGTGGTCTTACGAGTCGCAGTCCGGCCAGACCCTCGGCAAGCGCAACGTGATCAACTCTTTCTGCGGCAGCGTTTCCTCGAACGAGCCGCGCTGCACGTCCTGTCACGCCGGCTACGGTTGGGACGACATGGCCGAAGCGCCGCCCGCGCAGGAGACCGCGGCCGACTGCCTGGCCTGCCATGACCGCACGGGGCAGTACACCAAGACGGCCACGGGCGCCGGCCATCCGCCGCTTGCGCCGGTCAAGCCGGGCACCCTGACGATCACCGGCGCTGCGGCCTGGCCCGTGGACCTCGCCAAGGCCGCGCAGAGCGTCGGTATGCCGGGACGGGACAATTGCGGCAATTGCCATTTCTATGGCGGCGGCGGCGACAACGTGAAACACGGCGATCTGTCGTCGGCGCTCTACGAACCGCCGCTTGAGGTCGACGTGCACATGTCGCCCGATGGTGAGAACATGACCTGTTCCACCTGCCATGTCGAAGAGCAGCACCAATGGGCGGGGTCGCGCTACGACGTGATCGCCGCCGATCACCCCGATATCGCCCCCGGGGGGCCGCGGGAAACGGCGAGCTGCGAAAGCTGCCACAGCGAGACGCCGCACGAGGCGCTGTCGCTCGATGGCATGAAGCTCAACGATCATACCGATGTGCTTGCCTGCCAGACCTGCCACATCCCCGAATTTGCTCGCGGCGGCGCGCCGACCAAGACGCTCTGGGATTGGTCCACGGCCGGGCGGCTCGACGAGACCGGCAAGCCGATCGTCGAGAGCGACTGGATCTCGCCGACCACCGGCGAACATTTCCACACCTATATGTCGAAGAAGGGCGACTTCGATTGGGGCGAGGACGTGGTGCCCTATTACGCCTGGTTCGACGGCCATGTCGAATACACCTTGCCCGGCCAAACCCTCGACCCGGACCAGGTGGTCGAGATCAACCGGATCACGGGCGACGCGGAAGACGGGGTGAGCCGGATCTGGCCGTTCAAGCGGATGGCAGGCCGCCAGCCCTTTGACAGCGGCAACAACACGCTCGTCGCGACCCATATCTGGGGCCCGACCACCGACACCGCTTTCTGGACGAATTTCGACTGGGCCAAGTCGGTCGAGGCCGGGATGGCCGCAATGGGCGCAGACTATTCAGGGGAATACGGCTTCATCGACACGCAGATGTACTGGCCGATCACCCACATGGTCGCCCCGGCCGAAGACGCCGTGCGCTGCGCCGCGTGCCATGCGCAAGAGGGGCGGCTGGTCGGGCTGGCAGGGATCTACATGCCGGGCAGCAACCCGAATTCGATCGTCGGCATCCTGGGCGTATTGATGGTGCTCGCGACGTTCCTCGGCGTGCTCGGGCATGGGCTCCTGCGGCTCGTTTCGCGCAAGAAGGGAGGCTCCCATGAGTAACCGCCCAATGAAGTCCAGGCAGGTCAATGTCTATCCCCGGTTCGAGCGGTTCTGGCACTGGACCCAGATGGCGCTGATCTTCTTTCTGCTTTTCACCGGCTTCGCGATCCACGGCCTGCACCATCTCATCCCGTTCAAACCGGCGGTGATGCTGCACACGATCGCGGCGCTGTTGCTGCTCACGGTCTGGATTTTCGTGACCTTCTGGCTGTTCACCACCGGCACCTGGCGGCAATTCCTGCCACGCATCAAGGGGATGATCCCTGTGGCGCGGTTCTATGCCTTTGGCGTGTTCAAGGGCGAGGAACACCCGTACCACAAGACGATGTGGCGAAAGCTGAACCCGTTGCAGGCGGCGACCTATTTCGCGGTCAAGTGGTTTATCTTCCCGGCAATCTGGGGCTCGGGGCTGCTCTACCTGACCTACAATTTCTGGGATGGGATCCCGAATTCCGGCTTCTGGATCACACTCGTGGCCAACCTGCACCTGCTCGCCGCTTTCGCGATCCTCTCCTTCGTGATCGTCCATGTCTACCTGCTGACCATCGGCGACGGCTTCCGCAAACATGTGCAGCCGATGGTGACCGGTTTCGACGACGTCGCGTTGACGCCAGAGCAGGAAGCCTATCTCGAACAGAACGAACCCTGGCGGTTGAAGGGGTGACCCGTTCAACCGCGATTTCCGGGGCCGGTGCGGCGGTGCGGGAATCTTCTTTTGGGCGGGTGCGCGAAGTGTGGGCGAACTTGGACAGGAGGGTAAGGCGCTGAACCATAGGAGTTTAGCGCTAGCTTGACCTACCCCGGGCGAATGCGCCTGGACAGGTCGCGTCCGCGCCGGTGCTGGCGGCGTTTTTCGGACGAAAAACGGGCACGGTTTCCGTGCGGAAACCGACACAAAATCCGTTGCGGATTTTGAGACCGAAATCCGCAACGGATTTCGTGCCCGCCGCTGTCAGAGCGCTACTCCGCCGCCTTCAGCGGTTTGCCGTCAGTGTTGAGCCCGTCTCCCGACACCGAAAACGCGTCCTGGGCCGCCTCGGGTTCATCGAAGATCAACCCGCTTTCGAGCAGAACCGCGCCGAGTTCATCGGCTTCGGGTGCGTCCTCGCCCTCGTCCGCTTCGGTCTCGCTGTCAAAATCCCAGACCATGTCGTCGAGCATGGTCCGTTTCGCGGTGCGCCGCAGCGCGCGGTCGCGGGCGGCCTCGGAGCCGCGCCCGAGGGTCAGCGCTTGCAGGAGTTTCACCGAACGGTAGGCGCCTGTCGAGATCCAGACCCGGAGCGCCAGCATCGAGGGCGTGAAGACCAGCGTCAACATCGTGGCGATCCCGAGGCCGAAGACCACGGCGGTGGCGAGCTGTTTCCACCACAGCGCCGTCGGCGCGTTCAGCGCGTAGCCGCCATTGATGAAATCGAGCGACAGGCCGAACATCATCGGCACAAGTCCTGCCATCGTGGTGATCGTGGTCAGGAGCACCGGGCGGATCCGGTCTTCCGCGGTGCGGATGATCGCTTCGAGCCGTGGCATGTAGCGGGCTGAATCCTGGTAGGTGTCGATGAACACGATGTTGTTGTCCACCACGATCCCCGCCAGCGCGACGATGCCGGTGCCGGTCATGATGATCGAGAACGGCTGCTGCTTCACCAGCATACCGACCAGCACGCCGGCGGTGGAATGCACCACCACGAGCAGCACCAGCACCGCGTTATAGAACGAGTTGAACTGTGCGAGCAGGATCAGGAACATCAAAAACAGCGCCCCCGCGAAGGCTGTCATCAGGAAGGACTGGCTCTCGGCCTGGTCGGCGAAATCGCCGGTCCACTCAAAGGCAACCCCTTCGGGCAGCGGGTCGGTTTCGAGCCATTCGGTGAGCACCTCGATCCGTTCGGTCGCGTTGACAACCACAAGGGCGATGTCGTCGGTCTCATCGAGCAAGGCCTGCAAACCGGCATGCCGAACGCTGTCGAGATCAGCAACCACGTCGAAATGCCGCTCCGGCGGCACGCGGGCAAACATCCCGGGGTTGGCGCGCTTCACGATGTCCCCGGTCAGGTCGGCCGCGATTTCCGCCTCGGAGAGCTCGACGAGGACCGCGTATTTCCGGGTGACATCGGTCTTTTCCCCGGTCTCGTCGGTGTCGGTCACAACCTCCTGCATCGACAGCAGCCCGCTCTCGACCCCGGCCTTGACCTCGAACACCCGGTCCATGTCGACCCGGTCGATCTGCGCCAGCGTCGGCACCGGTTGCCGGGTGACGAAGTTCGACAGCGGCACGAGGCCCTCTGAGGTGCGCAGTTTCAGTGCGTCGAGGGTGGAGAGCAGCCGGTCTTCTTCCGGCAGCCGCACCCTGATCTCAATCTCCTCGTCAGAGCTTTCGATCCGCATCGTGTCGAGCAGGATGCCGGTGGTGACGAGCTGGACCATGCCGCCGATGGTGGCGACATTGGTGCCGTAGCGCCCGGCAGCCTCGACGTCGACATCGAGCTGCCAGTCGATCCCGGGGAGCGGCAGGGTGTCTTTCACGTGCGTTAGCCCCGGGGTATTTTCGAATTTCGTCCGGGCGATCTCGGCCGCCTCGGTGAGCGCGGCCCGGTCGGTGCCCGAAAGCCGCAGGAACACGGGCTTGGCCGAGGCCGGGCCGCCGGCCATTTCCAGAACCTCGCTGCGGATCCCGGGCAGGTCCGCAAGGCGGCGTTCCAGTTCCGCGACCACCGCGGTGCCCGAGTAGCCCTGGTCGACGATCTGCCGGTCGAAGGGGATCAGCCCGAACAGCTTGATGGTTTCGGTGGTGGAGGGCCGGTCCTCGTAGGTCGACACTTCGATCTGCACCTGGCCGATCTGGTCGCGCGGCCCCCCGGCGCCGCCGGTCATCTGGTTGAGCCCGCCCTCGCCGGCGAAGGCGACGGCGTTTTTAACCCCCTTGGTGTCGAGCACGATGGCCTCGACCCGGGCTACCATCGCATCCTTTTCCTCAACCGGGAGGTTGCCGCGGGCGCGGACGTAGACGATCAGGTTCTCGGGCTCGACCTCGGCGAAGAACTCGGTGCCGTAGGTGTTGCGCCCGTAGAGGGTGAAGCTGGTGGCGACCATCGCCAACACGCCGACGACCATCACCAAAGGCATCACCGGGTTGCCGGCGATCATGGCCGTGAACCGGCCGAAATGTTTGCGCCGGTATCCGAATCTCACCATTTTCGGCGCGCGTTTCCACTTCGCGGCATCGGTGAACAGGGTGGTGAGGGTGACGCTGGCGACAAGCAGGACGCCGCCGATGAGGCTGCCCGCCCAGCCGGGTTCGGGCGCGGTGCCGCCGAAGAGGTAGCCGGGGTTGATGAGCCGCATCGCGCCGAGAAAGATGCCGTAGCCAGCGGCCAGCACCAAGAGGGCGCGCAGGAGCCAGGGCAGGGGTCTCAGCCGGTCGGAGGCGTGGTCGACCGCGCGGCTGATCCGGCCCGCGACCCCGCCGACCACAGGCAGGAACACCAGCGCCACCACCAGCGAGGCGGAGAGCACGAAGATCAGCGTCTTGGGCAGCATCTCCATGAATTCGCCGGGCACGCCGGGCCAGAACAGCATCGGCAGGAAGGCGCTGAGTGTGGTCGCCGTCGAGGATACGATCGGCCAGAACATCCGCTTGGCGGCCTCGACGTAGCAATGCATCGGGCCGACGCCTTCCGCGATCCACTTGTCGGCGTATTCGACCACCACGATGGCGCCGTCGACGCGCATNCCCACGGCCAGGATCAGGCCGAACATGACGATGTTGNNNACCGGATNGCCCAGCCCTGCGAACATCGCGAAGGTGAGCATGAAGGCGGTGGGGATTACGAAGCCCACGAGCAGGGCGGAGCGCATGCCGAGCGAGGCCAGCACCACGATCATCACCAGCGCAATCGCGGTGATGACCGAGCCTTCGAGCTGCGACACCATCGAGGCGACCTGATAGGACGTGTCGTTGGAGATGTTGACCTCGACCGCGTCCTGAAGCGCCTGGGGCCCGGTCGCTTCGGCCGCGGCGACGACCGCGCGCACCTGTTCGGCGGTGTTGATGAGGTTGAACCCCTTACGCTTGACCACCTGCAGCGAGACCGTCGTCGCGCCGTTGAAGCGTGCCGTGCCGGCGCGATCTTCGAAGGTCAGACGGATCTCGGCAAGCTCGCCCAGCCTCACCACCGAATCGCCGTTCACCTTGACCGGGAGCGCGTAGACATCGGCCAGGTCGTTGAAGGAGGAGGGGATCTTGACCGGATTTGCGCCGGTGGCCGTCGTGACCTGGCCCGCGGCGATCAGCCGGTTGTTCTGGGTCCCACTGAGATCAGCTCGGCGGCGGTGACGTTGTAGGCCTCGAGCCGCAGCGGGTCGATGACGACCTCGAGCATCTCGTCGCGGTAGCCGGTGAGCTGGGCCTCGAGCACTGCGTCGATGCCTTCGACCTCGTCCTGCAACTCCTGCGCGAGACGCACAAGGCTGCGCTCTGGCACGTCGCCGGTGAGGTTGACGACAACGATGGGGAATTCCGAGAAGTTGATCTCGTTGACCGAATAGTTGTCGGCCCCGGCCGGTAAACTGCCCGCCGCCCGGTTCAGCGCGTCGCCTACGTCGGCGGTGACCTTGATGCGGTCCCAGCCAAACTCGAACTCCATCGCCACGCCCGCATAGCCTTCGGCGGCGGTGCCGGTCATGGTCTTGAGGCCGTCGAGATCGCTAAGTTCGGTCTCCATCGGCTGGACCAGCAGCCGTTCGGCGTCTTCCGCCGAAATCCCGGGGAAGGGGACCGAGACGGATAGCGCCGGGATCTCGATATCGGGCTCGCCTTCCTTTGGCAGGCCGACATAGGCCGTGACCCCTGCGATGATGGTCAGGCCGATGAAGGCGATGACCATGCGGGCCCGTGCGGCGGCGACATCGACGATCTGGTTCACGCGCCCGGCTCCTCGAGGGTGACCGAAATGGCGGTGCCGTCGGTGACGTGATCCTGCCCGGTGGTGATCACCCGGGCCACGTCCGGCAGGCCCGCCACCCAGACGCCTTGAGGGCTGTCGCGCAGCATGTCCACCGGCACGAACCGGGCGACGTCGCCGCTGCCGGTGCCGTCGGCGACCCGCACACCGAGGTTGCTCGCGTCGTCGAGCGTCAGGCTCGATTGTGGCAGGAGATGCGCCATGTGGCCGGCCGACTGGATCCCGATCTCGGCGGTCTGGCCGTCGCGGATCGAAAGATCGGGGTTTGCAAGCTCGGCTTCGACCCGGAAGGTCCGGGTTCGGGTTCGGGTCCGGGTCCGGGTCTGGGGATCGGCGCAACGCGACAGGAAGGTGACCTTGCCCACCACCTCGCGGCCCGAGGCAAGGCGGGCGCCGACGGGTGCGCCGGGCGTGACCCGGTCGACATCGACCTCGGCGACGTAGCCCACCAGCTTGATCGGGTCGAGGTCGATGATGGTGGCGCAGAGGCTGCCGGCCATCATCAGGCTGCCGATCTCGGCGGTATCGGTTTCGAGCATGCCGTCGAACCGGGCGGTCACCCGGGTGGTGGCGATGTCGCGCTCGGTGGCGGCGACCGCGGCGCGCGCGCTTTCGATAGCTGCCTCGGCGCCCGCTGCCCCGGCCTCGGCCGAGATCACCGCGGCGCGGGCCGTCGCCAGCGCGGCGCGGGCCGAAAGCACCCGGGTCTGCGCCGCGTACCCGTCTGCCGCGAGTTTTTCGGCAGTGTCGAGGTCGAGCTGCGCTCTGGCGCGTGCGGCCTCGGCTTCGGCCACCCGGGCGCCGGAGGTCGGCAGGTTGGCCTCGGCCTCGGCAAGTCGGGCACGCGCCCCGGCCCGCGCCCCGGCCAGCGAGGGGGCGAGCGA
>JGI24025J20009_10001922_pt1 | contig 15316 bp, 14 predicted proteins | sample Cruoilmetagenom3_FD_20009 | JGI IMG/M metagenome (IMG submission 20009)
AGCGGCTCATAAACGTCACGGTTGTTGGAGACCTCAAGCCGACTGACAAGGTCCTCGACCCGGCCTGCGGCTCGGGTACGTTCCTTGTACTCTGCATCAGGAAAATGCGAGATTACGCCCGCAAGAAGATGCTGCCTGAATCTGAGGTGCTAGACCGTATTCTTGCCAGTGTAGTTGGATTTGATTTGAACCCCTTGGCGGTTATCTCGGCCCGGACCAACTACCTGCTGGCCTTAGGCGACCTGCTGGAACACCGCAAGGGCGACATCTCCATTCCGGTCTATCTTTGCGACTCGGTTGTTCATCCTCACGAGGTCGCGGATGTCTCGCAGACCCGGCTTAGGCACATTCCAGTCAAGACTGCTGTCGGTAGCTTTCTCCTGCCTCCAAGCGTGATAAAGAGAGCCACGATAAGACGCATGGCTGAGGAGCTAGAGGAAATTGTTGAACTAGATGTGCCCCACGGTGACTTTGTCGCCCGAATTGGACCGGTCTTGGAACTCGACCCCGCAAAGGAAGCGGATGACATCGAACTGCTTTGGCAGCTCTACCAGCGCCTTCTGGAACTCAAGCGCAACAAAGTCAACGGCGTCTGGGCCCGCGTCATCAAGAACGCCTTTGCCCCGTTGTTCCTGAAGAACTTCGACTACGTCGTCGGAAACCCGCCGTGGGTGAACTGGGAGAGCCTGCCGGAGAAGTATCGGGTCGATGATGTCGTGCCGCTCTTCCAGGAGAAGTACGGCCTTTTCCCGCACAAGGGGCTTCGGGCTAGACACGGCAGCGCCAAGATCGATATATCGGCACTGATGGCCTATGTCGTGGCCGACATCAGCCTCAAGAGGAATGGCCGCCTTGGTTTCCTGATCACCCAGTCGGTGTTCAAGACCGACGCGGGCAAGGGCTTCCGTAAGTTCGCCCTGCCCGACGACACGCCGCTTGGTATCGTACACGTGGACGACATCACCGCGTTTCAGCCCTTCGAGGGCGCGGCCAACCGGACAGCGGCATTCGTGCTTCAGAAGGGCAAAAAGACCCAATACGGCAGATTCACTTACTGGGCCTGGCTTAAGAGGAAAGGGAGGCGCGGCTCGCTACCAACAGACTCAACCTGGGTTGAAATCGAAGATAGGGTGGATTTCAACCGGTTCACTGCAGAGCCGGTAGACAAGAGTGATGCGACTTCGCAGTGGCTTACAGGTCGGCCACTGGCTCTGAAGGCGGTCCGCAAAGTGCTGGGTAGCTCCGACTATAAGGCCCACGAGGGTATCAATCCCGGCGGAGCGGGCGCCAGTGGTATCTACTGGGTTGACATCGTAGGTTCAAGGCCCGGGGGAACAGTTGTTGTCGCAAATATGGCGCACCGGGCGCGAATTGATATTGAATCGGTCCAAGCTCCGGTCGAAAGCGAACTTGTCTACCCCCACCTGTGGGCTGGCGACGTAAGGCGGTGGTACGCAACCTCCTCTGGATGGATCGTCGCGCCACAGTCATCAGCTGATAGGAAGCATGCGACGCCACTGGCGACCATGAAGGCTAGGTACCCAAAGGCGCTCATGTACCTTGGTCGGTTCAAGGACCTGCTGTCGAACCGGTCTGCGTATCTCAAGTACCTCCCGGATGAACCATACTACGCCCTGTATGACGTGAAGGACTACACGTTCAGCAAATGGAAAGTAGTATGGCCAAATATAGCTTCGAGACTCATGGCCGCGGTCGTTTCTGGCGAAGCCGGCAAGGTCGTACTGCCTCAACACATCGTGACACTTGTAGCCTGCACTCGCAGGGCGGAGGCGCACTTCTTGTGCGCGCTAGTCAACTCATCGCTTGCGAACTTCGCGGCATCAGCCTATTCCCAGAAGGGAGGCAAGAGTTTCGGAGACCCTCACATTCTTGAACATATCTGCGTGCCGAAGTTCGACCCGAAGGACAAGACACATTTGGCCCTGGCCGAGCTTTCGATGCAGGCACACAAGGCAACCGCCAAGGGCGATACCAAACGCGTCGCGAAAATAGAGGAGCAGATAGACCTCCTCGCCGCCAAACTTTGGGGCCTGACCGACAAGGAACTCAAGGAAATCAAGCTGGCGTTGGAGGAGTTGAGATGAGGGAAGAACAGCTGTCCGACTCAGTTCGTTTCATGCTGGAGGAGTACCGCAATATAGCGGCAACGCACGACAAACTACGAGACTTGATTTCACACCTTTTCAACTACTACCTGTTTATGACTGCGGTGCCGTTCACTATTGCGGGTGTCGTGTTCAAGGATGTGGGATTGGATCTGCTCAAGGCTCCGGTTAGTCTGCACATGTTGTTTGGTGTAATCGGGCTAGTGGATCTCTTTATGGGTATGGCTGTAGTTGATGCCAGGCTGGATCAGTATCGCTATGCTCGAACGGTGAATTTAATCCGGAAGTACTTCTCGGATGCGGATTCTAAACTGAAGATTTACCTCCACCTGCCAACCAAGGCCAGCGTCCCTCCTTTGAAGAAACTTGGCTACGTAGGCACGCAGGCGAATATAATCATCGCGACCGGCGCACTCTACACGGGCTATGCCACCTTTGGGATTTGGAACCAGCGACTAAAGCTCTCAGCCTCCTCCAGCGCTGCCTTCTCGCTTCTTGTCGCTGGTGTGTTCAGCGTGGCGTTCATGTTGTACCGCATCTGGCGGATCAAGAAGGCAGAGAAACGTAAGCAGCCGACGCCAGCAACACTGAAGGAAGAAACTTCTGGCTAGGAGTTATCGCCCGCGCAAGGTTCTGCTCGTCGAACCCGCTCCCTCCAAGCGGTACCATACCGTTTATCCGCCCCTGGGACTTTTGAAGCTGGGCCGTTATCACCGCAACCGGGGAGACCGGGTCAAGCTTGTGCGCGGGCTAAACGGCGCCGGCTACGACCCGGATATCATCTATGTGACCAGCCTGTTTACCTACGCCTGGCAGCCGGTGCACGAGGTAATCCGTTACTATCTGGCTAGGTACCCGAAGGCGAAGTTGACTGTCGGCGGCATCTATGCGACGCTATGTACCGACCACCTGCGTGAGGAGTTTGGATACCGAATTCGGATTCAGAAAGGCGTCGTGCCTGAGCTGGATGATTTGCGGCCTGATTATTCGCTGGTCCCGGATTGGAACGCAAGCATCGTGTTTGCGTCCCGAGGCTGCATCCGCAAGTGCCCTTTCTGCTCAGTTCCTATGTTGGAGCCGGAGTTCACTGCCCGCAAGACCATCAGGCGACTGATTCACCCTCGTCACAAGCGGATCATCTTCTGGGATAATAACATCCTCGCGTCGCCTCACTGGCGGGACATCTTCGCCCAGTTGGCAGAGTTCGGTAAGCCGGTTGACTTCAACCAGGGCCTCGACGCGCGACTCTTAACTGAAGAAATGGTAGAAATAATGAGGAAGTTCCCGGTGCCGAATGTCCGGCTGGCGTATGACACTGATGGAATCCGTGAGCCGCTGAAGAAAGCAATCGACCTGCTGAGAGCGTATCACTACGACGGCCGCAGAATCATCGTCTACTGCCTGTACAACCATTCCGATCATCCGGATACCTTCTTCCACCGCGTGCGTGATTTGATTGACCGGGGTGTAGTTGCGTACCCGATGCGCTATGAGCCTTTGAAACCAAGGCCGAAGAATACTTATATCTCGCGACACTGGACTGCAGAGCAACTTGAGATGGTCGCCCAGGCCCGCCGTGTCATCGGTTACGGCGGCGCATTCCCACCTTACGAAGGACTCCGCAAGAAGTTTGATCGAGCAAAGGACTTCGAGAAAGCCTTCCGACTCCGTCCACGGAAGAAGTAGCTACACATTCACTGCCCTAAACGGGTGAAGCAACCTCGCCGCAGCCAGGCGTCGGGCCGGAATTCTAACACTATGTGAGCATTTGACACCAGACCACGGCTATCTTGTGCTGGCGGTCGGATGGCACCGAATACCACAAGCCATTGCCAGATTTTCCAGTCCTACCTGCGGCTGCGTATAGAATTAAGGAAGCTCCCTCTAACCGGCGTTGGATAGGATGAAGCAGGTTAGTTCTATCAACGGCCAGGGTTTGAGGGATATGTTTGCCGCGGCCACCGGGGGAGATAAGGGGACACAATACGCATCTTTGCCCGCCGTCATGAAAATCGACAAGCAACCCGGCCAGACGAAGTTGGATGGGTTGGAGATACGTAATGTGTCGCCGAAACTCCCAACGGTGACGGAACGAACGGTGACTGTAACCCATTTCCGCTCGCCGCCATGAAGATTGACAAGAAAGACGGCCAGGCTAAACTGAATGTGTAGGAGATAAGTAATGTGTGCCCGAAACCCCGGGACTCACGTGTCGGTCGCCGTGTCGGACACCGTCACGAACACCGTGATGGGTGTCATGTCGGGCTTCGTGGCGAATGCCGTGACTGTTCTCGTCTAGAGTTCCTTGGCGGTGTTCGTGGCGGATTTCGTATTGAGTCAGGTGAGGAAGAGCGTGACCGAAGTCGTGGCGAGGGCCGTGACGAACACCGTGTCGGATTTCGTGACCGATGTCATCAAGAGGAAGGTGACGATGCCGGTGTGGAGGGTTTTGTCGAGTCCGGTGACAAAGGCCGTGTCGAAGAGGGTCACGGGGCCCGTCGCCCCCCGGACAGTGGTCTTCGGCGGCGAGTATTTCTGTAAGATGCGCATTGTCGGTCTGTTATCGGCAGGGTTATATTTTGGACCATTGTGGTCTCTAACCCGGCCAGAAGCCCTTGCGGCCTGCTGGCTGCTGACTTCTTACCGCCGACCGCCATCCGCTAACCGCGGAAAGCGGTTAAGGGTTCTAGAGTTCGGCCCCTCGACTCCTTCTTTTCTGTGTTTATCTGTGGTTTATTCTTCTTTCTTGGCGCACGCTGACCGCCTGCCGTTGGCCGCAATCCGGTTGGCGATTTGTGATTAGCGATTGGAGGAAAGTGGACTGACCGAAGGGAAGACGCCACCCGACAGCACGACTCCAAGTTTGACAATCGTGGCGGAAATGAATATTCTGATTGAGTGTCAGGAGGTAATATTATGAAGAAAGCCGGTGCAGTTGTTCTTTGTCTGGTATTTTCCGGGCTGGTGTCTTCAGTCTTTGCCGATAAGCTTGAGCCGTCGGTTGAGTTCGTACACGAAGATGCAAAAGGCAAGCTGGACATGATTGGCGAGGTTGCCATTGTGATGACCGGTAATGACCCTTTTATCAACCGGATTATGGAAGATGTGCTGGCAATCAGCTTGTTAGCTAAAGGCGTCAAGATTGCTTATCCTGAGGAGACGAATTTCGGTAAACCGAGGCGGGAATCAGGGACCGACCCGATGGAGATTGCCAAGTCGGTGGGTGCGAATGTGCTGGTTACCGGGATGGCGGTAACCGAACCGCCCGGTGAATTCCAGTTCCGGACGGTAAGAATCAGTATCGCATCTTTGTCCCTGATTGACGTTCCCCAAGACAAGACTCTGATATGGGTGCTTTACGAACCGGAGAAGGCAACGACTTCGTCCAAAATCAGCCGGTCGTTCGCCGAGATGATGGTTAAAAGCCTGAAGTAAAAAGGAGCCGAAATGAAAAGAAAAATCTGGCTGGTAATGCCAGCGGCATTGCTGGTGCTGACCTGCGCTACTTCACACTATGTCCGACCCGATGAAGTCACCGAATGGGATTACACCTATTCTGATACTGATATGAAGCTTCTGGCCGAAAAGATGGTGATGTCTTTGTCAGAAGCGGATTTGCCGAAGACCGGTGAGAAGCCAATACTGGCATTCTTGAGCATCGGCAACCGGACATCACAGCATGTTGATACCGAAGGAATTTCCGAGAAGATTATGGTTTCGCTGGTCAAACTCGGCCGGTTCCGGGTAATGGACCGGAAACTCCTGAAGCAACAAGCCAAAGAAATTGCTTTGGTCGCGAACCAACGGATTGATGTTGATGGCGCGGTCAGGCTCGGTAATCTTGTCGGGGCCGATTATTTTCTTACCGGCGATATTATGAGCATTGAGAAAACCAAGGGTGCGACGACCTTGGCTTATTACAAATTGACGATGCGCCTGGTTGATATTCAGACTTCGGAGATTCTCTGGGCCGAAGAAAAGGAACTGAAGAAGAAAAGCAAAAAGGGTTGGTTTGAGTAACCGGCAAAGGCAAAAATCAATCGGTGTCGGGCTGTGTTAATCCGTGGTTGCCGGCTTCTGCTTCTCTGCTTCTTGATGCTGAGCTGCCAGCCGAGCAAACCTGTTGTTCGGCGACCCAGCTATTTTTCTGACCTGAGATATGACAAGGCCGCGGCGAAATACAAAGAGCGAATGGAGAAACGGTACGAGGCCAGGGACAACTCCTATGTGCTGTCGGTTCTTGATTACGCTGTTGTCAGCTTGTATGATTTCGACTTGGAGAATACGAAGAAGGCATTCACCGCAGCTTACAAAGTTGACGACGGCAGGATTCTGGAAGCGGCCAAATTCTATCAATGGCTTCAGGTAGATACGCGCAAGGTCTATAAGCTGACCAAACGGGAAAAGGAGCTTTCCCATCTTTATTTGGGCTTGGCTTATCTGTTTGATGATAATCTTGAGGAATCGCTGGTCGAGTTCAAAAAGCTAAGGCAGATGGACCAGGAAGCATCAAGTCTGCCGCTGGTGAATTTCTATATGGGGCTTGTTTATGAAAAGATGGGCATGTATGACGATGCCTTGATTGAATACAACCGGTTAAAGGAAATGAACAGCCGCCTTGATGCTGAAGCGCTGGTCAGTCACATTGAGGAGTTGCGCACTGGAACCTTCCAGCCGGATTCAGGCAGGATCGAACTCATCGTCCAGGTTGACCACCAGTTCGCATCATCAACTGGCCGGACTGTAGCAATTGCTGATGATGAGCGAATCGCCACATTACCGTCTTATGTTGATAAGTTTGAGGTTAAGTTGACCCCGGCCGAGGCCGAACGGAAAGCAGCCCAGGATGCTAGTGCCGAGGCGGCGCGCTATGGAACGCGGTGCTGCGGCGGGCTATTGGGCGAATATCTGTGGCCCGGCCATGGCGCGGATATGGCTGACTTTGCCGGTGATGTCGCGTTCGGCCAAGAGGATGAAAACGAGGATGTCCGTTTCTGGGGTTATGCGCCGGTAGCGGTTTCTGTTCTGAGAATTCAGATACCAGTAACAACCAGGGAAATCAGACTGGTGTTTTACAACCGTGAAAGCGGCAGGATCGGTTCTTGCCGGTATCCGCTTAGCGGGTCGAATGCCAGAGCTTATTCTGCCCGGGGGACTTATTTCGTCATTGCCGGTCTGGCAAAAGAGTTCTATGTTTATTAGGAGGAAAAGATGGAAAAGAGACTTGCCTTATTGTCTGCGCTGACAATCCTGGTCGGGTGCAGCGCCAGAATAAATTCGGTAATAATCAACCGGAATACCGGGACTAGAAGCTGGGATGTTGATAATGTATTCCTGTCGAGAGACATCCGGGTGCTGGATGTCAAAGAAGAAGTCAAGGATGGTGTACTGTTCGTGAATATCCTGATAAAGAACGGCTGGAGTATGCCTATCGGCGGCAAGCTCAAAGTGCAGTTTTACGACCGGAACGGAGTTCAGCTTGACGACCCGTGGGGCTGGCACCAACTGATGCTGGAATCGAATCAGGAACAATGGTTCCGGTTCATGGCTCCGAAAAAGGCGAATGAGATTAGCAAGATGAAAATCATGGTTCGGGGCATCAATAAGTATTCCTCTTAGGTTTAAGACACGAACTTGAATATCTACCGGTTAGCTTGCATTAGCGGGACAGTTCTTTTGCTCACGGTCACTGGCTGCAGGAAACCTGAAAGGCCCGAGGCAATATCCTGGTCAGAAGTAAACGACTTTGTCTATCAGCTTCAGAATATCGACATGGCAGCGATTGGTAATACCAAGTTCGATTTGGTCATAATTGATTACTCGGCCGCAGGCGACGAAAAGACCAGGTTTACCAATCAGGAGATTTCGATGCTTAGAAACAGCCCGGCCGGGCCGAAACTGGTGCTAGGGTATATGAGCATCGGCGAAGCCGAAGACTACCGGTGGTATTGGAATGAAAACTGGGACCGAAACCATGATGGAATTCCTGACCCGGGTGCACCTTCGTGGCTTGGATTAGGTAATCCTGATTGGCCGGGNAATTACAAAGTGAAATACTGGGAAACCGGGTGGCAAGCGATTATCTTTGGTGATTCTACCAGTTATCTGGATAANATTGTCGCNGCCGGTTTTGACGGGGTCTATCTTGATATTNTCGACGCTTATGAGTATTGGGGCCCGGGTGGTGAAAGNGGCTTGAACCGGCNGGCTGCTGAACCGGATATGGTCGCTTTCGTTGAATCGATTGCCGATTATGTCCGGGTTAAAATGGGCATGACCGATTTTGGCATCTTTCCCCAGAATGGCGCAGCATTGTCCAGTCATTCTGATTATGTTCAAATTGTTACCGGTATTGGCCAGGAAGATACCTGGTATGAAGACAATGAACCGCAACCGGCCCGGCACACGAACGAGGTCATTGCCGGGCTGGATGTTTTCAAGCAGGCCGGTAAGCTGGTGCTGGTCACGGATTATGTTACCAGACCAGAACTTATTGATAGTTTCTATGCCAAGGCAGAAGCAAAAGGTTATGTGCCTTATGCAACGGTTCGGGACCTGGACGTTTTGACGATTAACCCGGGTCACGAACCGGACTGAACCGGGTGACAATGCCCGACCCATGAGGAGAACAAAAACTTCAAGGAGGATGGAGTGAAAAGGGTTGTAGCTTGGCTAATATTGTGTCTGGTTCTTTCGCCGGGTTTTGCCAATAGCGAGAAAGCGCCAGTGGATACTGCGGTGATTAGGGCGAATGCAAAGTTTGGATTCAAGCTGTTTTCTGAACTTATCAACCAGGATGCAGACAGGAATGTATCTATATCACCGATGGGTGTGGCAATGGCGCTTGAGCTGACATACAGCGGCGCTTCTGGCAAGACCAAGGATGCGATGACAAAAGTTCTTGAATTGAATGGTATCAACATTCAGGAACTCAATCTGGCGAATTCTGCACTCTTGGATATATTTGTCCATCCAGACCTTGCTATCGCCAATTCGCTTTGGNTGAAGAGAGGCATCGGGTTGAATCCGGAATTTGTCCGGCAAGCCCAGAAGTTTTATCGGGCCAAAATAGCTGNACTGGATTTTTCCAAACCAGAAACGCCCGGNACCATCAATAAATGGGTGAAAGATAAAACCAATGGTAATATCCGGGAAATCGTTGATACAATTCCTCACGACGCATTCTTATATCTTGTCAATGCAGTCTATTTCAAAGGGGCCTGGAAGTTCCGATTTGATGAGAAAGAGACACGGGAATGTAACTTTATCCTGTCCGATGGCACAAAGAAGAAAATCCCAATGATGTCACAATCAGGGAATTACCAGTATTATCGAGGAAATAAATTCCAGGCGGTGAGTCTTCCTTATAGGGATACCCGGATGAGCATGTTTATCTTTCTGCCTGATACATCCCTTGAGGAATTCTATAAGGAATTGAATCCGGATAACTGGCAGAACTGGGTGGCTGGATTCTATCCGATGCAAGGCTCTCTTGTTCTGCCCAGGTTCAAGCTGAAGTCCGAAGTAGAATTGAATGATGCCCTCAAAGCGCTCGGGATGGAAATAGTTTTTGACAAAGACATCGCCGATTTCCAGAAGATGCTTGCAGCGCCTGTCGAAGGCCCGGGCCCATATATCAGCACGGTGAAGCATAAGACATTCGTTGAAGTGAACGAACAAGGAACCGAAGCTGTTGCCGCGACCTCAGAGGAACTGATGGTTGAAGCCTTGCCATTCTCGATGACAGTTGACCGACCGTTTTTCTTTGCCATCAGAGATGATGGGACCGGCACAATACTGTTCATGGGTTCGGTCGTCCACCCAGAATAGCGAATCTCTTTGACTGTGCTTGAGATTCGGCTAATTTTAGACTATAAAAGGAGGAACATATGAAAAGCCGTTGGTTGTGTTCGATTCTGGCGACGGTTATCGGGTGCTGTTTTGCCGGAGCTAGAAAACCGCCAGCAGAGTCAGTTAAACCCGCAATTGGGATGACCAGCAAACCAATCGGGAAAGAAATCGTTCAGGCTGATAACGCATTCGGATTCAAGCTGTTTTCCGAGCTGTTCGGTCAGGAGCCTGAAGAGAACATTTTCATGTCACCAACCAGCATTGCGATGGCGCTTTCGATGGCTTATAACGGCGCGGCTGGCAAGACAAAAGCTGCGATGGCAAAGGTTCTGGGAATTGAAGGAATCAAACTTAGTGATGTTGGTATGGCCAATGCCGCTCTGCTGGCGGCATTGAGAACAGCCGACCCCAAGGTCCAACTTGAGATTGCCAATTCACTCTGGGTGCGCAAAGGACTCGGTTTGTCACCGAAGTTCGTCGAGACCAATACTGAATACTACGAGGCCAAGGTTACTGAGCTGGATTTTGCTGACCCGGAAGCGCCGGATATCATTAACGGTTGGGTAAAAGAGAAAACCCGGGACAAGATAGACCGGATTGCCGGGACGATAAACCCGGATGATGTTCTTTTCCTTATCAATGCGGTTTATTTCAAAGGCAGCTGGGCCGAAGAGTTCGATACCGCGCTGACTCAGAAACGTGATTTCCACCTGTCTGGTGGTAGCACAATAAAACATCCGATGATGTCCCAGTCGGGTGATTATAAGTACTATTCGGCCGAAGGATTCCAGGTTGTAAATCTGCCGTATGGCGAAGAGCGAATCAGCATGATGGTATTCCTGCCGGCTGAGGAATCCAACCTTGCGGCTTTTGTCGGCAAGCTGAATTCTGAAAACTGGAACCGATGGCTTGACAGCATGAAGGTAATAAAAGGCGATATTGTTATCCCGAAGTTTAAGCTGGAATATGAAAAGACCCTTAATGATGTGCTTTCAGAACTGGATATGAAAATCGCTTTCGACCCGGCACAGGCCGACTTTTCTAAAATGGTGCTGAATCCTGAAAAGAACCCATTATTTATCAGCCAGGTGAAGCACAAAAGCTTTGTTGAAGTGAATGAAGAAGGAACCGAAGCAGCCGCGGTTACTTCGGTAGTAATGACCCTGAGTGCAGCACCCCAGCCTGAAGAAAGGTTCTCGATGATAGTTGACCGACCGTTCTTCTTTGCGATTCAGGATAACGAAACCAGAGCAGTACTGTTTACGGGTGCGGTTTCAAACCCGGAGTGAAGTTCCGGTTGGGACAGAAGTAGGGGGTAAAGGTTTGATATGAGGCTGCCCAAAAGTCTCAATCTGCTCGATGTTTTTGCGATTGCGACCGGGGCGATGGTCAGTTCAGGGCTTTTTATCCTGCCCGGGCTGGCGTATGCCAAGGCCGGACCGGCAGTAGTTGTTTCTTATTTGCTGGCCGGGCTGCTGGCATGCTGTGGTATGCTGAGTATTGCCGAGCTGGCTACTGCGATGCCAAAGGCTGGCGGCGACTATTTTTTCGCCACTAGGGGCTTGGGACCAGCGGTCGGGACAATTGCCGGGCTCCTGAGCTGGTTCGCGCTGTCGCTGAAGAGTGTTTTTGCCCTGGTCGGCATGGGTGCGTTCGCGGTTCTCGTTATTGGGATTGATGCCCGCCTGGTTGCATTCGTGTTCTGTCTCGTATTTCTCGTGCTCAATCTGACCGGGGTAAAGATAGCGGCCAGGGTTCAGGTTGCGCTTGTGGCCGGTCTGCTGGTACTGCTGGTGCTGTATGTGCTTTGGGCACTGCCCGCAGTTCGGATGAGCAATTTCGAGCCGGTTGCACCTAAGGGTCTAACCCCGATAGTCTCCACCGCCGGGTTTGTTTTCGTCTCTTTTGGCGGCCTACTGAAAGTGGCGAGCGTAGCCGAAGAGATTGAACGGCCGGATCGTAACATCCCGATGGGGATGATTGTATCGCTGCTCGTGGTTGCGGTTGCGTATGCCCTGGTGATTCTGATGACAATTGGAGTGCTATCTCCCGACCGGTTGAGCGGTTCGCGGACACCAATTTCAGACGGTGCGGCCTCGTTCATGGGCTCGTGGGGTGCGGTGGTAATGGGGGTCGCTGCGATTCTGGCATTCGTTTCAACTGCCAATGCGGGGATGATGGCGGCATCCAGGTATCTGCTGGCGCTGAGCAGGGATGAACTCCTGCCCGGGCCTTTCGGCCGGATAAATGCTAAGTTCAAAACGCCTCACATAGCACTGGTGGTTACCGGATTATTCATGGCTGCGGCACTTGTTCTGGAATTGGACCTTCTTATCAAGGCAGCGTCCACAGTGCTCGTTCTATCCTATATGCTTTCGATTCTTTCGGTTATCATCATGCGGGAAAGCCACCTGCAGAACTACCGGCCCCGGTTCAGAGCGCCGTTTTATCCGTGGTTGCAGATTGTCGGGTTGCTTGGACTCGGCTTGCTGCTGCGTGAGATGGGTGGTGTGGTCCTGCTTATCAGCATCGCATTGATTGTCGCCGGCTTCCTGGTTTACTGGTTCTACGGCCGGCCGCGGGCAAGCCACGAGTATGCACTGCTGCATGTTATTGAACGGATTGCGTCCCGAGAACTGGTAACCGGTGCGCTTGAGTCTGAATTGAAAGAAATTATCCGAGAGCGGGATGACATCGTCGCGGACCGGTTCGACCATGTAGTTGAGGATTGTGTAGTGCTTGACCTCAAAGGGGAATTAGCAGTCGAGAAATTCTCCAGACTGGCTGCCGATGCCCTTGCCCCAAGGCTGGATATTGAAAGGGAAACCCTGTTTAAGCTGCTTCTGGCCCGCGAGCGGGAAACCACTACCGCCTTAAACCCGAACCTGGCAATACCGCATGTTGTGATTGAAGGAAAGCACCGGTTCGATATTCTCATTACCCGATGCCGTGACGGTATCTTCTTTTCTGAAACGGCGCCGAGCGTCAAGACAGTGTTTGTGATTGTGGGCACAAAAGACGAGCGGAACTTCCATCTGAGGTCGCTTGCCGCAATCGCTCAGATAGTCCACGAATCGGATTTTGCGAAGCGGTGGATAGTAGCCAGGGGTGAAGAAGCACTGCGCGACCTGGTGCTTCTGGGCAGGCGGATGCGGAATAAATAATTAGCTTTGGTACAGGTCGGTACGGCGGTCGGAAAACAAATCATTGCGCGGGGTGACTTTTTTGTCTAGGGCATCACTCGGGGCGATTTCAATAACCGGTAGTTCTTCAGTATCTGAACCTGCACGGTAAAGAAGCCTTCCGTCTGGCCCGACAATCTGGCTTCGGCCCGTGAAGATAATAGTTTTAGCACCTGATTCTTCCCGCCCGGTCCGGTTTGCCAGTATCCAGAACATTCGGTTCTCAGCCGCACGGGTAAACGTCATTTTCTGCGCGTAGTCGAGCACAAGATTGGAAGGATGGCATATAATCTGCGCTCCGGCTAATGCCAGAGAGCGTGCAACCTCGGGAAAGAAATAGTCAAAGCAGATAAGCATTCCTACTTTCGTCGAATTTATCTGGAAAACCTGGAACCGCGTATTGCCTGGGTCAAACCGGTCCTTCTCGTTGAGGAAAAGATGGGCTTTACGGTAGCAATGAACTTTCCCTTCTGCAGTTATCAGAACCGCGGTATTGTATATTTTATTCGAGTTTCGCTCGGCCATTCCAAACACGATGTTAAGATTGTAGGTGCGACACAGGTCTAAGAAAGTCATACACGAAGGGCCATCTGGTACCGGTTCGGCATATTTTGAAAGTTCAGAACGGGAGGTAAATAGATAACCGGTTGCGCACAGTTCTGGTAGAACAATAAGGTCAGCCTGAATGTGGCTGAGGGCAGATTTGATGCGGTCAAGGTTGAGTTTGACCTTCTTGGGTATTGGTGTGAACTGGTAGAAACCAATGCGCATAACTTTAATTTCTAGGCCTGAACCCTTCGCCAAGCACCTCATATACATCGGTGATGATGATAAAAGCCTTGTGGTCTATTTCTCTCGCAATTTCCCTGACCCTCCGAACTTCCCTCTTGGCCATAACGCAGAATACTACCTGCTTGTGCCTATCGGTATAAGCACCTGTGGCATCAAGCAGTGTGGCACCGCGGTTCATTCTTGTAGTAATCGATTTGGAAATTTCTCCTGCCTTATCCGAAATAATGAACATCGCCCGGGTATAGCTGAGGCCCTCAAGGACCAAATCGATGGCCCTGGTCTGAAGATAAAGGCTGAGAAAGCCGTAAAGTGCGAGCTCGAACCGGCCAAAACAAATTCCCGCTGTCGATATGACTATTGCGTCTACAACAAGTATGGCGGTGCCTGTAGATAGGTCGGTATGAAGGCTTAGTACCTGTCCTATGATGTCTGACCCGCCGGTAGAACCACCACCACGGAAAACCAGGCCAAGCCCGGCACCGAGCATAAGCCCACCAAATATACCGGCCAGAATCGGGTTATCAGTTGCCGAACCGACCGGGAAGACATAACTGAACAGGTCGATAAATAAGGACGAGATTATGATGCCGAGCACAGTCTTGACGCCATAGGACTTTCCAAGGACACGGATGCCCAGAATAAAAAGTGGAATGTTGATGACAACAATCACAAAACCTACCGGTGTACCGAAGAAATAATTGAGAATCATTGCTATTCCTCCGGCCCCGCCAGGCACTATTCGATGCGGTATCAGAAAAAGGGTATAAGCCAAGGCCATTACGGTCGAACCAGCAATAATCATTAAGAGACTGGTTAAGAAACGACTAAACGAGGAACGCACGGCAGAGTTTAGCTAGACCAAGCTCAGAGTCAAATAGAAGACGATATGCGTTCAGGTAAATCGACTTTTGACGGTGTGATAGCAGTATGTCGCACTATCATCTGACTGTCGCAGTTCCTCTGTCAAACCAAAGCGAAAATGTCATCGGAATCTTTCGCTGTCCTGCGCTGTGGTTTCGGTTTGTCGGGCAGCCGGATGAGCGGAACCGAGCCGCTGAGCAATTGTAGCGTCTCTGTCAAGACTGACATTTTCCCTTTGCCATTACCCTATGACATTATCGCTTTTTGGCAATCCGGCTCTCAGGCAAAATGAAGAACTGGCTATCAAACTGTAACTCAAACAAGAGGTCAAACAGCCAGAAAAACGGCCGATAAACCAGGCGATGTGACGGCCAATGAAACCGGAAAACAAATGGGTTGAGCAATGGAAAGACAACCGGCAATTCAAACGGGTTGAACAATATTTTGGCAAACGGGTTTAACAACTCCGGGAAAAATGTCTTGGAAAATGGCTTTATAAACGAC
>JGI24025J20009_10001923_pt1 | contig 15304 bp, 17 predicted proteins | sample Cruoilmetagenom3_FD_20009 | JGI IMG/M metagenome (IMG submission 20009)
TAAAAAAGGAGATATAGGATTATGATTATTCTAAGGTTTGATTACATAAATAAGTTGAATGATATGGAGAAATTACAAATTGTTCAAGAATTAAACGGTCCTCTTGGAAAATTTGTAGCATATTCTCATAAGAAGAAAATATTTCTGGCTATCTTCCCCTCGTGGGCTGAACATGAAGATGTTTGGAATGCTATTCAAAGTGTACAAAGAGATATTTCTCTTAAGGATGCTGGGACTTACATAATTGCAGGTAAAGAGCATTTTTTGTCAGGCTATGTGCGAGCTTTTTGTAAAGATGTCAACTACAATGAAATGAGGAAATTCAGAGGTATGATTCGCAGACTTGATATTGGAATAACTCCTCTTCCACCTCAATAATCTTTTATGATTCTGTTACAAGAGAATAGATCCTAGGATCTCCTGTCTTTTACAAGACCTTTATTGCTTCTATTCTCTTTTTATCCCCATATATATCCCAATAGTGTCACTTCTCTCATCTTAATATAATGTATGCCTATTAAACCCTAGAACTTTGTGAGTTGGTCACTTAACAATTTTCTTTTAAAAAGGTTTTAATTAGCACATTAACAGACGAAAAGAGGATAGAATGAAAAAGTTTTTTGTTTTATTTACCATTTTGCTCTAGCTATAGCTTGCCTCGGATTATCCACCTGTCTTTCTATTTAAGAAAAAAATAAAGATAGTGATAGAGAAAATATTAAAGAAGATGTCTCAGCTACTGTTCATCAGGAAAAAGACAATGTAAAAGAGTAGGGTGTATCTAAGCTATTGAATCCTTGTCTTGCTAATTCCATCCTCTTTTAATCTATAAACAACATCACATACCTCCTTAAGGAACTTCCTATCATGAGAAATACTAATAATACAACCATTGAAGTCATTCAATACATCTCTTATTACTGGGTTTGAGAGAGCACTAAGATTTCTTGTAGGTTCATCTAAGAGAAGTACATTTTTTCCTTCAAGCATCATTTTCAACAATATCAACTTTGCTTTCTGCCCATAACTTAGACTACCAACCTTCCCATTCATTTCATCCCAATTTAATTTGATTCTTCCAATATATGCTGCTATCAAATCTATATCAACCTCATCTAATTCGCTAACTAAATAGTCCAATACAATCCTATTATCATTTAACACCTCGGAGTATTCTTGGGGCATATATCCCACGTTAATATCGTCTCTTCCTTTTAACTGAGAATATATTTTTCTCATTAGGGTCGTCTTTCCTATCCCATTCTTACCAATAATTCCTACCTTGGTTGGTCCATATATTTCTAACTCAATATTTTTTGCTAAGGGTTTATTTTTGATCTTTAGTTCTTTTAATTTAAGATCAATAATTCTTTTTCCATTTGGAATTTCTGACTCAGTACCAAAAGAGAAATATATTGGATCCTCAGTTTCAAGCTTTTCTGTCTTTCTCTGACCTTCTATGTATTTTTCTCTAGACTTTATTACATGCATCTCTTTATTCAATCTTCTTCTGACTGAAGAGTCCTTTATCCTGTGCTGGGCACTTCTAACGATACTCTTCCTATGGTGTAGTTTCTGCTTTGCTTCTAAATACTCTCTCTTTTCCCTTCCATAATCTTGTTCTCTTTTTGCAATTTCAACCTTTCTTCCTCTTATATAGGTATCATAATCCACTTTCCTCAGGGTATGTCTTGCTTTATCACCACTTTTTACGTATTCCATATGCAAAATGATATTTGCAGTCTTTTCTAATAAAGTTTCATCATGAGAAATAAACATAATCGGTTTCTTTGTTGATATGATGAAATCCTCAAGCCATTCTAAAGTTTCAATATCTAAATCATTCGTTGGTTCGTCTAAAAGTAATATGTCTGGTTTATTAATAAGTAATTTAGCAATTTGTATTTTAACCTTCTCTCCACCGCTAAGACTTTCTATAATTCTCTTCTCTTTAATAATTTGAGGGTCTATTCCTATTTTGAAAAGTTTTTTTTCTAAATCATTTACCTTTTCATATCTCTCGTACAAAATTTCTTCCTTCGGTTTGTCTTTAACGAAGTAGTCAAATATAGAACAAGAATTCCATTCTGGGTTTAGGGATTGCTCCAGATAAGCTATACTCAAGTGTTTCTTTATTACCTCTCCTCTAAGATAACAGTATTCCTCAACCTGGTTAACATCATATATGGTCTTCAATAGTGTACTCTTGCCATTCCCTTCCTCCCCGATTACAGCTAATTTGTCTCCCTTATCAAGAACTAGATTTAGATCTTTAATTAGGGGCTTTCGTTTCCTTGTCTCTATTTCCAAATGTTTAATTGTCAGCACTTAACCTATACCTTACGTTATACGATATCTATTTTATATCCCCACATTCACCTAGTCAAAAAATTTTGCTATACTTTTGTAATATATAACTTTAAATTTTACTTAAATGATGTATATATTTACTTTCCTTGTGATTGTATTCTTAGTTACAATCTTTTCATTCATAAAGGTAGTTCCAGAAGGGTATCACGGTCTAGTAGTTAGATTTGGAAAATACAATAGAACTATTAAACCTGGTCTTAATCTTTTGATTCCCTTTATCGAAAGTATTCAAAGAGTGGATATCAGAGAACAGGTTATGGATATCCCAACACAAGAAGCTATAACCATTGATAATGTATCTTGTATGGTAGATGGTATTGTCCGTTTCAAAGTAGTTAATCCTAGTATTGCTATCTTCAAGGTACAAAATTACGTTAATCAAATCTCTGCAAAATCTCAAACAGCTCTTAGAGATATCATTGGAAGTGTAACACTCGACGATTTACTTTCTCAAAGAACACAAATAGCTGAACAAATTAAAAATATAGTTGATAGCGCTGCCGACGCATGGGGTGTAGATATTAGCGCAATCGAAATTCAAAATATTGAAATACCTGCTGATATGAAAAGAGCTATGGCTCAACAGGCAGAAGCAGAAAGAGATAGGAAAGCAAGAATTATAAAAGCAGAAGGAGAAAAAGAAGCAGCAGTTAAACTCGGAGAGGCCTCCATTATTCTTTCTAAGGCTCCTGGCGCACTAGCACTTCGTACATTACAAACTCTAAAAGAGATATCTGCGGATCCTTCAGAAAAAATTATTATTGCAATGCCAAGTAATTTCTTTGATGGGGCAGAGGGTATAATTAAGCATGTCAAGTAATCAATATTTACAATTAGCGTTTAATACAAGTTTTAATGATTTCCTATCAGTCATTAGACTGATACCAAAAGATCCTAATATTATCATCGAGGCTGGTACCCCTCTAATCAAAAAGGAGGGAATAGGGGTTGTCTCAAAGATGTCTACCTACTGGGATGGTAAGATTTGTGCAGATATTAAAATTGTTGATGGTGCAAAAGCTGAGGTTGAGATGGCTAAATATGCGGGAGCAACACATGTGACAGCCGTAGGTAATGCTTCAAAAGAAACTCTTCAGATTTTTATAGATACATGTAAAGCATTGGATATTAAATCCGTTATAGATATGATAAATACTCCAGACCCTTTAAGATCCTTATGGAAAGCAAATATTATACCTGATGTTGCCTTAATACACCGAGGAAGAGATGAGGAGAACAGTTTTGGTGCCGTTATACAGTACAAAAATATTGCAAAGATAAAGGGTAAGTGGGAAGCCTTAGTAGGGGCTGCAGGAGGAATAGATGAACAAGGAATGCAATCAGCCTCATTCAATGGAGCAGATATTGTCGTTATTAATGTAGTTAGGCCCTCAGACCCATGGAGTGGGTTAATAATCAATGAAGATATAGATAAACATATTAACGATTATCTTAAATTCGTTCTATGAGATTTGGGCCTATAACAATTTTCCTTGTAATGTCCTTGACAGAAATGATATCCAATGATAATATAACAGTTACCTAATTGATGTGGTGTTAATTAGTAGAAACTAGAAGCATGAATTTAACCAATTCTCGCTATTTATTTAGCAATTGCTTCTTTTTTCGTTTTTTAGAAAACCTCCAGGATATCCGTTATGATAGTAGAAATATAGGGAATAAATATTATCAATCCTACAATTACAGAAACAATTGTACTAACTAATACGGCTCCTGCACTTACATCTTTTGCGTACCTAATATTCACTTTATACTCTGATGAAACAGTGTCACATATCGCCTCTATAACACTGTTGATAGCCTCAGAGATAAATACTAAAGCAATCAGTAGACCAAGAGCTATCCAATCAAAATGAGAGATTTCTAAAAGGAAACCAATTGTTACAACTATAACACTAACAACTATATCTATCCTAAAATTCCTTTCATTCTTTATTATCAATTTCAAACCTCTAAAAGCATCTTTTAGATTTGGAGAAGCGTACATTTTTGTAAAAGGGGTTTTTCATAATCTCAACTAATAAATTATATTATTAACAATTTGTTTAATATATCATACTACATAGATACTATTCCACTTGATCTTTCTGATTAAAAATTTGACATAGAAAAAACTACAAGGTATATTTAGTTCTTAGGATGTATACCCTAAGAAATTATAATCAAAAAAAGAAAATGAAAAGACCAACAGGGTCTTTTTTTTTAAATATTCCCATTAAGAAGATTCTCCTTGTTACCCTTATCATAATAAGTATAATCGCTATTTGGGAGATATCTCTTGATTATTTTAATATTCCAAAAAGGATTGCACCCAAACCCTCCAATATTTATGAATTTATTCAAAAGGAATTTTTCACTGAACACTCCTCTAGATATCAGAATATTCTAATTAAAGCTATGTACAGTATCAGGGATGCTCTAATTGGTTTTGTAATATCTCTAATATTGGGAACATTCCTAGGTATATTAATTTCAAGAAGTAGTTACATATACTCTGTGCTATTTCCCTTCCTTTTTCTAACTCAACTAGTCCCGGTTCCCGCATTGGCACCTGTAATCGCAGCTCTTCTCGGATATGGATTTCTAACAAAAATCTCTATTATTGTTCTTTTTACAATATTCCCTGTTATGATTGCTGTAAGAAAAACAATAATTAATCTTCCAGAAAACTATAACCTCCTTCTTCACTCATATACCCATAAAAATAAAGATCTCTTGCGATACTTAATTCTACCCTCCTTAGTTCCAACAATACTCTCAACTATGAAAATCCTTTGTAGTGCTAGCATTGTAGCTAGCATAATAACGGAGTTGCCACTATCTGTTAGAACCGGAATCGGAAAAGATATATATAACTCTTTTAATAATCAGATAATACCTAGAGTTTGGACAAGTATCCTCTTGATATCAGCTATCTCCTTGATATTCTTCCTTTGTATATCTAATTTAGAAAAATATATTAACAATAAATATAAATATGGGCAGTTCTAAACCAATCTCAATAAAAAATTTACATGTTCTTTTCAATGGTGACAGGAGTAAACATCTTCATGTCCTAGAAAATATATCTTTTACATTAGATGCGGATTCTTTTGTAACAATAATCGGACCATCAGGATGTGGTAAATCAACACTCTTTAGATTAATAAGTGGGTTACCTACTAAAGATAGCTGTGAAATAGGCGGAGAAATTAAGATCTTTGGGAAAGAGCCAAGAGTAGCATCAGAAGATAGAGATATTGGATTAATATTACAAAAACCAACTCTCTTGGAATGGAGAAGTGTAGCTAAAAACATGCTTCTCCCTTTAGAAATAATGGGATATGAGAAAGAAAAAGGTAGGAAAAAAGTTAATAAATTACTAAAGATTTTAGAATTAGAACCCTATGCTCACTACAGACCTAGTGAGCTATCTGGTGGTATGCAACAGAAGGTATCTATCGGTAGAGCACTCGCATATAATCCAGAGCTCTTACTGATGGATGAACCCTTCGCTGCATTGGATGAAGTTAATAGAAGAAAAATGAATGATGAAATTATTAGAATATGGAAAGAAATGGAAAAAACAATACTCTTTGTAACACACAATATTCAGGAAGCCGTATATCTCTCTCAAAAAGTTATTGTACTAAGTAAGAAGCCTTCAAGGATATATAAAATAGTTGATATTGATTTGGAATACCCACGAAGTAAAGTAGAAGCTAGCAATAAATACTATAAATACATAAAGGAGATAAGGGAGTATCTAAATGAAGCAACTGTTTAAAAAATATAAAAGTTTTCTTATATCAACACTCTCTCTTTTGCTTTTCTTTCTCCTATGGGAATTATCCTTAAATATTTTTGATGTATCAAAGGCAGTACTAATAAAGCCCTCTGATATTTTAGAAACAAGTATTGAAGATTACGACATACTAATTAAGGCAATGATATATACTGCCAAAGAGGTACTACCCGGTTGGATAATAGGAAACTCGTTAGGCTTTCTCTTTGCTCTACTAACCTACAAGAATGAAAGTATTGCAAAGCCCCTGATAAAAGGTTCTGTGTTAATGAATTCAATACCTTTAATAGCTCTAACAGCAATTATTGGGGGTATTATTGGTACAAATCGAGATCAAAAAATATTAATTGTATCCCTAATAACATTCTTTCCTACATTCATAATTACACTCTCAGAATTAACTACAATAAATGAGGGTCACAAAGATTTAATGCACTCATACTCAGCCACCAAAAAACAAATCCTCAGAAAGATACTGCTACCCAAATCCCTGCCTGTCATATTAAATAGTGTAAAAATTACTATCATTACAGCGATATTTACAGCTATAACTGCTGAGTTCTTTGGTGGGTATGGTGGTATTGGAATATTCATATTATCTAAAAAAGGGCTTTGTAATTTAAATCTTGTTTGGGCTGGAATTTCCTTTATAGCAATATTTGGATCGCTCTTCTATTTTGGTTTTGAGTTTTTGGAAAAGAGAATAGTTAAGTGGCAACGTAATTAATATATATATTTAAATTATTATTTTATTAATATGGAGGAAGAAAAGAAATCCTCACCATCCACACTCTCATGGGTAGTATTTTTACTACTTTTAGGAGTTGGTCTCTATTTCGGGGTAACAAAGCTGATAGATAAAGAGCCTCAAGAAACAGAAATGGATACCGTAACACTGCAGTTAAAGTGGATAGAACAGGCTCAATTCATGGGCTTTCTTGTTGCAGATGAATTGGGCTATTACGAAGAAGAAGGCATTGATATAGAAATCCTTCCTGGTGGAGTAGGCATTAACCCAATCGACGTATTAATTGCAGGCGATGCTGATGTTGCAGTTGCCTGGACAGGGAATGTCCTTCCATACATTTCCCTTGGAGAAGATATAATAAATGTTGGACAAGGGATGCAAAGATCTGGAATTAGACTAATGGCATTTAAAGATAGTGGAATTGAAAAACCCGAGGATATAGAGGGGAAAAAGATTGGTTACTGGACAGGTGGAAATGAACTAGAACCTTACACTTTTATAGAAATGCAGGGATTAGATAAGGATAGAGATGTCGAATTAGTAAGTCAGAACTTCGATATGAATCAACTTCTCAATGGAGAAATCGATTTGGCCTCTGCAATGATTTACAACGAATACTGGTTACCAATTGAAGAAGGATACCGTGAAGATGAATTTACAGTATTTGATATGGAGNAAGAGGGTGCAGGGATGTTACAAGATGCTCTATTCGTCGAGAGAGAGTATTTAGAAAACAGTGCGGACTTACTTGTAAGATTTATGAAAGCAACAATTAAAGGATGGGAATATGCTATCGAGAATCCTGTTTTAAGTATCGATTTAATGGGATTAGACTTTACAGAAAATGATGTTACTGCAAAAGATCATCAAGTGAAAATGGCAGAAGAAANAGCTAAGCTATACACTGCAGATGATGGTACTACAGAAGGTCTCTTCTATATTAATTCTGACAAGTTAAAACAAACTGTTGATATTGCAACAGAATATATTGATGAAGTAGAAGATATAGATGTGTCCTCGATATATACATTAGATATCTGGGAGAAAGCGAATGAAAATGAATAATTTTATAATAGTTAGAAACCCTGTAATACAAAAGATTGGTCTAAAACTACACAATGTTGATACCTCCGTACATAGATATAGAGAGTATTGCAAACTTTTAGGTGAATATATGGCTATAGACCTAGCACAGAGAGATATCCTTCCAACAAAGATAGAAACTACCAGGACACCCCTAGGGAAATTGGAGAGTAAAACTATTGATGACAAAAAAATCGGGATAGTAAATGTTCTTAGAGCAGGGACAAGTATGGCTCTTGGGATGGGGGAAGTCTTCAGAGACTCTCCCATTGCCTTTGTTAGTGCATGGAGGAAAAAAGAAAATGGAAAGATGATAGCAGATACAGACTATACTCGAGGGGTAAAAGATCTTAAAGATAAATTTGTAATAATAACAGATCCAGCATTAGCGACAGGTGTCTCAATACTTGCTTGTATAGATATATGCAAAGAGTATATAGATAGCAAAAGATTAGTAATCTGTTGTCTTCATGCAGCACAAGAGGGCATTGATAGTATTGGTAATGAATACCCAGAGGTACACATATATTCTGTATTTGGTCCTAACCTCTTAAATGAGAAAGCATATATTATCAATGGTCCTGGAGATTGTGGAGATAGATGTTTTAATACAATGTAAAAAATATGAAAATCTTAGTGAGTGCCTGCTTAATTGGCCTAAATACAACATACAGTGGGGGAAATAATATAGATTCTTCTTTAATCGGAATTCTTAAAGAAAATCATGTCCCCTTCTACCCACTATGTACTGAGCAATTAGGAGGCCTCACTACCCCTAGAGAACCCGCAGAAATAGAAAAAGGATATACTAGTACTGATGTGCTACAAGGAAGGGCCAGAGTTCTTACAGAGAACGGGACAGATGTTACTAAACATTATATAAAGGGAGCAAAATCAATTTTAAAATTTTGTAAAGAATTTCAAATAACACATGCAATTCTACAAGAAAGAAGTCCAGCATGTGGATTTACAAAAGTATATGATGGAACTTTTAGTAGCAAATTAATACCTGGGGTTGGAATATTAACAAAACTATTAATTGATAATGATATACAAATTGTTAGGCCAGAAGAACTAAATGTATTATTAAAACAGTTTAGGGAGTAATAGCCCTGTCTTTTCCTTATACTTAATATCCTATAAGTCACCTCTTTTAATAAATATCAACAAAGTATTCTAGATACTTAGCTGGAGTTACTTGTCATTAATATCTTCAAAGTATATATTATATTGGTAACTTCATATATACAGAAATGAACCACTATCATGGAGGTTTAAGTGTAATATCTTGCACATCAGGTAAAAGTTTCGCCAGAAAGATTATCACATCAATAAATGAGAAAAGTAAAAGCGAAACCCACTTACTGGATACTGATGAAATCAACTTCGCGAATACAGAAATTAAGACAGTTCTAAATGAGAGTGTTAGAGGAAAAGATGTATTTGTTATACAAGATGTAGAGAATCACTACAAGGGAAGAAGTGTAGATGAAAACTTAAGAGCTCTTTACACTGTCATAGGAGCTTGTAGAAGATGTGATGCCAACTATATTACTGCGGTTTTACCATCTTACCCATATGCAAGACAAGAGAAACAGTGGGGTAGAGAGGATATTACTGCGGCCAGAGTAGCATGGGAACTAGAAGGAGATTTAGGAGCAGATCATGTTATCTCAATTGATCTCCATAATCCAGCAATCCAAGGGTTCTTTAGATCCGCACAAATAGAAAATTTAAAGGGTAGTCAAGTTTTAATACCTTATATCAAGGAAGAAATCAAAAACAAAGCAGATACTGTAATAACTTCAACTGATCTAGGTGGTGCTAAAAGAGCCAACTATTATGCTAATTCAATCAATTGCTGTGTCGCTTTTACCTTTAAAACTAGGAATTATCATAAAGCTAATACTGTAGCTAATATGCAGTTATTAGGGGAAGTGAAAGATAAAGTAGTTTACATTGTAGATGACATGATTGATACAGCTGGAACACTCTGTAGAGCAATAGGGCTAGCAAAAAAGAAAGGGGCTAAACAAATTATTGGAGTAACTACTTTCGCATTACTAAATAATGATGCTCTTAAGAAACTAAAGAAGCTACATAAGAAAAATTTCCTTAAAAGATTAATCTGCACTGATGCTTCATATATACCCTCGAAGATCCTAAAAGAGAATTCCTGGATTAAGGTCGTATCAGTAGGGGAGTATTTTGCTGAAATTATTCATAGATTACATGAAAGAAAATCNGTNGGNNAGCTTTTNGGGTAGATTCTAATATATGTTATAGTACGAACCCCTTGACGGAAATAAATATTGCTATTTTAATACTTACCATACTTAGAGCGGGCTATTGAATAGGCCTATATTATTTTTCCCTAGAAAAGCTCTTGACATTTTCCTTGCATATAAATACAGTATAGATACTAGGACTTTTAAATCCTACCAGGTTGGTACCAGGCTCTGATTTAGGACCAGTTTTTCTATTTCAGTTGTCTCTGTGGATTTATAGGATATGTTAATGATTGCAACATTAGCACTTTACAATTTGACATTTGAAATTTATTTCTTCTGTCTGTTGTTTAGCCTAAGCTAGTGTATCGTAATGTACACTTTCCTAGCTTTGGATGGTTGTTTGCTGGAACTCCATCCTTTTTTTTCGTCTATACCTATTTTCTAATTTGAAATAATCCTCTTTACGAGATGTTGACCTAGATATGAAAAATCTGTATTCTCCCATATGGTTGAAAAGCTTAAAAACAAAACAGAATTAAGCTTAGACGAGAAAGACTCTCTTTTAATCCAAACCCTCATCTATTTAAAAAATCTTCCTGAAGGAGCAAAATCTGTCAAGAATTGGACGCCTTTTTCAATCCGAATGCAGAGAATCGATTAAAAGCAGAAGATAAACAAACATATATTATTGAAGCCCTAAAAGTTTTGTAAAAGTAATTTAACTTCATCCAATTACTTATTTCTGATATTGGGATATAATTGGAAATGGGAATTAACATAAAAAAGGTTCTCTATATATTTCTATCAGCATTACTTTTTCTTTTTGTACTATATTTTTCTCTATCATACTCCTCACAAGAAATATCCGATTTTATATCTAAAGTTGGAATCTTTGCACCTCTGCTATATATTATAATTCAGATTGTAGGACAAACATTTGCTCCCCTCAGCACTTCTGCACTTTTTATCGCAGGTTTTATTATGTTTGGAAAGGTTGCAATTATTTATTTAATAATAGTCTGGCTTTGCTCGTCCGTAATAAATTTCTATATCGCAAGAAAGTATGGAAAATCATTCCTATCAAAACTGATAGGAGAAGAATGGATAACACAAATCGAAAAGATAAGTAAGAAACTGGAATCTAGAAATCTCTTTCTATTAAGAATCTCCAGCTTCTATATTAATGACTTCGCTTCCTATGCCTTCGGCTTAACTGATATATCTTTTCCACGATATATCTTTTTTACATTATTTAGCATTGTTCCATGGGCTATAATTATGTATATAATTAGTAAGCAAAATGATACTGTCTTGAATACAACAATAAAGTTGGTGATAAGTATGATACCTTTCGCTATTCTTACATATATCTTTTTTAAAAGGGAAAATAAATGAAATTCATAATCAAACTTCTCACTTTCCCACTCCTTGTATTTATGCTTGGATTTCCACACCAAGTAAAAGAGCCAATTGCAGAAATAGTATATTTACCACAAAAGGTAATAGAAGAGGCTATTGCTCCAGAAATGGAAATTCTAGACCAAATGACTCTAGAAGAGAAGGTAGGTCAGCTATTTATCTTCGGTTTCTATGGAACAACTCTGAATGTTGATTTAAAAATGTTAATAAAAAGTAATAAGGCAGGTGGATTACTACTCCTCGGAAGAAATATCAGTAATATTCAGCAATTAGAGAAGCTCATTACCCAGAGCCAAAAAGAATCTAAAATCCCTCTCTTTATATGCATTGATCAAGAAGGAGGAACTGTTGCTAGGTTAGGTGGGAACTCAATTCTCACAATAAGCCAAAGTAATATGGACACAAGCAAAGAGGCATATGATATTGCATATGAGAGAGGGAAAATACTCAAGGGATACGGTATAAACATTAATTTCGCTCCTGTTGTTGAATATGTTACAGATTCCTCCGCTTTTATGTACCAAAGGGCTTTCAGAGGTACAAAAGATGAAGTAATTGGAAAGAGTATAAGTGCAATGGAGGGATATTCTAATTCAGGAATAATTTCTGTTCCCAAACATTTCCCAGGTCATAGCAACACAACATCGGATCCCCATCTTAGAATACCCACTATCAATACCAAAGAGAAAGATTGGGATAACTTTACATATACATTCACCGAGATTGTCAAAAAGAAAGAGCCCAGTATACTGATGATTGGGCACATACTTTTTCCAAGCATTGACAGCAACATTTCAACAACCTCTTTAGAGATAATTGAAAAGAGACTCAAAAATGACCTAAATTATCAAGGTGTTGTCCTAACAGATGATATGAATATGGGTGCCGTTGATTCCGAAAACCCTCTCACTGTTGCAAAGAAAGCTCTTTTAGCAGGTAATGATATGTTGATGTATAGCAAAGATATTGGAATTCAACAGGAGGTATACCAGGGATTAGTTCAAGCAGTAAACGAAAATGAAATTTCAGAAGAATCCATTAATGGAAAAGTCTTAAAGATTTTAAGATTAAAGATAGAATACGAAATAATTAATCCAGAGTTAATTGTTAATTCGTCCGAAGATTAAATAGAGGAACAACTTCATTCTTAAATGATTCTCCACTAAATTTCCCAGTAACTTTCTTCCTATACTGCCTACCCCCCTCAAATTCCATAAATATATCAAAACTGATATCAGTATCTAATCGATTTGGTGAAATTCCTGAGTACTCTAAGTATTTTGAAGGCTCGAATCCCCCATCCCTCTCCTTTACCGCTTTGTAGTCAACACTTCCTACTTCTCTAACAACAATACCAAAGTAGGGAGTTATAAGTTCACTATTTCGAACCTCATTGTATTTATTCACCTCTTCAACAACTGTGTACTCAATACTATTTCCCATAGCAACGATATCATCTGATTGTATTCCAAGTTCGGATTTTTGGAAAAGGAAATTCCTTCCACTCGTATTTACTTCCAAATCTGTGGGATGTATTAGTACAACTTTCCCAAGTCTACAGTATCCATCAAAATTCTCAATTCTAAATTTCTCTATCTTCTTTTCTCCTATCTCTATGGAAAGAAAGGGAGTCATATTTATATATAATTTATGATTATGCTCATCTTCCTGAATCGTAAAGATAAAAGTTGAAACTTCTGTATTTGGGAAAGAAACAAGTTTCTCAACTTCTAGATCTGTATATTCTCCCATAATCTCGCTTTCGGGTTCCCCCCTATTTAAAAACAGGTATATCAATACTGAACAAGTCAATGAAAGAAACAGTACTCCAAATACTAAAAACCTTTTCATAGTTAGTTAGCTAATATTAACTAATACAGTATATCAAATATATTGTTTTTTATTCAAAACCAAGAATCGGGTACATTCAGTAAAAAGAATGGAATACAACTGTAAGAAAAAACTCCAATCAAGAGTAGTAAAACAGCAATCTTAATCCATTTAATTTTAATAGAGAAAATAGATTTTGAAAAAAGAATATAGAGAGAGACTATCACAGGGAAAACATACCTACCTTGTAGAGCTAGGTAGTAACGATTAGAACGGATATATGTTTTGTAATTTTGTAAAAAGAAAAGGACTCCTACATAAAAGAGCGTTACTATCAAAACATATATGTCTATTTTTTCCACTGTTTCCTATTAATTACTCCTGAGACAATTGCGATAAAGAGAAGAGTGATAAAGAAATATTTAAAATATTCTGGCATATATAAACTACTATCTCCCATTATTCCAAATATCTTTCCGGTAATATCCCATACCCAAAGGCCAAAGTAACGCACAAAATCAATCCTTTCACCGGTAAATATTAACCTTAGAATATTTTCTACCCCCTCTATCTCCTGAAGTGGGGTCTCTGTCCTGTTCCTATAATAGACCCCATTTTCCAGGCATTGTTCATGCGTTAATATCTTCTCACAGGGGACTCTCAACGATCCGTATCTAAAATAGTTAACGCTATAGACTTGTATATTGAAAAAGAGAACTAGGAGTAGAGGAATAAATAGGTACCAATATTTAATAATATTTGATAATTTGATCTCTTTTCTATTTTTATAAATATGATACACAGCAAGTAAAACAAGTATTAAGGCCAAGGGAAAAACCGTGAATTTAGTGAAAGAGCCTAAGCCAAGGGATATAAGCATTAAGAAAAGAAATTTAAAGTCTAACTTACTCTTAAAGAATCTAACAAATAGATATATACCTAAGACAGAGAAAAGATTAGCAAGATTATCATAGTTAATTGAAGATGAGAGAAATGTAAACATTAATGTATTCATTAACAAAAAGGTTGGAAGTATTCTTTTCCAAGTCCCTTTTATTAATTCTTTTGAAAGTAGGTATGCTATTAAAACAGTAAGAGAGGAGTAAATAATGTTTACAATTCTTAAGATAAGAATTCCATCTATCAGATTCTCAGTTGCATTGAGTACCCTGCCATTTATCCAGAAGTACAAATATGGAATCCGGGTAATATCTCTCCATTGGTATGTATCTGGTGTATTAGGTGGGACTCCCAGAGTAGTGGAGTATGCTTCAGAAACCCTTAGATGATAGTATGAGTCTGGAGATAATCCCATTCTTAATCTGCTCGCTAGCAAAAGAGTAAATATTATAAAGATTACTAATAGCAATGCAAATATCAAATCCGGATTTACTTTCTTTTTTAATCGCGTTTTTACTTCCATATACAGTTCTTAAAGGATAGTAGATTGTGAGTATATCAGAATAGCTTTGATATTTAAAATTCCATTGAATCTAGCACTTTATTCGTTATCTCCAAGTCTTCTCCATCTGTAAAGTTTAAGGTTGTAGATATTTGTACTATGTATTGATCTGTAAGCAATAATGTTCCTTCCTCTTTGAACATGATAGTAAGGTAAGAGTAATCAAAGCCTTGATAACCATAAACAGTCTTAAACTCTTTAGTATACTCGTCGTCAAGTGGTGAACTTTCTTGCCAATTTGCAACCTTTTGGGCAAAATCAGATTCCACTTCCTCAATTGTATTCAAATTCCCCTTTTCAAAGAAATTTACATATATCGTGGTGCCACCAAAATAATCAATCTCAGTATAGACATC
>JGI24025J20009_10001924_pt1 | contig 15288 bp, 14 predicted proteins | sample Cruoilmetagenom3_FD_20009 | JGI IMG/M metagenome (IMG submission 20009)
ATTTGAGAACGTCAAGTTCGCGTGGCGACAGCTCCCGCCCTTCGATGGTTTCGGTGACATTCGCGGCAGTCAGTACTTTTTGGTGGAAGTAGTGCGAGATCAGCATGAAGTCGTGCGCGTGTTGGCCGAGGTATCGCGACCAGCCGTCGTCGCTGCTGTTATGGTTCACCGCGAAGATCGCCGCTTGACCGTTCGGGCCGCGGATAGGGATGGTATAGCCCTGTTTGCCGACACCAAATTCTATGGATTCATGTAGAAAGTTGCGGGTGCGCTTGGTGGNCCAGTCCAGTTTTTTCCAGTCGAGCGGGTGGAATTGTTGCAATGCTCCGCGCACAACCGGATCGATCAGCATGTAGTTTTGGGATTCGTAATGGGCCGCCCAACCTGGGTCATAAGTCGAAGATACAAACGGTTGCCCGTTAAGGTTGGTCGCTAGATACGAGACGTTTTCTACGCCGTAGGCACCTCGCAATACATCAGCGAGAGACGATAGGTCGTCAACTGTATCGGTTGTTTCCAAGCGTTCCAGAAACGCTTCCAGTTTTCGCGTCATTAACTCCTACACCAAGACCCCGCCCCTCATTATGGTTCTTGATCTCGACGGTCGCCAACATGATGGCATCGTCCAGATGTTCAGCCAATTCCAGCATCGCCTGCTTTTGTGCAAACTTCCGTAGGTCGGCGAGAACGTCAATCATCCACTCGCTGTTCATAACAACACCCGTATAAGTTGTAAATCTATAATTGAGGTAACTTTGGGGGATTTTTTGTAAGCAAGCCACTCACCAATTCGCCCTCCCCATTTCTGGGGAGGGCGTCAAAGATAACATGCTGTAATTTCAGCTATTTTTAATCACGTCACGCGAAGTGTGTAACAGTATTTGCTATTTATCGCAGTATCGAGAATCACTCGCCAGAAAGCTCCATTGCATCCTCTAGCGTGCGTAAACCGGTTGTCGGGGCGCTGACCAGCACCGCCATATTGCCGGGTTTATGCTCGTTCCGGCGCATTTTCATGTGGGCTTCAGGTATGTCGGCCCAAGGGAAAACTTCGGACATGGAGGGGTCGAGGCGGCGTTCGACCATCAACTGATTGGCGGAACTGGCTTGCTTGAGGTTGGCGAAGTGGCTGCCTTGCACGCGCTTCTGATGCATCCACAAATACCGCGCATCGATTGTCAGGTTGTAGCCCGTTGTGCCCGCACAAATCACGACCATACCGCCCTTTTTGCAAACGAACGTCGAAACCGGAAAGGTTGCCTCGCCGGGATGTTCGAATACCATGTCGACGTTGTTGCCTTTGCCTGTGATATCCCAGATCGCTTTGCCGAACTTGCGGGTTTCGTTGAACCAGTCTTTATATTCAGGTGTGTTTACGGTGGGCATTTGGCCCCAGCAGTTGAAGTCCTTGCGATTGATAACGCCTTTCGCGCCGAGGCCGAGCACAAACTCGCGTTTGTCTTCTTCGGAAATTACGCCGATGGCGTTCGCGCCGGCGGTGTTAATCAGCTGGATCGCAAACGATCCCAGACCACCCGATGCACCCCAGACCAGAACGTTCTGGCCGGGCTTCAAGGTGTGCGGGCGGTGGCCGAACAGCATGCGATAGGCCGTTGCCAAGGTTAGCGTGTAGCACGCGCTTTCTTCCCAAGTCAGGTGTTGTGGGCGGTGCATTAACTGTTGGGCTTGCACGCGCGTGAACTGGGCGAAGGATCCGTCCGGTGTTTCATAACCCCAAATGCGTTGGCTGGACGAGAACATCGGGTCGCCGCCGTTGCATTCCTCGTCGTCGCCGTCGTCTTGGTTGCAGTGAACCACGACTTCGTCGCCAACTTTCCAGCGCTTCACCTTGTCGCCGACCTTCCAGATAATGCCCGAGGCGTCTGAACCTGCGATATGATAGTCCTCACCATGCACATCGAACGTCGAGATCGGTGTCCCAAGCGATGCCCAAACGCCGTTGTAATTAACGCCAGCGGCCATCACCAACACCAGCACTTCGTGGCTGTCGATTTCGGGAGTGTCTACGACCTCCAACTGCATTGCCTTGTCTGGTTCGCCTTCGCGTTCGCGGCGGATCGCCCAGCCGTACATTTGTTTGGGGACATGACCCAGCGGCGGAATTTGACCGATTTCGTAGAGGTCTTTCAGCGGTGCGGAAGGTGTATCGGTCATGGTAAAGTCTCGCTTATGTCTAGTTTGGCTTTGTAACAAAATTGCGTCAGTACGCTTGCATAAGTAATTACACCAAACGAAAGGCTTCACAACACCTTTTTTGTGCGGTGCAGCGGAAAGATTGTTACTTTATCGTGCGACATATTATATTTTTGTTGCTACTCGGCGGAAATCGCCAACCTGTCAGCTTCAAAATGATGGGCAATGGCGTTGGCGTAATACTGGAGGACGCTGATGTCGTCCGGCGCAACCGCGAATTTGCCGTGTTTTTCAGTCACTATATGGCGCAGGGTAAGCATACGCAGACCTACCTCGACAGCATAATCCTCGTCTTCGTGCGGGACGTGGCTGTAGATACCGCGGGCGGAAAGCTCTTGTGACAATGCATGACATTTGGCTTTCGGCTCCAGCATGCCCAGCGGTTTGTCCGCGCGCAGCAGCACCGTTGAAACCATCGATACCGGTAGGACCGGCACGACGCGGCCAATACGCTCCATCAATTCGTCACCGAGGTTCTTGATTACCTCCGGCATTTCGGCGGGGGGATGGGTCGCCATGTATCCCTTCAGCGAAATCGGACGCCCGAAGCTGACGCAAGCATAGCCGAAGCGGTAGAACTTGCCGGTTAGTCGCAGCCAAATCTGTCTGGAGGTGAAGCGGATAAACGCCCAAGGTTGAAATCGGAATTTGCGTTTTCCTTCGACTTCTACGGCGGTCAGGACGCGGTCTTCCAAGACGCGGTCATAGTTCAGGCCGACAGGTACAAAGACGACGTTGCGCGAGGTTTCGGGGTTAAAGTCACCGAGGATATAGCTGAGCAGCCCCAGTTTCGGAACGCTGAGTTTGCCGTCGTGGCTTAGGCCGCCTTCGGGGAAGATTGCCTGTGTTACACCGCCCTCGGTCGCTAACTGGACGTATCGGGCCAGAACCTTGCGGTAGAGCTGGTTGCGTGATTTCCGGCGGATGAAATAGTCGCCCATGGCTTTGATAAGTTGCTGCAACGGCCAGACCCGCGCCCATTCGCCAACCGCGTAGGACAGGGCGGAGCGTTCGGCGACCAGAAAGGTGACCAGCACATAGTCCATGTTGGAGCGGTGGTTCATTACGAAAACGACGGTGGAATCCGGGTCAACTTTTCGCAAGGCCTCGTCGTCGATGAACCCCAGACGGACGCGATACAGTGAATTCGAAATGAAACGGGAGGCGCGGATGGCGAAGCCGAAATAGGCGGAGGCCGAGAAAGACGGAACGATTTCGCGCGCATAGCGTTCCGCCGTTTTGGCTACGATTTCTTGCGGCATATTTTCGGCCTTGGCGTGCTCGGCAATCGCTTCCATGACTTTCGTTCGGGTCGTGGGTCAGCCGGTCGATCATGACCTTCCTGCGCGTAAGCTTGAACGGTTGAATCGACAGTTGCAGGCGATCATTCAGGCTATCGATAACCCTGTTCAAACGACGACGAAGATACCAGCGGACCGATGGCATCAACAATCGGTCGAGAATGCCAATGGCGGCAAGAATCCCGCCTAAAACCAATAACCAAACAGGGATTTCAACTACGTTGTTCATCTATGCAGCTTTGCAGGATTATTGGCCTTCGTCTAGCTCGTGAGCGGTTGCGAAGAGACGTCTTAATTTTGCCATAAAAACTGTTAGGATAGTGGGTGTCCGTGGACTCCGAACAGTTTGCGGCAGTTTTGGCAGTCAAATAGAGTAATAGGTGAAATTATGGGTATTCAGAAATTTGTATCGGGACTAGCAACATCCGCCGTTTTGGCAGCGACTTTTGCGCTTCCGGCAGAGGCGGCAAATCGTGTTGTGACTATTGTAAATAATACGGGTTACACGATTGTCGAGTTTTATGGCTCGAATAAGGGCACGACCAGTTGGGAAGAGGACATTCTAGGCTATGACGTTCTCGGGCCCTACAGTTCTGTCAATATCAACTTCGACGATGGCACCGGTTACTGCATTTTCGACTTTAAGGCTATTTTTAACGATGGCGACGAGGTCGTGAGCAAAGGTATCAACGTCTGCGAAATTCCGACTTTTACGTATAACTAGGCCGTAAAATCGAAAACTATTGAAAGGCGGTCGGAGTGGCTGCCTTTTTTGTGGCGACACATTATTCCGACAAACTTTCCTCTTGCGTAATTATCTTAGCGCGGTAATTTATGTTGCAACGCAATATGGAACGTCAGGAATAGGCAAGTGACCAGCACCTCTAAAGATCGTCCGTGGTTGTTTCGCACCTATGCGGGGCACTCGACAGCAGCGGCCTCGAATGCTTTGTATCGCTCGAATCTGGCGAAAGGCCAGACGGGACTGTCCGTGGCTTTCGATTTGCCAACCCAGACGGGGTATGACAGCGACCATATTCTGGCGCGCGGCGAGGTTGGCAAGGTTGGCGTTCCGGTCAGTCATCTGGGTGATATGCGGGCGTTGTTTGCGGATATCCCGCTGGCGCAGATGAACACCTCGATGACGATCAACGCGACGGCGGCGTGGATGCTGGCGCTGTATATTGCCGTGGCCGAGGAGCAGGGAGCGGATGTTTCGACCCTGCAAGGGACGGTTCAGAACGACATTATCAAGGAATACCTTTCGCGCGGTACATATGTCTTCCCGCCCGAGGCCAGCCTGAAACTGATCGGGGACGTGGCGGAGTATTGTTACACAAGCGTACCAAAATGGAACCCGATGAACGTCTGTTCCTATCACTTGCAGGAGGCCGGCGCGACGCCGGAGCAAGAGTTGGCCTTTGCGTTGACGACCGCGATTGCCGTACTGGACCAAGTGCGCGGGCAGGTTCCGGCGGAGGATTTTCCGAAAGTCGTGGCGCGGATCTCGTTCTTCGTGAATGCGGGCATCCGTTTTGTTACCGAGATGTGCAAAATGCGCGCATTCGTCGACCTGTGGGACGAGATTTGCCGTGACCGTTATGGTGTGACGGACGCCAAGCAACGGCGGTTCCGGTATGGCGTGCAGGTCAACAGTCTTGGCCTGACCGAACAGCAGCCGGAGAATAACGTTTATCGTATTCTAATCGAAATGCTGGCAGTGACCCTTTCCAAAAAAGCACGGGCGCGGGCGGTGCAGTTGCCAGCGTGGAACGAGGCCTTGGGCCTCCCGCGGCCTTGGGATCAGCAATGGTCATTGCGAATGCAGCAAATCATGGCCTATGAGACGGACCTTCTGGAATTCGACGACCTGTTTGACGAGAACCCGGCGGTGGATCGCAAAGTTGAACAGTTGAAGGAAGGCGCACGGGCGGAGATTGCCCATATCGACCAGATGGGCGGCGCGGTTTCGGCGATCGAATACATGAAAACGCAACTGGTGCAGTCCAATTCCGCCCGTATCGGCCGGATCGAGGCAGGCGAAACGACCGTTGTCGGTGTGAACAAATTCCAGAATGGCGAGGAAAGTCCGCTAACCGCAGGTGACGGCGGGATCATGGTGGTTGATCCGGAAGTGGAGCAACATCAGATCGATAACCTTAACGCTTGGCGTGACGGGCGCGATGACGAGGCTGTGAAGGCCGCGCTCGATCAGTTGCGTAGCGATGCGCGGGATGGGGTGAACATTATGCCAGCCTCGATCGCGGCGGCAAAGGCGGGGGCTACAACCGGCGAGTGGGGTGCCGCGATGCGTGGCGAGTTTGGTGAATACCGTGCGCCGACGGGTGTCGGCTCGGCGATGTCGAACTCTACCGAAGGGTTGGAGGATGTGCAGGCCGAAGTAAGCCGCGTGGCGGGCGACCTTGGTGCACCGATCCGGTTGCTGGTGGGCAAGCCGGGGCTGGACGGACACTCGAACGGGGCCGAACAGATCGCTGTTCGGGCGCGAGATTGCGGAATGAAGGTGACATATGAAGGTATTCGTATGACGCCCGAAGCCATCGTTGAAGCAGCGGCGGCGGAAAAGGTGCATATCGTCGGCTTGTCGATCCTGTCCGGCTCACATTTGCCGTTGGTCGCAGAGATCATGCAGCGGATGAAGGACGCCGGTCTGACTATTCCGGTTATCGTTGGCGGCATCATCCCTGACGAGGATTGCCCGGCTTTGACAGATATGGGGATCGCGCGGATATATACGCCAAAGGATTTTGATCTGAACCGGATAATGCTGGATATTGTCGCTTTAGCGGCGAGCGAAGCCTGAAATCTGAAGCTCGATCAGTTTTGCACCGGTTTCGAGCAAATCGAAGTTGCGGTTATTCAACGACCAACGCATAGCGAGCCCTTGAATTAAAGCCATAATCAAATAAGCCGCATCGTCAGGATCGGTATTCGGATCAAAAGCACCTGTTTCAATGCCTTTTACAAACAGAGCGGACAGGTTTTTATGCCGCTGCGCCATTAGTCCCGCAAAGAACGCGCGCAGTTTCTCGTTTTCGGAGTGCAGTTCGCGGGAAAACAGGATGGCCGGAACGGCGGGTGTTATTTCAATAAACGCAAGCTGTGCTGCGACGAGTTTACGGAGCCGATCAGTGGGCTCGGTCGCCTCGACAAGGGCGCTGCTTTCGCTCATCAGGCTGCAAATCCGCTCGCCAACGGCTTGCCAAATATCTGATTTCGTAGAAAAATGCCGAAATATTGCGGGCTGCGAGATACCGATTTCCCGAGCGAGGCTTTCGGTTGATAGACGTTCAGGCCCACATTCCGCAGCGAGCCGAATCGCCGTGTCGACGATCTCGCGTTTGCGTTCTGCACCGGGTTTTCGGGTTCTGACAGTCATGTTGTTCCTGTGGGTTTGTGCGACATTCCTACAGTCTATATAGGCACGCCGCACAAGATGTTAACTAGTTTTCTTCAGCAGCCACATCAAAGCGGTAAGCTTCGTGGCAGGATGTACAGCGTAACATCAACTCGCCAAGTTGCGCGAGAACGATGTCTCCATTACCCATATCGGTTGCTTCCATCGACAGATCGTCGAAGGCTTTGTGGGTTCCCATGTCGTCTGCGGCGATCGCCTCGATGATGGTTTGCACACCTTCAAGGAATGTCCGCATTTCGCCCAGAACCAGATCGCGTTCCGGTGTGGTCATTATAATCGCGGTGCGACCGTCGTCGGTTTCCTCGACACTTCCGGTAACAAATTTAAAGCCAACGAAGGCCAGCATTAGGGCTAGGACGGCCGTGATGGTCCAACTGATTTTTAGTGATGTCATTTTTTATATCTCCCTATAAGTTATTTGTAACTAACTTGTTCGGGATGCGTCAAGCGTCGGGTTCATATCCACGTGGATTGCTGTCCTGCCAGTTCCAGCTGCTAGCGCACATTTCATCCAGACCGAGTTCGGCACTCCAGCCGAGTTCGGCGCGCGCACGGGTGGGGTCAGCGTAACAACTGGCGATATCGCCCGCGCGCCGCGCCGCAATCTCGAAGGGAATATCCCGACCGCTGGCCTTGGCGAAGGCCTCTATCATTTCCAGCACCGAAACGCCCTGACCGACACCCAGATTAAAGGCACGAGCACCTTTGTGATCTTGTGTCCAGTCAAGCGCGGCGACATGGGCACGCGCCAGATCGTTCACATGTATATAGTCGCGTACACCGGTCCCGTCAGGTGTGTCGTAATCGTTACCGAATACCTTCACCACCTCCCGTCGCCCGACCGCCACCTGTGCGATCATCGGCATCAGGTTGTTCGGAATCCCCATCGGATCCTCGCCAATTTGCCCACTTTTATGTGCACCAACGGGGTTGAAGTATCGTAGGATCGCAGCAGTGAATTCCGGTTTCGAGGCCGCCAGATCACGCAACATTTCTTCGATATGCAGTTTTGAGCGGCCATAGGGATTTGTGGAGCGCAGCGGGTGGTCTTCGGTTATCGGCAGGAAATCGGGGTCGCCGTAGACGGTTGCGCTCGAAGAAAAAACGATGTTCTGGCAATTGGCAGCTTCCATCGCATAGAGCAGGTTGATCGTACCCTGAACGTTATTCTCGTAATACTCCAGCGGTTTTTCAACGGATTCACCAACGGCTTTCAGTCCGGCGAAGTGGATCACCGCATCGGGTGCGAAATCTTTGGTACGTTCGATCAAACTCTCGCGGTCGCGCAAATCGGTGTTTCGGAATTCAAAGGTGCGGTTGGACAGGGCCTTAACCCGCTCCATTCCTTCTGGGGAGCTATTGGAAAGATTGTCGAATACGCATACTTCGTGACCGGCAGCCAGAACCTGAAGCAAGGTGTGCGTGCCGAGATATCCGGCCCCGCCAGTGATTAATACGCGCATTTTTAAACCTGATTTTTGAATAGTTATCTGCTCGGCGAAATACTACCTATACGTATTTCCGATTACAATTGTTGGTTGAGAAAATGGCGATTATGTAATACCTACAAAAAGATACGGCAGATGAAGGAGCCCGAAGTGCACGTTGGTATAATCATGGATGGCAACGGTCGTTGGGCAACCAAACGGGGGCTTCCGCGCCTGATGGGGCACAAACGTGGTGCCAATCGGGTGAAGGATATCGTGAAGGCCAGCCCCGATCTGGGTGTCGATACCCTTACTTTATACGCTTTTTCCACCGAAAACTGGAAGCGCGCGGCGCATGAGGTCGAAGGCCTGATGAAGCTGTTCCGTGGTTACCTGCAGAATCATTTTGTCGAGCTGAACGAGAAAAACGTCCGCGTCCGGTTTCTGGGTGACCCTTCGCCGCTGGCCGCAGATATCCGTAAACAGATGGAACTTCTGACCGATCTGACCAAAGATAACACGCTGATCACCCTGAATATCGCGATCAACTACGGCGGTCGGGACGAGTTGGTGCGCGCCACCCGCAAGATCGCGACTTTGGTGAAAGATGGCGCGCTGGACGTTGCCGATATTAACGAAGACACAATTTCAGCGCATCTCGACACGTTGCAAGGCGACGACCCGGACCTGATCATCCGCACCGCTGGTGAATTGCGGCTATCGAACTTCATGACGTGGCAAAGTGCCTATTCCGAACTGGCGTTCGTAGAAAAATCCTGGCCCGAGTTTACGCCGAAGCTGTTCGCCGAAGTTCTGGCCGACTACCGCAGCCGCACGCGCCAGTTTGGTGCCGTTATCCCCAAAACAGCCGACATAAGCGACACGTGACACGCGCGGAATTCGATACCTATTGCGGTTCCCTGAAAGGGGTGGCGCATGTTGTGCAATGGGGGAACGCTTCGGTCTGGAAAATCGGCGGGAAGATCTTCGCCATTTGCCCGAACTGGGGGGAGGGCGACGGCCCGATGTTTACCTTCAAATGCAGCGATCTGGCGTTTAACGTCCTGTGCGATCAGCCGGGCATCAAGCCTGCCAAATATCTGGCGCGGGCGAAATGGGTACAGCTCGAAACCCCCGAAGCCATGAGCGACGCNAACCTGAAGCTCCACTTTCAGGCAGCTTATGAAATTGTCGCGGCCAAGCTGACCAAAGCCAAGCGCGCGGAGCTTGGTATCTAATAATATTGGTGCGGCAAAGCAGACGGATTGGGAAAATCCCTGCAAGAAGGCTTCGATTGATTTGTAACTTTCGCCAAAGGNCTGTAATCCTAGCGCAAACATTCCTTTTCGGATCAGACCAATGACCAACAAAACCACCCACTTCGGATTTAAAACCGTAGACGAGAGCGACAAGGCCGGCATGGTCCACGGTGTTTTCACCAATGTTGCCTCGAAATACGACGTTATGAACGATGCCATGAGTATGGGTGTGCACCGCATCTGGAAAGACGCGATGATGGATTGGCTGGCGCCGCGCAAGGGCATGAAGCTGCTGGATGTAGCGGGCGGCACCGGCGATATTTCGTTTCGTTTTCTGAAACGCGCGGGCGGTGGGCATGCGACGGTGTTCGACATGACCCAATCCATGTTGGACGAAGGCCGTAAACGGGCCGAAGCCGAACAAATGCAAGACAGCCTCGATTGGGTATGTGGCGATGCGATGGCCCTGCCGTTCGAGGATAATACCTTCGACGCCTACACGATCAGTTTCGGCATCCGCAACGTAACGCGAATTCAGGACGCCATTAACGAGGCGTATCGTGTTCTGAAACCCGGCGGTCGTTTTCTGGTGCTGGAGTTTTCGGCCATCCCGAATCCTGCGATGCAATGGGCCTATGATCGCTACAGCTTCAATATTATCCCGCCGTTGGGCGAGATAATCGCCAATGACCGCGACAGCTACCAATATCTGGTGGAATCAATCCGCAAGTTCCCCAAGCAGGAACAATTCGCGCAGATGATCCGCGATGGCGGTTTTGAACAGGTTAAATACCGCAACCTTTCGTTAGGGATTGCGGCGCTACACTCGGGTTGGAAAATATGAGGGGCCCGCACAATATCTGGCGGCTGATCCGCACGGGGGCCACGTTTGAACGTGCTGGCGCAATGCGTCTGGCGTTGGAGGCGATGGACGCCCCGCGCTCGATCCGTATCGCAGCACGGGTTATCGGATGGCCGGTGCAATGGCTGGGCCTGCGTGGCGACCCGTCTGAGCCGCCGCTTTTAAGGGCACTGACCGCACTTGGTCCCGCTTACATCAAGTTCGGGCAGTTGATGTCCACCCGCCCAGACGTTGTCGGCGTCGAACTGGCGCAGGAATTGCGCGTTTTGCAGGATAAACTGCCCGCCTTCGACACCGATCTGGCCAAGGCCGAGATCGAATCCGAACTAGGCATAAAAATCGACGAAATGTTCGAGGAATTCTCGGAACCCGTCGCCGCCGCCTCGCTGGCGCAGGTCCACAAGGCAGTTGTGCGCGCAACCGGTAAGGTTGTGGCGGTCAAGGTTTTACGCCCCGATGTTGAGCGCGCGTTTATGAAAGACGTCGACGCCTTTTTCCTCGCGGCGGCTATTATCGAAACCCTTTCTCCAGCTTCCCGCCGCCTCCGCCCGCGTGCCGTTATCGAACATTTCGCCGGAGTCGTGCGTGGCGAACTCGATCTGCGGATGGAGGCTTCTGCCGCTGACGAATTCGCCGCCAACACCAAAGACGACGAAGGTTTCAGCGTGCCGGCACTGGTGTGGGAGCTGTCCTCGCGCCGCGTCCTGACCACCGAATGGGTCGAAGGCATATCGCTTGGCGATGTCGAAGCCGTGCTCGCAACCGGCCAAGACCCCACCGAATTCGCCGCCCGCATCCTGCAAACCTTCCTGCGCCACGCCCTGCGCGACGGGTATTTCCACGCCGACATGCACCAAGGCAACCTGAAACGGGGGCCAAACGGCGACCTGATCGCACTCGATTTCGGGATCATGGGGCGGATCGACACCTATACACGCAAGGTCTACGCCGAAATACTGATGGGTTTCTTGCAACGCGACTACCACCGCGTCGCCGAGGCGCATTTCGAAGCAGGCTACGTGCCCGCCGACCAAGACGTTGACGCCTTCGCCCAAGCTCTGCGCGCTGTGGGCGAGCCGATTTTCGGCCAAGACGCGGCGCATGTTTCGATGGCCCGTCTATTTGGCCACCTATTCGACGTAACCGAGCGTTTCGGTATGCAAACCCGCACCGAACTGATCCTGCTTCAACGCACCATGGTCGTTGTCGAAGGCGTAACCCGCACCTTCGATTCCAACATGAACATGTGGGACGTATCCGCCCCGATAATCGAACGCTACATTCTGGACCACCTCGGTCCGCGTGCCGTCGTCCGCGATCTTAGCGCAACGATGCGGGTGTTGTCGCGGTTCGGCCCGCGCCTGCCAGCCTTGGCCGAGACGGCGTTAATGAATCTTAACGAACACCCCGAGCCACGGAAAAACACTACCCCCGGCTGGCTTTGGGGCCTGACCGGCGTGGCAACCGGCATCGCAATCACCGCACTATTTATCGTTTGAGTTAAATGCTCGTTAATACTCGAGGCGTAACGTCCTCCTCCTGACCAAGGAGGAACGATGACCGCATTTGATTTGATTCGCGAAGGTTTCAGCGACTGGCAGCAAGGCACATCTGATGGCAGTATTTATACGTCGCCGTTTGTTTTTACCTTGTTGTTTCTGTTCGGCTTTTTGGCAACCGCATTGGTTAAAAACACAACCAATACTCGGAACCTTTCGACGGGTGGAATTTCGGACGAAGGGCGTGAGATCATTGATAACGCGAACACCGCCCGACTTCTTGAGCTTGAAACCGAGGTCGCCGATCAAAGAGCGGTTTCAAAAAGGCTGACCGAAACACTGTCCACAACGTTCGCACATCTGTCGGCGGGNCTGGCGATTTTCGACGCAGATCGCTCGCTGCGTCTGTTCAACCCTGCACTTTGCGACTTGCTTGGGCTCGATCCGGTCTGGCTGGCCAGACGTCCGCAAATCGCCGATTTTCTATCGAAATTGCGTGAAAACCGGACGACGCCCGAAATGAAAGACTTCCTGAACTGGCGCCGGAAATTCACCGAGTTTCAAAGCTCGCCAAGCCAGACTAACCACGAATCCGAATGGGTTCTGCCCGACGGCCGCATTTTTCGCGTTACCCTGCAACCACATCCATTGGGCGCAGTTGCGGTGCTGTTCGAAGATATCTCGGCGCAAGTGATGGTGGAGCGGCGACACCGGCAAGAAACGGAGCTGAACCAATGCATCCTCGACCGGATATCGGACGCGGTCTTTGCGATCGACGCCTCGGGCGCAGTATCGATGGCTAACGACGCGTTCGAGCGTATTCTTGGAGTGGATATTTCGGAAACCGTTATGAATTTCGATCTATCTGACCTGAGTGAATGCTGGATTCTAGCACCGGAGAGCACCGGTTTCTGGACGGAACTAAAAACCTATACCTCGCGTGTCGAACGCAATGGAGCTTGGGAAAAGCGACTGCAAATCCTTGATGGCGGCAATATGTTGGCAAAAGTTTCGCCGATGCCGGACGGTTCAACCTTGGTCACCTTGCGCGACCTTCAGAAGTCGAAGGTTCGCGAAGTTTTGCCGGGCGATCCATTGCGCCTAAATGATCTGCAAGCGATGCTGGACCAACGAAAGATGGCGTTGGATACGACGGGATTTTCGCTTGATGCAAGCACATCCGGCGACCCGATCAAGTTGCGTCGGGCGATCTGGTATTTGGCGATTTCCGCATCTCACCGGTGCCGCGAGGGTGGCAGTGTTACGCTAACCAACTCGGCTAACGGGCCGTTAACCACAATATATTGCGATATTCCCGATGCTCACAGAACTACAAGCCAGAAGCCGGACCTCTCCAGTGGGCTGCTCCGCCAACTTGTTACCTTGCCCGATGAAACCCGAAACTGGTCCTTTGTCGACGGCCAACTACCTTTGACGCTAACGGTTGAGGTCCGCAAACCGCTGCTGCTTAGCGCGCGGTCAAACACCGGCTGACCGCGTCTTTCCAGCCGCGATACTTTTCGTTCCGATCGTCGGTCGCCATTTCGGGCGTAAACTGGCGGTCGAGTTGCCAGTTCTTCGCAAATCCTGCCTTATCCGGATAAAACCCTGAATGCATACCGGCCAACCAGGCCACCCCCAAAGCGGTGGTCTCGCGGTTCGTGGGGCGATCTACCGGGGCGCCCAGAATGTCAGCCAAGAACTGCATCGCCCAGTTATTCGCGCTTAGGCCGCCGTCAACCCGAAGCACGCCATCGACGCTCCCGTTCCAATCGCCCTGCATTGCCTCCAGCAAATCGCGCGTCTGATAACCGACGCTTTCGAGCGCCGCGCGTGCCAACTCGTTTGGGCCGGAATTCCGCGTCAGCCCGAAAATCGCCCCGCGCGCCTCCGCATCCCAGTGTGGCGCGCCAAGGCCGGTAAACGCAGGCACCATATAAATGTTTTGGCGTTCGTCAGCAGCCATCGCCATCGCCTCGGTCTCGTTGGCCTGACCAATCACCCCGAGACCATCGCGCAGCCACTGCACCACCGCGCCGGCAATAAAAATCGACCCTTCGAGGGCATATGTAACCTCTCCGCCGAGCTGATACGCAATGGTCCCGAGCAACCGGTTCTTCGATTGCACAAGTTGGTCCCCGGTGTTCAGTAACGCAAAACAGCCGGTGCCATACGTTGATTTCAGCATTCCGGGCGAAAAACACGCCTGCCCGATGGTGGCCGACTGCTGATCCCCTGCAATCCCGTGAACCGGCACCGGCCTGCCGAACAAAGCCGTATCGGTCTCCCCGAAATCCGATGCGCAATCGCGAACCTCCGGCAGCATATTCATCGGGATGTCCAGCAATTGGCAAATGTCTTCGTCCCAGCAACCGTTGCGGATGTCATACAACATAGTCCGCGCGGCGTTCGTGGCATCGGTCGCGTGCACCTTCGATCCGGTCAGTCGCCAGAGCAAGAAGCTGTCGATAGTCCCGAACAGCAATTTGCCAGCATTGGCCCTTTCGCGCACACCGGCAACATTGTCCAAAATCCAGCGAATTTTAGTCGCAGAGAAATACGGGTCCAGTAAAAGACCTGTTTTTTGCGTCACCATAGGCTCATGCCCGCCCGCCCTTAACGACTTGCACAAATCGGCGGTTCTGCGGTCTTGCCAGACAATGGCGTTGTGGACCGGCTCGCCAGTTTCCCGATCCCAGATCATGGTTGTTTCGCGCTGGTTTGTAATGCCGATTGATACGACGTCGCCAGCATCTGCGTCTGCAATATTCAAGACTTCCCGACAGGTTTCCAGCGTCGAGGTCCAAATTTCTTCGGGGTCATGCTCGACCCAGCCGGATGCCGGATAATGCTGCGTGAATTCCTTTTGCGAAACGGCGGCGACCTGCATCCGCTTATCAAACAGGATCGCGCGGCTGGAAGTGGTGCCCTGATCAATCGCCAAAATATACTTCATCACGCCCTCGACAAAATTTCTACCTTGTTAAGCTAGCAGATGATCCGGCGAGGCGAAGAGAAAAGTTGTGGTCTCTTTGGTTTCAGTTTTGCGAGACCCGAACGGCGGTCGCTTGTTCGGCGTCAAGGCTGGCGCCGTCGTTGAACATCAACACCGTGTTGCCCTGATCCAGCCGCACCTCGGAAACCACGTCGAAAACAGTTCCGGCGCGTGAATCGATGTGATCGCCCGCGACAAAGCTTTCGACATCAAAGCTATATCGGCCGGACGGGGCTGGACCCTCTCCTGAGGTTTCGCCGTTCCAGAAAGTGGTGTTAGCAGATGTATCGAG
>JGI24025J20009_10001926_pt1 | contig 15275 bp, 15 predicted proteins | sample Cruoilmetagenom3_FD_20009 | JGI IMG/M metagenome (IMG submission 20009)
AAAGAAAAGTGAAATCTTGTTCAAAGGTTTATTATATAAAATAATTTGTTCAATAATTATTCGTGGTAATTGGTGATAATTAGTGGCTGAATAATAACGATTTCTTGACAAAAATTTTGATGGGATTATATTAAATAAAGAACCTGATAAATATAGTAGAGATGAGAGGAGGTGAGAAGAGAAATGATGAGAAAAGCTAAGATAATTCTAACCCTGAGCCTCGTGGGAATCTTTTTCCTTCCGTTATGTACCTTTACTGTTTTTGCTGCTCCAAAGGTAATTAAGATAGGGATAACGCAGATTGTAGAGCATCCTGCTCTTAATGCTGTAAGAGACGGCTTTATTGATGCTATGGCAGATCAAGGGTATGTTGAAGGGGAAAATGTGGTTTATGATAAACTAAATGCTCAGGGAGATATGGCTACTGCTAATACTATTGCCAGAAAATTTGTTTCTGAAAAAGTAGATATGATTCTCTCTATTGCCACTCCTACTTCTATGGCAGCGGTAAATGCGACCAGTACTATCCCTATAGTTTTTTCTGCGGTAACTGATCCTTTAAGCGCAGGTTTAGTTAAAGATCTGAAACACTCTGGGAACAATGTCACCGGAATTTCTGACTTAACCCCGGTAAAAAGACAGATTCAGTTAATCAAAGAATTATTCCCTGAGGCAAAAACAGTAGGCACACTTTACAATGCTTCTGAAGTTAATTCTGTAACTACTAATGATTTGGCTAAAAAAGCTTGTCAAGAATTAGGGATGAAACTTTTGGAAGCTACAGTTTCCAGTAGTGCTGATGTGTACCTTGCAGCTCAGTCTTTGGCAGGGCGAGTAGATGCTATCTATGTCTCTACAGATAATACGGTAGTTTCGGCATTAGATGCAGTAGTTCAAGTGACTAATAAATATAAGATACCATTGGTTCTGGCAGATCCCACTACTATAGGGAAAGGTGCGCTGGTAGCGTTAGGTTTCAATTATTATGAGCATGGTAGACAGGCAGCAGATATTGCTATAAAGGTTCTTAAAGGGACAAAACCAGGCGATATCCCCGTAGAGTTTGCTAAAAATTTAGAGTTAAGAATAAATATGGATACAGTGGTGAGAATAGCATCTTCTGCTCCAGAAGAAATTCTCAATGGATGTATGAGTTTCTATGAGAAGTTAAAGGAAGAAGGAGCACAACTGACAATAGAAACAGTGGTAAGCAAATAAAAAATGGGGGAGCTGAAAAGCTCCCCCATTAAAATTTAGAGAGATAAAAAGCAATGGTGGGTTTTATTTTACATGTGTTGGAAGAAGGACTTCTCTTTGCTATCTTATCTTTGGGTGTTTACATAAGTTTTAGAGCTTTAAATTTTCCTGATCTTAGTGTAGACGGAACCTATCCTCTGGGAGCAGCGGTGGTAGCCATAATGATTTTTAAAGGGATAAATCCTTTTATTGCTATAATAGTGGCTACCCTGGCGGGTGGATTAGCAGGATTATTTACTGGTTTTTTGCATACACGTTTGAAGATTGCCCCTCTTCTCTCCGGAATTCTCACCATGATTTGTTTATATTCTATAAACCTAAGAATTATGGGCAGGCCAAATATTTCTCTTTCACCTTATTTAGGGCATAGAACTTTTATGACTGTAGTGAAAGAAACTAGTTTACCTCTGATAAGCGAATATCTTATCCCTTTAATTTTTCTGGGGATTGTGTTTATTTTAAAATTTGTACTGGATGTATTTTTGCATACGGAAATTGGTTTGGCTATTAGAGCTACTGGTGATAACGAAGAGATGATCAGGTCGGAAGGAGTTAATACTGATACTACTAAACTTGTAGGACTTTCGCTCTCTAATGGCTTAGTTGCTTTATCAGGAGCTTTATTTGCTCAGTACCAGGGGTTTGCTGATATAGGAATGGGTATAGGAATGATTATTGCCGGTCTTGCTTCGGTAATTACCGGAGAAGCTTTAATTCGGGGGAGAACAATTAGCATAATAACTCTGGAAGTAATTATAGGGGCTATTGTTTACCGTTTAGCTATAGCTATGGCACTTAGGTGGGGATATAACTTTGGATTTAAACCCACTGATTTAAAATTACTTACTGGACTATTGGTAATTATTATCCTTGCCTTTCCTGTAATTAAAAAAAAGATGCAATCAAAATTTCTTAAAAATAATAAAAATTTAAAGGGAACAAAATGTTAAAAATTACCCATCTTGCTAAGATGTTTTTTAAAGGAAGTGTTAATGAAAATGTAGCTCTCAGGAATATAAATTTATTTATCTCCAGGGAAGATTTTGTAACTATTATTGGTAGTAATGGTGCCGGAAAGACTACTCTCTTAAATGTAGTTAGTGGAGTATTTTTCCCGGAACAGGGAAGAATTGAGATAGATGGGGAAGATGTAACTAACTTACCAGAATATAAAAGAGCTAGTTTTATTGGACGAGTTTTTCAAAATCCCCTACAGGGGACAGCTTCCTCTCTAACGGTGGAAGAAAATTTAGCTATAGCCGAGGCAAGAAAAAGAAAAAAGAAATTGCATTTAGCGGTAACACGAAAAAAAAGGAAAGAATTCAAAGAGAGATTAAGTTTATTAGGTCTGGGATTAGAGAAAAGGCTTCAAGAAAGAGTAGGACTTCTCTCAGGAGGACAAAGGCAGGCTCTAACCATTTTAATGGCTACGCTTGCTAAGCCCAAACTACTTTTATTAGACGAACATACAGCTAATTTAGATCCTAAAACAGCCCAGAAGATTATCTCTCTAACAAGAAAAGTAATTAATGAAGATCATTTAACTGCTCTTATGGTTACCCATAATATGGAAGAAGCTTTAAGATTTGGTAATCGCACTATTATGATGAATGAAGGGGAAATATTATTTGATGTCTCCGGAGAAGAAAGAAAGAAGATGAANGTTAANGACCTTTTAGATAAATTTAGTGAACTTAAAAAAGAGAAANTATTAGAGGATAAAATGTTGTTAATAACACATAAATAAGGAGGGAGAGATGAAAGTAAACTGGGGGTTATTAGGAATTACTGTGGGTTTAATTTTATTAGCCGGTTCTATCTTTTTTGCTGCTATAAAGATATCGGCAAAAATAGATACCACTACTCAGCTGATGGAGAAAAAATTAACCACTTTTCAAAAAGAGATTAAGACAGATACTGTAGCTATACTTTATGGATATAGACAATCCTCTTACGAAAAAAGACCTTTAACTCTTGATGACCTAAAAGAGGGGAAGAAATTAGCATCCGGATTTTAAATTATTGCTGGTTCTTAAAATAATTTATTTTCTCCATTTAAGATTTATACTTTTCTATTTCTCTTAAAAACAGGTTATAAGTAAAATCATCTACATTGCAGCAATTTACAACTCTAAAAGTGCTTTCTTTATTTTCTTTAAAGAATTCAATAATAGTTTCTACTATTATTCTAACGCACCTTTCCTTAGGAAATCCAAAGATTCCCGAACTTATAGCAGGGAGAGAAATACTTCTTAATCCCAATTCTTGAGCTTTTTTCAAAGAATTATAAACTGCTGATCTTAATTTTTCATCTTCATTTCCTTCACCCCATCTTGGACCTACTGTGTGAATAACATATTTTGCTTTTAAAGATCCGGCACTGGTTACAGCAACATTACCCACCGGAACATATCCTATTTTATCACTCTCTTCCTGAATTGTTTTGCCTCCTTTACGGACAATGGCTCCAGCGACTCCTCCACCATGCTTTAAGTGAGAATTTGCGGCGTTAACAATAGCATCCACCTTTTCTTCAGTTAAATCTTTTTTCTTAATCCTTAAAATTTTTCCTCCTTCTAATAAGAGTTCTTCTTTTTTCATGAAAATAAACTCCTTCAAGTAAAGGGCCGAAATTTTTTAAAGTCTTTGGAAATTGTTATACCTCAAACTAATAAATTTAATAATCTTTAAAGGACATGCTCAGATTGTGGGAATAAAGCAGCTTTATGTTTTATAAATTTTTTCTAATTCCTTAATTATTCTCTGGCATCGCTCTACATAGGATTTTATCTCAGATTCAGCTAATAATCTAATGCTTTCAGATTTCTTTATTTTTTCAATGATTTTTTGATGTCTTTTCGTAAATTTTTTGTAATCATTCTCCCACTTTTTAGCACAGGATTTGAGCTCCCTTACCATTTTATCAAATTCTTTTTCTTCCATTTCATTCTCTCTTTCATATAAGATATTTGAGGGAGACAATGCTTCGCATTTTCCCCCTCAACGCTGAAGCTGCTCCCCTTTTCTGGCACCCCACTTACTGATTTATCCCAAGAAATTATTGAAAATTCCTATACCTTAAAAATAATGTTTCGAAAATATTATAATCCATTACCTACTGAGGGTATTTCTCTGTTGGAGATAAACTCCAACGCTACAAGAGAGCGAGGACTCATCCTCCGCTTTTTCTTGATCAAGTAAAGAGAGATACTCTCTTTTTATCTCTTTAAACTGAGGGAGATATTTGGGATTAATAGAGGACGCAGAAGGCATGTTCATTTTCAAAAAGTTTATCCGTTTCCCATCTTTACTTATGGCAAAATATAAATGAGGACCAGTAGACAGACCGCTGGAACCTACATAGCCGATTATCTGTCCCTGGTGAACATGAACTCCTTTTCTGATTCCTTTTGCATATTGATGAAGATGAGCATAAACGCTTTCATATCCGTTAAGGTGCTTAATTTTTATATACCTGCCGCAATCATTATCCCAACTAACAATAGTCACTAATCCATCTGCTATGGTGACTACTGGGGTTCCTATGGGAGCAGCGTAATCAATTCCTAAATGAGGACGCCATACACGCAAAATTGGGTGAAGGCGATGGTAAGAGAAATAAGAACTAATATGCTTATACTGAAGAGGTGCTCGTAGGAATGCTTTTCTTAAAGATTCTCCTTCCGCTGTATAATAGTCAGTATGTCCGTTAGGATCCTCAAATAAAATTGCTGTGTGTTCCCCTGTAAATTTTCCCTCATATTGAGCAGCTAATATTTGCAGTGGACGGGAAAAATTATTTTGTTCCTCCTCCTCTACTATCATCTTAAAAATATCGCCCTTCCGTAGTTCAACGCTGAAATCAATTTGCCAGGAGAAAATGTTAGCAAACCTCGCCGCTAATTCAGGCGATTTTTTAGCTTTTAACATTGCATTATAAAGAGAATCATCAATTTGTCCTTCTATTTTTACAATTTTTAAATTAGGTTCTTTCTTGCAGGCTTTTAGTTCTCCTGATGGAGAAGAAGATACAATATAAGTATCTATAGGATTGGGATTATAAATAAACTCAATAAATTTATCCTGGGAATTATGTATAAGGCGATATTTACTTTTTACAGGAAGAGATCTCACATCTATCATTAAACTTAAAGTTTTCTTTATCTTATAAATTTCCTCCAAAGAAATTCCTTGTCTGCGAAGTGAGGAATAAAGAGAATCTCCTTGTTTAAGAGTCCCTTCTATAATTACTTGCTCCAGGGAAACCTCGTTTATTTTCGTCTCTAATAATGGTTCCCTGGTTAAGATAGTTTCTTGTTCTTGAGGGATTTTTCTTAAGAATAAAGTTTGGATTTTTGAAATATTTAATTTTAAATTAACTATTAAATAAATAGAAACTACCAAAATCATTCCTATAACTAAAATTTTTAGAAATTTTTCTCTTTGCTCCATTTATAATATCTCCTTATTAGAATTTGTATTTCTAATCCATTACCAAGGACGTTTCCCTGTTGGGGATAAACCCCAACGCTACTTTTTTACGGTAGCCGTAGGCTTTAGCCTGCGATTATTTACGCAACCTAAAGGTTGCACTACCAAATAAGATATATAGAGGGAATCACTCTAAAAGCCCTCCATGAAAGTGCAGGCACTTGTTCCCCGCTTGTTTAAAATTTTCAGTGAATTCAGTAATCTCTGTAGTTAATTTTTCTTTAATACTAACAATAGATATTATTTAGTCAAATAGTTGATTATTATAGAGAACTATATCCATGGAATCCTTTATTGAGGTGCATTCAAAGTTTTCTTTACAAATTAGATAATTTTGATATAATAAAAAGGTAATCTCAAAAGTTTTATGGTAAATTGGAAAATATAAAGGAGAAAAATTATGGAAGTTACTAAAACAACAAAAGAAGAAATAAGAGAAAAGTTCGCTCTCCATTCAAAAGATACAGGATCCCCGGAAGTTCAAATAGCTATACTCACAGAAAGAATTAGTAATTTGACGCGACATCTGTCCCAGTTTAAAAAAGATTATAGCTCTAAAAGGGGACTTTTAAAACTTGTTGCTCAAAGAAGAAAACTTCTTCGTTACCTTAAAAATGAAGATAAAGAGAGGTACGAGAAATTAATGGAGAATATAGGCGCTAACAAAAAAGGAAGTGTAAAATGAGACTGGAAAAAAGAATAAAAGGAAAAACTTTGATATTAGAGGAAGGTAAACTGGCGAGAAAAAGTGATGGAGCAGTTCTTGTTCAATATGGAGAAACTATGGTCCTGGTTACAGGAGTAATTTCCCCCTTTATGCGAGAAGAAGTTGATTTTCTTCCTTTAACCGTGAATTATCGAGAAAAGGCTTATGCAGCGGGGAAAATTCCTGGAGGGTTTTTTAAGAAAGAAGGTAGACCTTCTGATGAAGCGATATTGTCAAGTCGGTTAATAGATAGGTCTATTCGTCCTCTCTTCCCAAAAAATTTTAGAAATGAGGTCCAGATAATAGCTACTGTTTTATCAGCCGGCCAGTCAAATCAACCAGTTATTTTATCTATTATTGGAGCATCAATAGTTTTATCTCTTGCAGGATTAACTTTTACTAAGTCTATCGGAGGGGTTAGAATGGGGAGGAAAGAAGATAATTTTCTTTTCAATCCTTCTGATGAAGAGTTAGAAGAAAGTGATTTGAATTTAGTAGTGGCCGGTACTAAAGAAGGATTAGTAATGATGGAAGGAGGAGCGAATAAAGTTAGCGAAGAAGTTATAATTGAAGCTTCGCAGAAAGCACATTCTTATATCGAAGAATTAGTGGGAATAGAAGAAGAGTTTTTGTCCCATATAGAGAGAAAAAAACGAGAAATTCCACTTCATGAAGTAAATAAAGATTTAGAGAAAGAAGTAAAAGATTATATTTATGATAGGGTAAAGGCCATCAGCAGTAGTTGGTGCAAGGAAGATAAAGATACTTATATGAATGAATTGGAGAAAGAGGTCAAGGATAAATTTTTATCTAAATATCCTGAAAGAGAATTAGACCTTTTGACTATCATAAATGACGAGAAAAAGAAAAGAATGAGAGAATTAATTGTTCAGGAGGAGAAAAGATGGGATGGACGGGGGTTAGATGAAATTAGACCTATTAGTTGCGAAGTAGGAATGCTCCCCCGAGTCCACGGGTCAGGATTATTTACCCGTGGAGGGACTCAAGCCCTGGTAGTAGCTACATTGGGAACATCTTCTGATGAACAAGTAATTGATGGTTTGCAGAAGGAAAAAATTTCAAAGAGGTTTATGTTTCATTATAATTTTCCTCCTTTTTCTACAGGAGAAGTACGACGGATGATGGGTCCAGGAAGAAGAGAGATTGGGCATGGTTTTTTAGCAGAAAGAGCCCTTCTCCCTGTGTTGCCTGATAATGAAAATTTTCCTTATACTATTCGTTTAGTTTCGGATATTTTAGAGTCTAATGGATCCTCCTCTATGGCTTCTGTATGTGGAGGAAGCTTATGTTTGATGGATGCAGGGGTTCCTATATCTGAGCCTATAGCCGGAGCAGGGATGGGACTAATCAAAGAAGGTGATAGAATAATTATTTTAACTGATATCCAGGGATTAGAAGATTATCTTGGGGATATGGATCTAAAGATTGCCGGAACAAAAGAAGCTATTACGGCTCTTCAGTTAGATATTAAGATTTCTGGAATTGATATAGAGGTTTTAAAGGAAGCCCTTAACAAAGCGAAAATAGCGCGGAATTTTATTATAGATGAAATGGAAAAAGTAATAGATAAATCCCGAAACACCATTTCTATTTATGCTCCTCGTATTATTACTTACCCTATTCCTTCCGATAAAATAGGTAAGATTATTGGTCCGGGAGGAAAAGTAATAAAAAAAATAATAAAGGAAACAGGAACGGAAATTGATATAGACGATGTAGAAGGAAAAATAACTATTTCTTGTATAGATGAAAATAAAGCGAAAAAAGCTTTAGAAATGATAAAGGGTATAATTAAGGAACCGAAAGTGGGAGAGATTTACCATGGGGAAGTGAAACGAATAACTAATTTTGGAGCATTTGTGGAAATTATGCCTGGCAAAGAAGGATTGGTTCATGTTTCAGAATTGAGCAATAAATTTGTGAAAAACGTTTCTGAGGTAGTAAAAATCGGAGATGAAATTAAAGTTAAACTTATTAATATTGATGAATCAGGGAGGTTAAACTTAAGTAAAAAAAGAGCCGAGTCTTCTTAATCTCTATAGAAAATTATACCTATAACTCTTTACTGAGGGCATCTCCCTGAAGGAGCATTATATACAGCGACGGAAGGGAAAGCCCAAAGTTTTCTTGACTTATTTGAAAAATTTGGTAAATTAATTATAAAAGCGGAGGGGGGTGTATGAGTTGGTGACAATTAAGATAAATGATTATAATTCATTTTCTCAAGCTTTAAAACGTTTTAAAATAGAATGTCAACAATCAGGTTTAACTTCGGAGATTAAAAGACACCAGGAGTATGAAAAGCCTGCGGAAAGAAAGCGAAAAAAAAGACTTAAAGCTATTAGAAGACAAAAGAGAAGAATGTGGAAAATAGAGAGTTTAAAGAATTATTAATATACTCATCCCTTCGAGGTCAGAAGAACTTTCAGCTAACACTTTTTTGTGGGAGCCTGATTCGGATAAGAGATACAAGTTCTTTAGAGAAAAGCATACTTTTTTCTGAGATAGCTCCCCTTTTGGAGAAATAAACTTGAAAGTTTTTCTTTCATCCTCGGAGGGATGGGCATCTTTAAAAAAATGCGTATTTTTTTTATGGGAACGCCGGATTATGCTCTTCCCTCTTTAGAGAGATTATTCCAGAAAGAAGAAGTGATAGGAGTAGTCACCCAACCAGATCGAATTCAGGGAAGAGGAAGAAGAATAATTCCTTCTCCAGTAAAGAAACTGGCTGGGGAAAAGGGAATCATTGTCTATCAGCCAGAGAAAGTAAATCTTCCTTCCTTTATCTCTAAAATAGAAAAAATTGCCCCTGATTTAATAGTGGTAGTAGGTTTTGGACAAATTTTAAACAAGAAAATTTTATCAATTCCCAGAGTTTGTTGTATAAATCTTCATTTTTCTCTTCTCCCTCACTATAGAGGTCCTGCTCCTATTCCCTGGGCTATAATCAGAGGAGAAAAATATACAGGGGTAACTGTCCAGAGGATAGAGGAAAAGGTAGATAAAGGAGAAATAATCCTTCAGGAAAGTCTTCCTATTGCTCTTGATGATACGAGAGGAATTTTGGAAGAAAAATTATCTTTGATAGGAGCAGACCTTCTGGAAAAAGTGGTAAAAAAATTGGAAGAGAATAAAATTAAATTTTTAGCTCAGGATGAAAGACAAGCAAGTTATGCTCCCAAAATAAAAAAGAAAGATGGCTTGATTAATTGGAATAAATCTTGTTTAAAGATACATAATTTGGTAAGAGGATTAAACCCTTCCCCAGGTGCTTTTGCTCTTATTTCTTTGAGGGGGAAAGAAAAGAAGATAAAGATATGGCAGACAGAGTTATTAAAAGAGAAAAATAGAGAAAAAGAGAACTCCCCGGGGNANATTGTNAAAATAGAAAAAGAAANGGGTTTTTGGATAAAAGGAGGCGATGGATTTTTATTGATTAAAGANGTTCAGTTGCCNNNTCGAAAGCGTATCAATGGTTATGATTTTATAAAAGGATATCATATTAAAGAAGGTTTTATCCTTGGNGGCCGAAATTAGTTAGAGAACTTTAGCTATAAGGATTAAATAAATGAGAAAAGATAATTTTCCTGTTGATTTAGCCTGGCGGACACTGAAAGAATTTTTGGGAGAAAGGAAAACACCTTCTCCTTTAAATATTCCTCCTGAGTTTACCAGAAGAGCGGGGGTATTTGTTTCTTTGCATAAAAAAGGTGAGTTAAGAGGTTGTATCGGAACTTATCTTCCTACTCAGAAGAATATTGCAGAAGAAATTATTAAAAACGCTATCAGTTCAGCTACCCAGGATCCTCGTTTCCCTCCGATAAGGGAAGAGGAATTAAAAGAGATAGAAATATCTGTTGATATACTTAGTGAACCCGAGTTGATTCATTCCTTAGATGATTTAAATCCACGAAAGTATGGGATGATTGTAAGCAAAGGATGGCAAAAGGGATTGCTCTTGCCTGATTTAGAAGGAGTAGACACTATTGAAACTCAGCTAAAAATTGCTAAACAAAAAGCTGGTCTCTTCGCAGTTCCGCTTGACCAGCTCAAAATATATCGTTTTACCGTTACTCGCTATAAAGAAAGTAGTAGCAGCCGCAACTGATTAATCTTTTTTGGTAGTCTGAGATACTCTCGGCAGTTTTAGCCAGGGCGAGTGCATAAAAAATTTGTATTTTTCAAAAAGTGTAATATAATAACTCTATGTAACAAGCATTTGACAAAATAAAAAAATGTGTTAATAATTATCAGTGAAAATAGATNTTTCTNTTGAATGAACAAAAAAGGAATAAGAAATCAAAGAAGAGATAGGAAAGGGTGAGTAGATAGATTTGCCCAAATATTATACCTTCCGATAAGAATCATTATGTTCGGTCTTTTAATTTATAGATAACCAAAAAAAATTAATGTATTTTTAAAGTTCTCAATCCGAGATTTACTCTTAATTTTTAGCGTCTTTTACTAAAAATTTGACAAATAATTATAATAGTTTATAATTATGTAAAATTATAAGAAGGAGAATTTACTGAGGTTTAAGACTTTTAGTATAGAGNAAGAGCAGTTAAAGAAATTAAAAGATCTTTCTAATGAAACTCATATTCCTNAGGCAAAATTAATTAGACTTGCCTTAAGANAATTTTTAAAAGATAAAAAGAAATTAGATGTAATCTTAGGTAGAAGTAAATAAAGATTATATTTAAAAGTTTATTAATAAGAATAGCAATAGACACTCTTTGAAAGAAAAGGAGAAGCCGAAGAGAAAATTATTTAGCTAAAAGGAAGAGTAAAATTGTGGAATCTTTCTTTTTCTCTTCAAAATAGGTTAGTTTCTTTTTTAATTAGAGATAATTTTAATAAGGTAAATTTTAAAGGATAGGTGATGCTTTATGCGTTGTCTATCCTTTTTTTATTTGATTTTTGTCGGGAAAGAAAAGCTAAAAATAAGGCCGGAAAGGAGGCAGGGAGTTAGATAGGCCGTTGGCTGGGAAAACGGAAACTTTCTAAAGAGAAACGTTAAATAATTAAATTTCTTTTTAGAAGCGTTCAGGAAAAAATGAATCATGTCGGAGGAAAGAATGAGAAAGATAAGTAAAGTAGGAATTGTGCTGATCTCCTCTCTTCTACTTCTTAGTATAGTAGGGATGAGTATCGTATCAGCACAAGAGGTGAAAAGGGATATTGTCATCCAGGTTCCTTATGGTGTTGGTGGAGTTTCTGGTGAAACCTCTATTCGGGAATTAGTGGATATGGGTGACAAGGGATTAGGAAAAACAATGGAGATATATACAGCTACTCTTTTTGAAGCTCTTTATCCAAGAGTTAAAGTAGAATTTATGTCCTGGGATATGTGGTCAGGAAAAGCTGGAGAAAGATTACTTACCGGTTTAGCCACCGGAAGTGCTCCCGCTTATTATTACTTAGGTCACATTGGTGGTGCTCCCACAGCTATAGCTAAAGGATTGGTGGCTGATTTAACCGAATTTGTTAAAAATTGGGACCAAAAAGATAATATTCCTATGTCTGTATGGGCTCTGTGTTGGTCTAAGGGTAGATGTTATGGGATTCCTTATGATGGATCATGCGTCTCTGATACTGTCTGGTATAGGAAGGACTTTTATGAAGAAGCAGGTATTTTTAATGAGGAAGGGAAACCCGGACCTCCAAAGAATTGGACAATAGATGATTTCATCGATATTTGCCAGAAAATTACCGATCCTAAGAAAATGAGATGGGGATATGGTTTAAAAGGAGGATTTGGTTGTAACTATGATCTTTTTGCTTATATATTTGGGGCTCCCGTTCTTAGACCCGATCCTACGGGAAAATACACCTGGAGAGCTGCTTTCAGCCTTCCTGAAGCAGTAAAGGTTCTTGAATGGTATAAAGATATGCAGTGGAAATATAAATCTGTAATTACAGGAGCAACTATAGGTTGGAATGAAACCTGGAGAGATTTCTTTGCCGGTAAAGTAGCAATGATGCACAATAATGATGGTCATTATCTTGGTCCAGTAGTAGGAAAAAGTACCCAATTCGCTCCTCGAGCTTATGAAGATGTGGTAGGAAATGCTCCTTTTCCTATGGGTTCAGATAAAATAATGTGGAATGGAACAATAATTAGTGACTGGGGGATAAACCCTACTATGAGTAAAGAACAGATAAAAGCTACCTGGGACTGGGTAACCTGGCGATGGACCCCTTCCATAGGAAGAACTTACCGATGCTTAAGGTGTGGTGACTCGGCCAGCGTGGGTCAAGCTAAAGCTAAAGTTAAAGCAGAGATAGGTGAAGAAATTCCCTGGGAATATCCCTACATATATCTTCCTGGCTATGACTGGCGTGCGCCAAATCTCTATCGGGATACTAAAGGAATCTATGAGAGATTTGGGATTAAATCCTGGCGAAAGAAAGTCCCTCAGGATATTGTCAAGCTTGTAGATACCTTGTGGGCTATTCCTAAACCTCCCCAGATGAGTGCATACAATGTTCCTCAGGAAAGAGGAGGAGATTTAGCTACTGTTATCCAACATATGGTTCAGGAAGTAGTGGGTACTCCTGGTAAAGATTGCCTCCAAGTAGCCAAGAAATACGAAGATATAGCTAATAAAACAGTGCTGAATTATAAAGTTAAGGAACAGACTATGGAAGATATGAAAAACTACTACACTGCTGTCTCGGAATTCTATAAGAAAAACTATCCAGATTACTATGAGAAAACATTTACAAAACTCTACGAAAAATATTTCAAAGTATGGTAAAGAATTAGCAAAGGGGCAGCCCTTTAATCCAATTGAGGGGGACAATGCAAAGCATTGTCCCCCTCAACGCTGAAGTTACTCCCCTTTTTTCCAGACTTATATTGAGAATCTTATGAAAGCTAAGTGAATAAAAAATTGAAGAATTAAGGGTATCTATAAAGGAAATTCTGTATAATATATTGAGAAAAAAAGAATGAAAAGAGTAGAAAAAGTTAAAAGAGCAAAACATAAGAAAAGAGCAGCCTGGCTTTTTTCTCTTCCTGCTCTTTTTTTTGTAATTGTTTTTGGCTGGTATCCTTTAGTTTTAGGTTTTAGAGTAAGTTTAGAGGAATATCATTTCATAACTCCTCCCACTTATATAGGATTAGCCAATTTTAGAGAAATATTTTCCGATCCTTTAGTTCCAATAACCTTCAGGAATACTTTTTATTACACCGCTTTAAGTATAGGTCTTACTTTTATTATTCCCATTATTATCTCTATTTTATTAATGGAGATGAAAAAAAATACTATAAGGATAATGATGCTTCTCTGGTTTATTCCTATGGCTTCTATGGCCGGCAATATTATCTGGAAATGGTTTTATAATTCTTATTATGGATTATTTAACACTATTTTAGTTTACCTGGGATTTCCTACTTTAAGATGGCTTGATGATCCTCGAATAGCTATGTTATGTCTGGTTTTACCAGGATTAATTATGTTTGGCCCCGGACTAATGTACATTGCTTCTCTTCAAAGTGTTCCCAATGAATTTTATGAGGCCGCCGAGCTTGAAGGAGCACGTCTCGGACAAAAGATTTGGCATATTACTCTACCAAGACTTAGACCTATTATCTCAATGCTCCTTCTTTTAGCAATAATTGGGAATATGCAGATATTTGAGCGACCTTATGTCATGACTGGCGGAGGGCCAGGTATGGCTACAACTACGGTAGTAATGTATTTTTATCAGCTTAGTTTTCAAAGTCTTATCTTTGGTAAAGGAGCAAGTTTAGCCATTATTCTCTTCTGTGTTATATTAGCGTTAATTATCATTCAGCGAAAATATTTTAAAGAAAATATAGATGTATGAAAAGGAGTAAATTTTATGCCCTTAATTTCTCAAGTTGGAAGAAATCATTTTAAAGTTAGATTTCTTTTAGGAGCTATTACTACGCTTCTGTGGATAGGGGTATCTTTACATCTTTTTCCTGTATGGTGGACCTTTAGCACTTCTATTACCCCCTATAAAGAAATATATAAAATTCCCCCGGCTTTATTTCCCCGAGGGGCAACTCTGGCTTGTTATAAACTCATCTTTACTATGTTTAGTGGTTCTGTTACTATTACTCAACCATTCTGGGTATATATTAAAAATAGTGGGATAATGACCGGGGCAATAATGGCTATACAAATTCCGGTAACTGCTCTTGCTGCCTACGCTCTTTCTAAACTTCATGATCCTAAATGGAGTAGACTATTGTTTTTGGTTTTAGTAGGGATAGCTTTGGTACCTTACCAAGTTTCTATGATTCCCCTTTATTTTCTTTTAAGAGATTTCCCTTTTGCTACAGGCTATGTTCCCAAAATTCCTTTTACTCCGATTCCTTTTCCTCACTACAACTTTATTAATACCTATTGGGCAGTAATTCTTCCTGGAGGATATGCTGCCTTTAATCTTCTTTTATTTAAAGGATTCTTTGACGGCATTCCTGACGAGCTTATAAATGCGGCCAGGATAGATGGTGCCTCGGAGATAGGTATTTTTAGGCGAATAATAATCCCTTTATCAAAGCCAGTTTTCGCTGTAGTAGCTTATATGACTTTTTCCAGCTCTTGGAATCAGTTTCTATGGCCTCTTATTGTATTAAAGAAGGAAAAGTTAATGCCCATTGCTGTGGGACTTTATAGATTTCAGGAGGAGGTAAATGAGTTAGCCAATGTAATAGTCCCCAGTGATGAAGGCCTTTTAAAAAGAATGGCTCAGGGGTATTCCTGGAATGGAGTAATGGCTATGAGTTTAATCCAGTCTATCCCCGTCTTTATTATGTTTATCA
>JGI24025J20009_10001928_pt1 | contig 15271 bp, 12 predicted proteins | sample Cruoilmetagenom3_FD_20009 | JGI IMG/M metagenome (IMG submission 20009)
GCCCGCAGCCAGTCGCCTTGCCGCCAGGCGTTGGAGTTGGCGATGTAGCCACCCAACTCGCCCACCAGATCCTTGATGTCCTCCAGGCTCTCGGCGGCGTCAGTGACCACCAACTCCAGGCTGGCCCGCTGGATGAGCATGCGCTGCGCCGCCGGCGGCATCGCCGCCAGAAGCTCGCCGCTCATTTCGACTTCGACCGCCTTCTCAACCACCACCGTCTCTACCACCGACCTCGGCACCTCCGCGATCTGTGGCTGGGGGGCCCGCGCCGCGCAGCCCGTCAGGGCGAACAGCAAGATCACCACCGCCAGCGGGGCGATGGTCCTCTTCAACCTCATTGGCTTGTTCATGATGTACTCCTCCTTTTCCCTTTTTGTGGTTCCTTGTCGCCTCACGTCAACTTCTAAGACGTAACTGGCCGCCAGAAAGTTCCATTCGCTCACCAGCCGTAGGCCAGGCGGGCGATGAGACGGTCTGGCAGCTTGGCAGCCCGCATGCGCGACTGGGTCAGTTCGTAAGGATAGGCCACCCGCCGGAAGCGCAGGATGTTGGCCTCTGTGTCCAGTAGGGCGTAGGCTGCACGGGGATTGCTGTCCCGCGGCTGGCCCACGCTGCCCGGGTTGATGATCAGGCGGTGGCCATTCGTCAGATCTACAGATTGCTTGTAGCTGGGAGTCAAGGCACGACAGACTTCTGTATTCTCTACCGCTCGCTGCTGCCGACGGCAGTGGAAGATCATTGGCACGTGGGTGTGGCCAACGAGGCAGGACTGTGTGTCGAAGTGGGCGAGGTTCTCCTGGGCGATGAAAGGGGAGACCATGTACTCCCAGACAGGGTGGCGGGGGCTGGCGTGGGTGATGGTGAAGTCGCCCCGCACCAGCGGCTCGGCTGGCAGTCCTTTCAGGTAGGCCCGGCTCTCCGGTGTGAGCTGTTCCCGCGTCCAGACTACGGCGCGGCGGGCCTCGGCGTTGAAGTCGTCCACCGGCAGATTGCCCAACACCGCCCAGTCGTGATTGCCCGCCACACAGAGATGATCGTCGCCAAAGGCTCGCAGCCGCTCCACGCATTCGTTGGGGTCGGGGCCGTAGCCCACCACATCGCCCAGACACCACACCTGTTCGAAGCCAGTTCCGCCCAGGAAATTGAACTGCTCCGCGTCCGCCAGCACCGTCTCCAGTGCGGTCAAGTTAGCATGGATATCAGAGAGTACCAGGACGCGCATCACTCCTCCTCAGCAGCCCAGAAGCCTTCGTTCATCACTGTTCGGTGCAGCAGCCGTTCCAGCAGGGGGTCGGCGACGTTCAGAGCCCGCCGGTCAAGGCAATAGGCTGCCAGCCCCTCGGCGAAGTAGGCGTGAGGGTCATGCTGCGCCGCCTCGCTCTGGCCATAGCCCAAGGCGAAAAGCTCCCGCACCCGTTGTCCCACTTCCTGCCAGCGATGTGTGATGCCGCCCCCATCGGAAAGCCAAGCGCCGTCAGCCGCGCCGCGACAGCCCACTAGGTGATCTAGCAAACGGCCGACCAGTACCAGCAGGCGGCTGTTGGCCGTCGCCAGATCGGCCAGCGCCACGTGAGCTACTCCGTCCAGCATGCGTTGCCCACACCGCTGCGGCCCGGGCATGTAGTCCCGATCCTGCGGGCCGATGAGCACGTGACCCCGCTGCTGCGCTGCCCAGAAGTACAGCAATCCGGTGGGGAAGGGACGCAGTTGCTGCTTGAACACTTCCACGGGGGCCCAGGGGCTGTCGAAGTGCTCACGGATCGCCGTGGGTACCTGCTCCAGTGCGCCAGGCACCAGGTGCAGCTTGGCCCGGGTCAGGGCGCGCAGTGCGGCAGCGCGCTCATCTTGTCCACGCTTCGATGTCCGATTGGGCATTCACGCCGTCCTGTGCTAAGATACGCTAGAATGGCGGGTAAGAAACCCGCCCTACTTGCTGTCCACGGTTAGGTGTGGTACTACCGTTCTCACACGAGGAGGAGAAAGGGTATGGGCAAGGCTATCCGATTTGTCACCGGGCTGACGCTGGGTATGCTCGCTGGCGCTGTAGCGGGCATGATGCTTGCGCCCGAATCGGGCGACCAACTGCGGCGCACGCTGAGCGACCGCTTCCGAGCGATCCTCGAAGAAGGACGACAGGCCGCAGCCGAGCGACGAGCCGAGTTGCAGCAGCAATTCGCCGAGGCCAAGCGGTTGCGTCCGCTTCCGCCGGAGGGAACATAGTCAGCGGAAAACCGAAAGCAGCGGAAGGAGTTCCCTTCTCTCCGCTGACTCATGCTCCTCCTGCGGGCTGGCAGCGAGGGCAGAAGTGCGTGCTGCGCCCGCCCACGCGGATGCGTTCCAGCGGTGTGCCGCAGCGTGGACAGGGTTCTCCGTGACGTCGGACCACCTGTAGCCGCTCCTGGAACTCCCCGGGCTGCCCCGTCGCTGAGCGGTAGTCTCGCAGCGTGGTTCCCCCAGCGGTGATGGCCTCTCTCAGAACGCCGCGTATGGCAGCGTGCAGACGGGCGATCTCGCCAGCGCTCAGGCTCTCTCCCAGGCGCAGGGGATGGATGCCGGCGCGGAAGAGCGCCTCATCGGCGTAGATGTTGCCCAGCCCCGCCAGAACTCGCTGATCGAGCAGGAGAGACTTAACCCGCGCCCGCCGGTCCGCGAGCCGGGCTGCCAGAGCTTCGGCATCAAAGTCCGCCGCCAGCGGTTCCGGCCCCAGCCTGCCCACCAACTCCTCGGTATCATCCACCAGGTAGAGCCGCCCGAGCTTGCGCACATCGCGGTAGTGCAGCCGCTGACCATCGTCGAGAGTGAGCACGGCGTGAGTATGCCGATCCGGCTCGACGCTCGAAGGCTGCAACAACAAGTTGCCCGTCATGCGCAGGTGAACGAGTAGCACGTCGCCGCTGTGGAAGGGGAAAAGCAGGAACTTGCCTCGCCGCCTCGCATCAGCAAAGATCCGCTGGTTCAGACGCTGGCAGAACTCCTCTGCAGGCGGCCGGTCCACAATCCGTTCCCAGCCGATCCAGGTGGACACGATCCGCCGCCCCAGCAGGCGGGAGCGGAGTTGATTAACAATGGTCTCGACCTCGGGCAGTTCTGGCATAAGGCGTTGCGTCTACTCCTCCTCGACTTTATAGACCGTGTCCCCGCGGCGAGCTCTCTCCACCACCAACACGCCGATCTCCTTCCCCTTCTCCGCGACCTCAAGCGGCTGGTGTTCAAACTGCATAGAGGTTACATCTTGCTCGAAGTCGCTGGTGTGTCCCAGGACATGGATGCGATCCCCAAGCTGCAGCCGGTCGGTGAGCCACATCGCAGCGACCGAGATGTGTCCGAAATAGTGAGTGACTTTGCCAACCTCTTTCCACTCCATGGTTCCCTCCCTTTTTGCATCTGCGGTTGACGGCTATCCACCGACATTATACCATGAAAGTGAGAAGCGCAAAAGTGAGTGGGAGGGGGCGTCAAGCCGATGGCCCAAGCAGGAAAGGCCCAAGTTTGCGAATCGGAACGTCTGTGTTACAATCACTGGCGCAGCGAAGTGACGCAATACCAGAGACCATCAAGGAGGGCTATCTTGTCTACGAAACCACTCAGCGGCAGAGTCGCCGTCATCACCGGCAGCGGGCGGGGGATCGGCCGCGCCATCGCCTTGGAACTGGCCGAGCGCGGCGCCGACATATGTGTCAACTTCCTGCGCAAGCGTTCGGCAGCTGAGGCCACCGCAGCCGAGGTGCGGGCCAAAGGGGTGCGAGCTCACTTGGTCAAAGCTAACGTGGGCGAACTGGATCAGGTGAAGCGGCTCATCCAAGAGACAGTCGAGGCGATGGGCGGCGTGGACATCCTGGTGGGCAACGCGGCGTCGGGAGTGCTCAAGCCGGCCATCGAGCAGGATCTGAAAAGCTGGGACTGGACGCTGAACATCAACGCCCGTTCCATCCTTTTCGCTGCCAAAGCCGCCGCGCCCTGCATGATCGAGAAAGGGTGGGGGCGGATCGTCACGCTGACCAGCATCGGCTCCGTGCGAGTGTTGCCTGAATACTCCATAATCGGCATCTCCAAGGCAGCCATTGAGGCCATCACCCGCTACCTGGCCGTAGAGCTCGCGCCGCACGGCATTCGTGTGAACGCGGTCTCTCCCGGCGTGGTAGACACGGATGCGCTCAAATTCTTCCCCAGCCGAGACATGATCCTCTCGGAAGCGCGCCGGCGCAGCCCTGTGGGCCGTCTGGCGACGCCGGAGGACGTGGCGAAGGTGGTCGCCTTCCTGTGCAGCGACGATGCAGAAATGATCTGCGGCCAGACCATCCTCGTGGATGGGGGCTACAGCGTCCTGGCGTAGGGGCAGGCGGGCAGGAAGGAGAAGATGGCCTAGGGCAACTGCCAGTCCTCGCCGAGGATCAGGCGGATGTCCACGGGACTCTTGAGATTGCTGCTGGTGCGCACGTTTTCCGGCAGCACGTGGAACATCTCCACTAACTGCTGCAACGTGTACTGTTTGGCAGTGTAGTCTACCAGCACCGAATGAGCATAGTCGCTGCGGTCAGCATTGCCGAAGGAGACCACCAGGAACCCCTGGGACTCCAGCCACTCGGTGGTGCGCACTGCCAGCCCCTCCCTGGTGGTGCCGTTGTGGACGACAATACGCGCCGCTTCCTCAGCCAACTGGTAGCGATCGTCTTCCACTGCAAGCGTCGGCTGGGGGGACTGCTCTTGGACTGCCTCCTGCTGAGCCTGAATCTGCTCCTGCTGGGCCTTGATCTCCTCATCGCTCACCGGAGGAGGCGGCTGGAAGAGATCATCCACCAGTGGCCGGATTTCATCCCGCTTGGGCAGAAGCACCCACGCTCCGCCCTCGGTCACGCTGGGCGTGGTCAGCGTGTTGTCAATGACCAACTGGTTGACGTGGTCCAGATCCAATTGATCGGCCATGCGGGCCAACGAGATGGCTTGATCTAGTGGCAAGTCCGTCTGCAGGGCGTCGCCCAGCGTGCTCGCCAACTGAGGCAGTTTGGGCAACAGCCCCGTGAGAAGATTCTGTTGCAGCAGTTTGTCTTTTAATGCTACGAGTACCTGCTGCTGGCGGCGAGCGCGGGCGTAGTCAGCACCCTGATGCCGCGTGCGAGCATATTTCAGCGCCAGTTCACCATCCATGCAGTGGTGCCCAGCGGAGATGAAGAGCGGGTCATACCCGTAGTTGTCGTCAGGGAACTCAGGGTCATCAATATCCTCCGGGACATCAATGTCCACGCAGCCGACGAGGTTAATGACCTGCTCGAAACCCTCGAAGTTCACCAGCACGTAGTGGTGGATGGGGTAGCCGAGGAACTCCTCCACCGTCTTCTTGGCCAGCGCTGCTCCCCCACCTGGGTGGTCCCTCAGTTCTCCCAGCACGTAGGCCATGTTGATGCGATTCTCGCCGTAGCCCGGGATAGGCACCCAAAGATCGCGAGGGATAGAGAGCATCCCTGCGTCGCCCCGTTCTGGGTCCAGAGTGAGCACGATGATGGTGTCGGTGCGATGGGGGCCGTGCTCCTGGGGGCGCTGGTCAATGCCCAGGACCAGAACATTCAGTCGCTCCTTCTTCTGCCAGGGCGCGAGAAGAGTGAAGAAACCGCCTCGAGCTTGAGGCGTCGCAGACGGAATCTCGGGTTCAGAGCGGACTATTGCGGGAAGCCCCAGGCGAGGTAGGGGCAACGCCGGGAGTTGTGGCGCGCCAGCAACCGCCGAGCGGGACCAAAGGTAGAGCAGGTAGCCAGAGTAAGCGAAGCCGCACAGGAAAGCTGCCAGCAGAAAGCCGAGCAGCAGGCTCGACCAAAGAGAAGCCCGGCGACGACGCACGCGGCGTGGTATGGCACGGGACGAATGGTGTGTTTGTTCCATGATGAGAAGATTATAGCATAACTGCAGACGGCAGCAAAACGGAAGATAGACACGGAACACAGGCTAGGATTTGGCGGTTCCTTGTTCTTGATGTATGATGTGCACCGATTTGTGACTGTGACAAGGAGGGTTTTGGATTCATGGACGTGATTCTGACGCAGGATGTATTGGGCCTCGGAGAAGCTGGCGAGATCAAGAATGTGGCCGACGGCTATGCCCGCAACTACTTGATCCCCAGAGGATTAGCGATGCTGGCGACGAAATCCGCGCGCAAACAGATGGTGGAGATCCAGCGCACCGCCGAGAAGCGTCGGTCCAGCGTGCGAAGTTCCGCGGAGTTGCTGGCTCAGAAGATCGGTGGTCTGACTCTCACCTTCGTCGTCAAGGTGGGTGAAGCGGACCGCCTTTATGGCTCTATCACCAGCACAGACATTGCGGAGGCTATCGAGAAGGCCTCTGGAGAGGAAGTGGACCGGCGACGCATAGTCTTGAATCGTCCAATCAAGACACTGGGGGATCACCCCGTGGCGGTCAGGCTGGCCAAGGACCTGATGCCAGAGGTCATCGTCGTGGTGAGGCCAGAGGAGGAGACTGAGGCAGAAGCGCCCGAGCCGCTGGCGGAAGCCATTGAGCCTGAGGAAGATGAAGAGGAAGAAGCAACTGAGTCCGCTGAAGAGGCAGAATGACCGCGTCCGTCTGCAAGAGTGCTCGCACGCCCCTCCGCAGGGAGGGGCGTTTGCTCTTGTGGGTGGGGGCGAATCCGCGCCGTTTCTACGGCAGCCAGGGCAATTCGACCTGTCCTAGGTTTTCGAAGCCGTCTGCGACAGGATGGTAGACGATGACCGTGATCCCGTCGGCCTGCACTCCCGGCGGCAGCGCCAGCGGATAGTCGTCCCGCACCACTTCGCCGTTCGCCCAGCCGCTGGTGGGATAGAGCCCGTGGACAGGATGCTGGTTGTCGAATTGGATCAGTTGCTGGTCGTCGAAGAGGTACTGGCCACTTTGGGTAGGCCGGACGGAGATGGACCAGTTGTGAGCGATGGGACCGGTCGCCTGCCAGTATAGGGTGAGGCGTAAGGGACGATGGACGGGTGACGAGGGACGTGGTTGGAGGTCATGGCCGAGAAGACGCAGGTTGTCGCCCAGGTCGCGGGTCAGAGTGTGCTGCATGGCTGGGATTTCCGACTGCGGTTGCCCTCGCAGCTCGACCAGCGTGAGGCCGGCCGAGGAGAGACGCGCGTCAGGAGAGACCTCGCTCCAGACGAGGGGCGCGGCGCTGACGGTAACGTAGACGGGACGATCGCTCCCTGCAAGCAGGTGACGCGCCTCCGCGCTGCTCACGGCGGTCACATCCGGTCGCTGCCCCCATATGTCGGTCAGATAGCGCAGCGAGACGTTCTCGCTGTGGTCACCCAGCACGGCAGCCTGCGGCGCAGGCTCATCGGCCAGGATTGCCAATCCAGGCGCCAGCCCGTCGTCCCCCGGCAGATTTGAGCTATCGGCGCGGGGATACGAAAGAGCAAACCGATAACCAATCAGTGCCAGCAGCCCAACGACAAGCACTCCCCGCACGACGCCCCGAATCTTCGAACCTGAAACCCCAAATCCGAAGCCTCTCCCCTGCCAGATGCGGCTTGCCGTCACCGCCATCCCCATCGCCAGCAACGGATAGATGGGCATGATCACCTGGTACCAGTTGCCCAGGCGGTCCACCCAGCAAAAGGCGAAGTACAGCGCCAGCGCGGCGTAGAGCAATGCCGCACGCCGCTTGCCCAGCAGCCCGATTCCCACGAGCCCCAGCACGATCGCTGCCCACGTCAGCTCGCCCCAGATCAGGCTGGGGAACTCGTGCGTCCACAGAGGCCGCAGCGACCAGGTCAGCTCGGCGCGGCCCTGCTGTGTGCTCACAAACTGCCAGAACCAGGTCCAGGTACTGGCCCAGTCTCCGGCGCCGCGCCACTCCGGATGCTGCGCCCCCCTCACGTAGACGAAAGCATAGCTGACCAACGGCAGCAGTGCCAGCGCCGCGCAAGCAGCGACGAGCCGTGGCCTCCTCAGCAGGTCCGGGCGGCGGCTGAGAATGAACCACAACATCGGCGGCACCACAAGCAGCACCGTGACCATGTGCGCCAGGCCAATACCCGTCAGTAGGGCTAGCAGCCACAGATACATGTCACCCGACCGGACCCCGGAACGCCGAACCCCGAACCCCGAACCCGCAGTCCTCTCCCACCGGATCGCCAGCAAGACCATAGCCAGCGTCTGCGCCACGGCCGACGCATACTGCTCCGTGGTCACGGCGTAGTACCAGAAGAAGTAGGTGACGGCGTAAAAGGTCGTGCACAGCGCGGCGAGCAGCCAATGTTCTTCCGTCACCTCGAGGCAAAGCAGGTACAACAGCGCCAGTGCCAGCAGCGCCCAGAAAACAGAGTAGCTGGAGAGGATGGGGATGGGGTTGGCAGTCTGGCCCAGCAGCAAGCGGCCCAGCCGGAACCACAGCCAGCCGCCCATGGTGTAGAGGGGATAGCCTGGCGCGTTGGAAGGGCGAGCCTGCGCCTGCGCGTACTGATGCGTAATGAGATCGCCCCCCTGCAACTCCTGCAAGCGCAAGCCATCGTCCAGCGTTGCCCCGTAGAGCAAAAGCGCGGCNAGCAGCACAACCAGCCCGGCCACCACCGTTGGCCGTCGCCACAGCGGCCGGGTTTTCTTCGGTGAGACCGTGAACGCGAGCGACTCACTCACTGGCCCAGACCACTCCTGCGCCGTCCTCTGCCGCGCAGACGATGACCGTGGTTTCCCGGCCCGTCTGCTCCCGATAGCGCTGTACCACGTGCTGTTCGAATTCGGTCACGGCGTCATCCGCCACCAGGCTGACGGTGCAGCCGCCGAAACCCGCACCGGTCAGGCGGCTGCCGTAGCAGCCTTCAACCTCGTTGGCTGCACTCACCAGCACTTCCAGTTCTGGGCAACTGACCTCGTAGTCGTCGCGCAGGCTGGCGTGGCAGTTCCTCATCGCCTGGCCGAAGGTGGCCGCATCGCCGCGGCGCAGCGCGGCCACCGCCTCGCCCATACGGGTGGTCGCCAGCACCACATGGCGGGCGCGGCGGTAGACGACCTCCGGCAACAGCGCGTGGTGCTCTGTCAACTGCTCAGGGGTCACGTCGCGCAGTGCCCGAATGTGGGGCAGCACCGCTTGCAGCAGCCGCACCGCTTCCTCGCATTGAGCGCGCCGCACGCGGTATTCAGATCCCGCCAGCTCCCGCCGCACGCCCGTATCGCAGACCACGGTGTGCACGCCAGGAGGCAGCGGCACGACCTCGTGGTCGAGGCTGCGGCAGTCCAGCAGCAGGGCGTGGCCTCGCCGTCCCAGCGCGCTGACGAACTGATCCATGATGCCGCAGGGCACACCAGCGAATTCGTGTTCCGCCCGCTGGCAGACCAGAGCCAGGTCAGGCAAGGAGATGTCCAGTCCATTCAGGGCACGGAAAGCGAAGGCAGCGGCCACCTCCACCGCGGCCGAGGAACTGAGCCCAGAGCCAATGGGCACGTCGCTGGTGAGTGCAGCGTTGATGCCCTGCAGGCGATGGCCTCGCTCCTGCAAGAAGTGCGCCACCCCGCGCTGATAGTTGCTCCAGGGCGACGAGGTGCTGGGGCTCAGCTCGTCCAGGCTGAACTCAGCGCTTTCGTCCAGATCTAAGGCGTGGAGGAAAACTTGCCGATCAGCCCGCGGCGCGGTGGCGAACAGCACGCTGCGGTCAATGGCGATGGGCAAGACGAAGCCGTCGTTATAGTCCGTGTGCTCGCCCAGCAGGTTGGCCCGGCCGGGAGCGCGGACGACAATGGCAGGGTCGCTGCCGAACCGTCCGCGGAAGCTATGGCGGAGCGCCTCTGCACGTTGACGAAGAGATGAGTCAGGCAAGATGGTATCCTACATCCTCTGATGTGGAAGAGAAGCTTGATGACACAACAACAAGTTTGTGCCCCCGATTATAGCCAGGAAATCCGCTGGCGTCAAACCGCGGTTCCGTTCGTTGGGCTGCTGGATAGGGGGCTGCTGGATAGGATGCCAAGTCTTCTTGACATAGCCTGGCTTTGGCGATACAATACTGAGTAGACGTGGCATCGTTGAGCGGCTTCCTGACGTTGCGAAGAGAAGTGGGTCAGGAGGAGTTGGGAATGGCGGACTCCATGAAGAACTCAGTCTGGAGGAAGTGGCCTTACTGCCTCAGCGCGTTCTGGCGGGACCGTGTGAGAAGACAGTGGCACACCTACCGCTGGTTCGTGATCGGGGGGGTATGGATCGTTGCACTGGGTCTGGGATACGTCGGATTCGCACGCTACTTCGCGGCTCTCGGTGAGGCACGCTCGCCCTCGGATTTGCTCTACCTCACGCTGCAGCTATTCACGCTGGAATCGGGTTCGGTCTCCGGACCCAAAGGCTGGGAACTTGAGTTGGCCCGGCTGTTGGCGCCGGCCATCGCTGCCTACACCGCGGTGCAGGCGCTGGCGGTCATCCTCTTTGAGCAATTCCAGTCGCTTCGTCTGCTGTTCATCCAAGGTCACGTGGTGATCTGCGGGCTGGGCCGAAAGGGCCACCTGTTGGCCCAGGCGTTCCGCGAGCGCGGGGATCGGGTGGTGGTGATCGAGCAGGACGAAGACAACAGCTTCCTGAAGCCCTGCCGCGACCTGGGAGCCGTCGTTTTGATTGGCGATGCAACGGAAAGGGAAACGCTGCGCCGGGCGGGAGTTCAGCGGGCCAGGTATCTCGTCGCCACTGGCGGAGACGACGGTGTCAACGCCGAGATCGCGGTCCACGCGCGCGAGTTGGTTGGGGGTCGCGACGGCATCCCCCTGACATGCCTGGTCCATATCGTGGATCCCCACCTATGTGATTTGCTCAGGGAGCGAGAGCTGGAGGCAGAGAGCCCCAGCTCATACCGGCTGTCGTTCTTCAACACCTTCGATCTGGGCGCTCGGGCGGTCCTCGACGAGTATCCACCCTTCGGCGAGACCGACCAGGTGCGAGGTTCTCCGCCGCACCTGCTGCTGGTTGGCTTGGGCAGCGTGGGCCGAAGCCTCGTCGTACACGCCGCACGCCGGTGGCGGGAGAGACACCGTCGTGAGCGATTTGCAGCCAATCATCAAGATGTCACTCTGAGCGGTTCTGAGGGCCAAAGTCCGGGTCAGAGCCAACAGAGTGGAGAAGCCCGTCTGCGCATCACCGTCGTTGACCGGGAGGCTGATCACAAGACAGAAACACTCCTCTTGCGCTATCCCCAGTTACCACAGGTCTGTGAACTGATTCCCGCGGAAATGGACATCCGCTGGCCGGAATTCCACCGGGCCAGGTTCCTCTATGACCCAGATGGCCGTTGCACTGTGACGGCCATATACGTCTGCCTCGACAACGAACCCCTTGGGCTGGCGGCTGGGCTAACGCTACTACAGCGACTAAGGGGGCAGGAGATTCCTATCGTGGTGCGTATGGCCAGCGAGGCCGGGCTGGCCACATTGTTGGACCGGGCAGAGGAGGACGGAGGTGGCTTCGCCAACCTGCATGCCTTTGCGCTGTTGGACCGCACCTGCCAGCCAGACTTGCTGCTTGGGGGCACGCATGAGATTCTGGCTCGGGCCATCCACGAAGACTACGTGCGGCACCAGGCTGAAGTGGGTGAAACCCCTCAGACCAATCGGAGCATGGTGGCCTGGGATGAGCTACCCGAAAGCCTGAAGGAATCGAACCGGCGACAGGCGGATCACATCGGTGCCAAGCTGAAGGCTGTCGGCTGCGGGATTGCGCCCTTGACCGCTTGGGATGCGGAGTCGTTTCAGTTCACACCGGAGGAAGTCGAGTTGATGGCCAGAATGGAACACGAGCGCTTCGTCGAGGAGCGGTTGCGCGCCGGCTGGCGTCCAGGCCCCAAGGACCCTGCGAGAAAGACCAGCCCTCATCTGGTGCCTTGGAAGCAGTTATCTGAAGAGATCAAGGAACTGGATCGCAACCCCGTGCGCGGGCTGCCGCGCTTCCTGGCCAGGGCCGGGTTGCAGATCTACCGATGGTTTCGATAGCGCATTCCAGTTACTCAAAGCCATCGAAACCGATGTGGGCTGGATACTTGTGCATACGCGAGCGAAAAGACGCGGAAATGAGCTTCGAGCCTGGGTGCTGGTCTCGGACCATTGATCTACATTGGAGGGGAAGGAGATGGGTAGCTACCGCGTATTCATCAGCTATTCGCACGAAGACTACGAATTGGTAGAGAAGCTTGTCAGCATTCTGGAAGAGAATGGCCTGACTCCGATGTGGGATAGGGATTTTGCGTGGGGCCATGGATTTCCTGAGCAAATAAAGAACTTCATCGCCCATGCCCATGTTTTTGTTCCGGTTATCACCGAGGCGTCCAGCAAGCGAGGATGGGTGCATCAGGAGATTGGATATGCTATGGCCTTGAACGTTCCGATACTGCCGGTCACGCTAGACAGAGTCCCGGGAGAAATGCTCCAGCAGTTGTTGGCAGTGTCATGGAGTGATGACTTGGAGATCCTCAAGCCGAAGTTGTCATTCCGAACATTCGCCAATCTGGTACGTCATGCTCAAGGGAATTCTCGTCCACTGTTCGAATGTGCTGAACTGCAGGAAGACCGCACCATGATGATGGTGGAGTATGCAACCAAGGTGCTAGAGTTAGGATATCATGGCCATGTCCGACAGAAAGGAGCACTGAGCTCATTCCACATACCAGACAAGCCTGTAAGCAATCCAGTTTGGTACCAACGCTATGGCTCAATTGAACCCAGCCTCTTCCGATGTAAGTTGCTTCGGGACGAACGCCGGTTGTTGGGAGAGCACGCCCGTGAGAGCGGATGCAGTCTGATAGTGAATCCCTATCTCTCATACGAGAAATATGGGTCCCAGGCGAGAATGGTTCGACTGAGAACCCTTCTGGAATTCCTGGAGTCCATGCCTGATGATATGGTCAGGGTGGCAATGAGCAAGAGAACGCCAGAAGGACAGAGTGTAACAGTTGTTGGTGATTGGTTCGCTGCTGAATCTGTTTCTGCGTCCATTGGCAAAGGCTACCGGCAAACGATCTTCACCCGGCATGCCCCTACTGTGCAGAGTATGTTGGAACTCTTCGATCAGGAACTCGAAGATCTAATTCATGAACAGGAGCATATGACTGGGTCGTCAAGAGACGCTGCCGTAGCCACGCTAAGGCGAATGCTAGTCGAGTTGGAAGAGAGTTCCTACGATGGATCTGGTCGAGCAGTTCCGACCGTTCGCACAAGCGTACAGCCCACCGGCTGCCGGCGGTAGCATTTAGGAGGCATACCATGATAGATGCTAGCAAGGAGGCGGAGCGCCAACGGGTTTGCCAGCAAATAGAGGAGTACCGGGACATGTACCCCCGCTATGTGAAGTGTGCCCAGACGCTCAAGCAGGTGCTGGAAAGGGCCGCGAGGCAGTACGCCCCCCTGGCCATCGTGCAGACCCGGCCGAAGGGGATTGCCAGCTTCGCCGAGAAGATCCAGCGCAAGAAGGCCAAGTACTGGGATCCGGTCAACCAGATCACCGACCTGTGCGGCGGACGCGTCATCACGCACACGCACTCCGAAGTGGAGGCCGTCTGTGAGTTCATCGAAGAACACTTCGATGTGGACTGGGAAAACAGCATTGACGTCTCCCAGCGGCTCAAGCCGGCCGAGTTTGGCTATCGCTCCATCCACTACGTGGTCAAGTTCAAGCCGGGCGTCTTCCCGACAGAAGAGATAGATGTCACCATCCCTGACGATCTGTTTGGCCTGAAAGCCGAGATCCAAGTACGGACACTATCGGAGCATGCCTGGGCATCCTTCAGCCATGAAAAGGCCTACAAGGGCCCGTTCGCCATCCCGGAAAAGTGGCAGCGGGAACTGGCAGGTTTGGCGGCCATGTTGGAAGAGGCGGACCATGCCTTCTCCAGAATCCAGGCCGGCCTGCAGACCTACGCGGCCAGCTATGGTGCCTACATGACCGAAGAGCAGATGCGGGACGAGATTGCCCTGTTGGAGACCGTTCTGGCCTGTGACCCGGATAACGCCGAACTGGCCCACCGCATCGGGAAACTGGCGCTGACGCTGGGGGACTGGCAGAAGGCCATTGACATGCTTTCCAAATACGTCGAGTCCGGCTATCAGCCAATCCTGCGGGACCTTGGTGTTGCCATCTGCAAGGTGCACTGGGCCGATCCGAGCGGCCCGGATTACCGACAGGGCCAAAGCTACCTGGAGGCTGCCAGCGCGCCGCCTCATAGAGACGCCGATGCCCTGGCTTCTCTGGCGGGTACCTGGAAAGCGATTGACGAAGACCGGGCACGGGCACTCTACCGTCAGGCCTTCGAAGTTGATCCGTCTGATCCCTATGCACTGAGCAACTACCTGGTGTATGCGATTGCTTACCAGCGAGATACCTCGTCCGTCTCGCTGATGGCCCCCGCCATTGAGGCTGCCATGCAGAGATGCCGCGACCAGGCCGATGTGGGCATGAATCTGCCCTGGGCCTTTTACAACATCGGCATGTTCCACTTGCTCCTGGGGCAACCCTACGAGAGCCTGGCTGCATACGCCAAGGCCGTCCAGTTCAGCACAAACTACTGGATGATAGACACGTCACTGCGGTTGCTGGACAGGCTCGCCGTCGTCCGAGACGAACTGCCAGGCTACGAGTGGAAACGCAGGCTGCTGTTGGTTGGCTGGGCTGTGAAGTTCCCCGCGTCCGCCGACGACGAGCGAGTCAGGCGGCTGGCTTCCGCCGGGTACGGACCGATCGCTGGACCCGTCGTGATCGTGTCCGGCGGCTGCAATGCCAGTGTGGAACAGCAGATGCGAACCTATCGCCCGCTCCTGCTGGAGGCGTTCCGAGACTTCCAAGGCACGCTCATCTCTGGCGGGTCCACCGCAGGGATCGCTGGCCTGATTGGTGAGGTACAGCAGCAGTACCCCGATGCCATCCACACCATCGGCTACGTCCCGGAACTGATCCCTGCCGGCGTGGCTGTGGACAGCCGCTACCGGGAGATCCGCTATACCACAGGTCATGATTTCAGCGCCTTGGAACCGCTGCAATACTGGATTGATCTCATGATCTCCGGCATTCAGCCGGGCCAGGTCAAGCTGCTGGGCATCAATGGGGGCGCCATCGCGGCGGCCGAGTACACGATGGCCCTGGCGTTGGGGGCGCGCGTGGCGATAGTGGAGGGCAGTGGGCGCGCGGCGGCGCAACTGCTCTCCGATGCCGATTGGGACGACTCCAAGCTGCTATTGCGGTTGCCGGCCGATGCCATGACCGTTCGAGCGTTCATCGGCTCGGGGAGTCCCAAACTACCGGACGATATTCGCGAGACCATCGCACGCGCGT
>JGI24025J20009_10001931_pt1 | contig 15260 bp, 14 predicted proteins | sample Cruoilmetagenom3_FD_20009 | JGI IMG/M metagenome (IMG submission 20009)
TATGAGCTAATTTAGACTTTGTTTTGAATTTACTATGAGCTATGAGCTTCCTATGAGCTAATTTAGACTTTGTTTTGAATTTACTATGAGCTATGAGCTATGAGCTTCCTATGAGCTAATTTGAGCTATCAGCCATGAGCTAATTTTACAGCGACGGAGGGGAATAGTCCCGAGATTTTCTTGACCAAGATTTTGGCAATATAATTACTTACCCTCCTGAGAAATATCCCGGTATAATTATTCTTAAGGTACATCCTCCCTCTATATCTCAGACAACCTATCTACTTAAAAAGATTATCACAAGAGTAACGGAAAAAGAGAGCAAGCAAGCCCTGGTAGTCATAGATAAAAATAAGTTTCGTATACGAAGAAGCTCCTAATTCTCTTCCCCCTTTAATCCTCTAATCCTTTTAAATTCATGGGGTGCCAAGATTTTCACCAACTTGCTAATATTTCTAGAAAAATGGTCGCTGTCCCTATTTTTGCTAAGTCAAAAAACCTCAGAAAGAGTGATAGCTAGGCCAGAAAAGATGGAGGACTTCAAGATGTCGCTCTTCCCATATGTACCAGAGCTTTCAAAACCAGCTTTACCCAGAGTCATAACCTTGATGGTTTTTTCTTCTGGATCTACAATCCAGTATTCCTTCACCTCATGTCGAGCATAGAGCGTTTTCTTGTAGGTTTCATCCCGCTCCGCCGTGGCAGGAGAAAGAATCTCTATCACTAAATCAGGAGCACCCCGGATCTCCTCCTCAGTAATAATTGGAGAACGTTCCTTGGAGATAAAGAGAATATCTGGCTGGACCACATCCTCACCCAGATGAACATCAAGGGGAGCGTCAACAATAGTTCCCAGGTTTTTCTCCTGGACAAAACTATGCAGAATAAACTCAAGATTTCTTGAAATACGCTGGTGCTCAAAGCTTGGCGATGGAACCATAATCAATTCCCCTTCCATAAGTTCATAGCGTTTGGTTTCAGACTCTGGCAGGCTCTTGTAGTCCTTGTAGGTGAACTTAATCTTAGTGTTTAATTTAGTCATTGTTTACACCTCCTAAATGTACATTTATCTTATTCTTCTATAAATATAGCACAACAAACCAATCCGTCAACTGCAACCTTGAAATGTCATAGAAGACGTCGGGTTAAAAGTCCCCACCCCAGGGTTAGTTATCCTTCTCCCTCTACCTTCTTCTAAAAAATTATTTAAAATAGATACATTTTGGGGTAAAATTTTGATGGAAAGTCAGAGATTTCGAACCGGGAAAGATTTATTCACTTTTCTTGGAATGCCGGAGACGCAAAGCCTTAAGATAAAAGGTAAAGGGTAAAGCTGTAATAAGCTTTTTGGTAAATTAATAAGGAGCTTTACCGATGAGTTAGGGGTTTCAGCCCTCTCGTGCAATTTTTATAAAGTGGATAGCACGTCTGGCCACTTGATTTTTATGAGTTTACTCTCAGGCCCCCATCATCTCACAATAATGGGAGCACTTGCTTTCCTGCCTCCGGTATCATTATCAGGTTAACATTCGGCTGTCTTCAAAAGGACAAGGTTTACTACAGTTGGACATCAAGATTTTTATTTTGCTTTATTCGTCTTTGAAATTTACCCTATATTCATGATTGGCTCTGTGGAGACCTCTATTGATATTTCGAAAGAGAATTCTTTTCTTCTCAAGTTCTTTTTCTACTTCGGTGAAATTCCTCTTAGGCTTTTTCACAATATCTCTTTCTTCCTTATAAATAACCTTAGCGTAGGCAGATTCTTTAAGCTGATTGGCTAGCTCTTTTATATCTTCATTGATTTGTTTTCTGAACTCCAGAGCTTCAGCAAGAGTGAGGGTATCTTTTCCAACTTTTATAGTCCGGTTAAAGTTAGTTTTTTGAATCTCGTTGTTAATTTTCCTTTGTTTAGTTCTTAAGGTTTTAATTTCGCTGCGAGTCTTCTCTGCATCAAAATCATCTACAGGTTTTTCTACATCATATTCACTACTTTTCCGAGATAAGAATCCTTCGCTTTTTCGATTTTCTGGAAGAAGAGAACCTAAAGTTTTTATACGGGCATCGTACTCTGATCTTAACTCTATTGCCTCAAAAAGATACAGGTTATTTTTCTCATCCGGCATATCAACCCTCCTGCCTCATTTATGGTCTTGTGAGAACCCTCACCCCTTCCCTTTCCCCTATGGGGGGAGAATTAAGGTGAGGGGAAAAAGGAAATTCCTATATTATAAATTTAGATATGTACATTATGAAAACTATTATTCTTTTGTCAAGGTCACGGCAGTAACTGGCAATCATGGGCGCGAAATATCATCAGGGCCTAATTTTCTGAAAGGAACATCTAAAAGTTTCATTTTTGATAGTGATATATGTCACCATAGATAATATATCTGGACACTATCCTTGCTAGGGATAAATACAATCACTGACTCAAAATAGCCCTTTTTACAGCTTCTTCATATACCCCTCGACCCCTCCTAATCTAACTTTTTTCTAAGACGTTTACTTGCGTGAAGAACGGTTACGCCTATCACCTTGCTTTCTTCATAGCGCACAATGATATCGTCATCGGTAAGTTCACTATTATCAGCATGACTGGGTTTTTTAAAATTAATATAAAGCACATCCGCCTCCCTATCGTAACTGGACCATATTCGATTAAAAGGAATACTTAAGAATTCGGGAACGACTCGGAGCACCTGCTCTACTTCCTTTGCCTCCTTTCTAAATACATATTTATCTCATCTTTTATAAACATAGTATAATAAACCAATCCGTCAAGGCCAATGTGTTAATTAAATTTTAAAACTGGAGTGTATCCACAGATCTTTCTCAAAACAAATTATACATGCTATCCTTCTTCTTAAAAATAATATGAAGGAGGGTAGATTATGACTAAACAGCTGCACAAGAGATTCTCTGTTGAAGAGATAAAAGCGCTTTTTCAAAAGTATCTGTATGAAGGGACAGAACTTGTCTATATTCTGGAGACATTAAAGATCAAGAAGAGTAGATTTTTTAAGCTGCTCAAAGAGTATAAGAGAGACCCTAATAATTTTTCCCTCCAGTATAAAAGAAAAAGTGCAACCAGAAGAATAAGCGTAGATGTAGAAAAGAGCATTATCAATGAGCTAAAGGAAGAAAAAAAGCTGATCGAGGATAAGGATATTCCTACTACATCTTACAACTATAGCTACATTAAAGACCGGATTTACAAAGACCACAAACAGAAAGTATCTCTTCCTACAATAATTGACAGAGCAAAGAAAGAAGGCTTTTACAAACCAAAAAAGAGAAAGAAAAGAGCTCATAACCGAGAGGTTCTTTCAAACTATATTGGAGAGCTTATTCAGCATGACTCCTCGCACCATAAGTTCTCTCCATATGCTGATAAGAAATGGTATCTCATTACCAGTATAGATGATTATAGCAGACTTCTTCTCTATGCTAAATTAGTGGAAAGAGAAACTTCCTGGCATCATATTGCAGCCCTTAAGGATGTTTTCCTAATCTGGGGATTTCCTTTCTCCTATTATGTGGATAGTCATTCTATCTTTAGATTTGTGCAAGGTAGAGATAGCCGTTGGAGAAAACATTATCTTTTAACTGATGAGGTAGAGACTCAATGGGGAAAAGTGCTCCATGACTATAAAGTCGAACCTAAATATGCCCTATCGCCTCAAGCAAAAGGAAAAATGGAACGTCCTTACCGCTGGCTACAGGATAGGATCGTTAGAACTTGTGCCAGAGAAAGAATAAAAACAGTCCAAGGGGGAGGGGAAGTTCTAGAATATGAGCTAGATAGATACAATAACCATCAAGTCCACAGCACTACCAAGGAGATTCCTATCTTAAGATTTGAAAGAGCGATAAAGGAAAAGAGATCTTTATTTAGAGAATTTAAGATACCCTCTCCTTATACCTCAGTGAAGGACATTTTTTGTCTCAGAGTGAAAAGAAAAGTAGATGCTTATCATAAAATTTCCATCAATAACCTTAAATTAAAGGTGCATAAAGCCCCCTTAAGAGAAGAAATTGAACTTCGGTATTGCCCCTGATGAGAAAATAGGCCTAGCAGAGGTTAGAATCTGGTATAAAGATATGCTTACTGATATCTACCAGGTTAAAAATTCTGATCTTAATGTAGTCCACTTTTAAATTTTAATAGTCCACTTTTAAATTTTAGCTAACAATGCCAAGATTTTTCTCTTTAGTTACTTTAGTCAAAATTCAAAGGAAGTAGAACGTGCTAAAGACACTGTTTGAATCATCCCAGTCACAGGAAGCAGAGAGAAATAAACTGCCCTTCCAGCTAAACTTTCTCCTATCTTATGCATAAGTAAAAGATTTGCCGAACCAGAAATAAATCTCTTTTTTAAACGCCCTCTATCTACTGTCTGTTTAATTGCTGAAAGAATCTGAGGCGCCTTTTGTACTTCGTCTAAAATAATCTTATCTGTATCTATCCACAGTGAAGTTGGTTCGGCTTTTGCTTGAATCCCCAGCGGTTTGGTTTTGCAGCGACAATGTTAATTAAAATTTAATTAACATTTAGTTAAATTTATATTGACAAAGTTATAATTTTATAATATATTTTAACAGAGGTAAGTAATAGGTAAGCTCTCCTAAAAATGCAGTATTCCTTATTGTCATTGTGAGGAGCTAAGCGACGAAGTAATTCCAAAAAAGCAGGATTAGAGGATTAAAGGGGTAAAGGATTAGAGGGAAAAAAGAAGATAATTTTAGAAAAGCTAAACTATTACAGGAGTAAAAACAGTATAAAAATAAAGTTTACGAGGAGGTGAGTAAGGTATACTAATATATATCTTTTTAGTATACGTAAGAACAATGGGTAAAACTACATTTGCTGTAAAAATTAGCGAAGAAGTTGCAAAGAGTTTTAAGACGTTCTGTAAAGAACGCGGCATTAAATACTCTTTCTTTGTAGAAGAAGCTATTAAGGGAAAACTAGAAGAAGAGGAACTCAAGGAGGATCTTTTAGACCTGAAAACTCTTCGTAAGGAAGAAAAACTGGCTATTCCCTTTGAGGAATATTTGAGGAGTCGCGGTGCATAAGATAAATATTATTCCTTCAGCAAGAAAAGATTTAAATAACTTAGATAAAAAACTCTTTGTTCAGATAAAAAACAAAATAATTTCTTTGGCATCTAATTCTCGTCCTTCTGGTTGTTTAAAGTTGACTGCCGAAGAGGGTTATCGCATAAGAAGCGGGGATTATAGAATTTTATATCGTGTAGATGATAGAAACAAGAGAATTTATATCTACAGAATAAAACATAGAAAAGAATCTTACAGATAAATTTCGCCACAGAAATAATGAATATGAGTACCCAAACACTGCTTGAATTTCTGGATGCATTAAGTTAAAAAGTATTCTGATTCCATTTTCTCCGCTTATAGTTGTTAGTTTAATGGACAAATATCCATTTGGCTAACTTTCGCACTTCCAGCGACCATAGGGGCAACAGAAACTTACCACAAAGCCAGGCTCATCACTTTAACAAAAGCTGATTGATAAGCCCTCCATCCAATAGTTTTAACTCTTCTTTATCAACTAAAAATCGCTCAACATCTTTTTTAGCCTTAGCGAAATCAATACTTTCTAATTTTTCCAATAAAAATTCCTTGAAATTCTCCTCTGTCACCACCAGCCGTCTACCTTCTGTCTGAGCAATGTCATTATTTAGAAATGGGAAAGCTCTGAATTTTTTTCTTAAAATCTGCATATTTCATTTCCTTTAATAATAATTTTTTATTATTTATGGAAATAACATAACATTGCCTGGCGGATGTCAAGTAGCTCGAATGAGAGCTTTGAAAATGGAATTTATTATAGCTTTGAGGGGATTAGGGGTGGGTCAAAATTTAATGGTAAAAGCGGGTCAATTTTGGATGGCAATCAACAAGCCTTTCGTGGGCGTTACACTTAATCAACTTAATTTTTCTTCCTTGATATACATGGGAAAGTATTAGCTCAGGGGTTTAACAGGTATCGAGGGACTTTCCCCGAAGGAGCCTTAAAGAGAGCATATAGCTGATAGCTCATAGCTGATAGCAAAACCAAAGACAAAATAGCTGACAGTTGATAGTTGACAACAGCAGGGTATAAATAAAAGAGAATAGGCCACTTTTGTGAATTTAATGAGTCAAACTGTTATAAACTTTACCTTTATGAGCTAATTTGGATTTTGTTTTGAACTTGCTATGAGCTATCAGCCATGAGCTAATTTTACAGCGACGGAGGGGAAAAGTCCCGAGATTCGCTTGACAATTAAATTAAATAATTTAAAATATTAAAGAAGGTTCAAAATAATGAAAAAAGCAGATTCAGAAACACAGGGAAAAGAAAACTTTTATAATCAATATCTTGGTATGCGAATAAGAGAGTTGAGAGGGAGCCGGGGTAGAACTATTGAAGAGATAGCAAACGAAGCTGAGGTAAGTACGGGTCTTATTAGTCTTATTGAAAGAGGAAAAGTTAATCCTTCAATAAATGTATTGTGGGCCATTTCACGTGCCTTAAAGGTTCCCATAGGGAGCTTTTTTGGTTCGGAACACAGTAAAGACCCTGTTGTTAGAAGTAATGAGAGGAGACTCATAAAAACCGAGAAAGGCATAGAATTTTATCTGTTATGCCCTGATTTAATAAGGAAACTTGAGGTTATTTACAAGGTATTTAACCCCGGTGCAAGTACTGGTACTAAATCATATACACATAAAGGTGAAGAATTTGGAACAGTATTAAGTGGTAAAATCGAGGTAACTCTGGGCAATAGGAAATATGTCCTGAAAAAAGGAGATAGTATTTATTTCTCTTCAACTACTCCCCATAGAGTAGAGAATAGCGGTAAAAGAAAAGCTGTTACTATCTGGGTTATAACTCCTCCCTCATTCTAATATATACTTTGGGAGGCAGATGCACTGATGTAATAAATTTTAAAGGAGAGTAAAGTTGTCTTCTCTCTTTTCGCCAATTTCTATTGGGCAGATGAGCTTAAAAAACAGGATTGTTATGGCTCCTATGGTCATCAACTATGCGGCAGAGAATGGCTCAATTACTAAGGAGTTTTCTAACTTTTATATTGCCCGCGCGCAGGGAGGTGTAGGTCTTATTATCCTGGGGGCTACCTATGTCCATTCGGACGGAAAAGGGTTTAGAAATCAGTTGGGTATTCATCATGATGCGCTTATTTCCTCTTTGAGTAAATTTTACCAGTGTCTTCATCCCTTCTGTAAAGTTATTGTCCAACTCAGTCTGCGCTTTCGGGAGCGAAAGCCTGAAGATTTTTCCGAACAGGAAATTCAAAAATATATTCACGCCTTTGCTCAAGGAGCCCGACGAGCTAAAGAAGCAGGGTTTGATGGGATTGAGCTGCATGCTTGCCACGACTACTTTTTAAACCAATTTCTTTCTCCCTATACAAACAACCGCACAGATAGCTATGGGGGATCGCTTCAGGAAAGAATGCATACAGTAGTGGAGACGCTTCGGGCAGTTCGAGAAGAGGTAGGCAGGAATTATTTAATTGGTTGTAGAATTAGTGCAGATGAGTTTGTGCCCGGGGGTCTTGCAATTCGAGAAACTAAAGAGATTGCTCGACGACTTGAAGTTGAAGGAGCTGACTATATCCATACATCTGCTGGTATTGGCGAAACACAGCATCGTACGTCACCTCCTATGGAGATACCCCGGGGATCACTTCTCTGTTTAGCTCGTGAAATTCAAAAATCCGTTAAGATTCCGGTTATTGGGGTGGGAAGACTCGATCGTCCCTCATTACTTAAGGAAGCTGTGACAGAGGGTGGTAAATTGGCTGCTGTTGGCAGGGCACTAATTGCTGACGCAGGCTTTGCCAAAAAGATAATGGAGAGTAGGGAAAACGAGATCAGGCCTTGCATTGCTTGCAACTTTTGCCTCTGGCAGCTCCATCAGCAAAAACCTATCCAATGCGTGGTTAACCCCTATGTGGGTAGAGACATGATGAAACTTCCCCCAGTAGCTAAGAAGCAGAGGGTGATGGTGGTGGGAGGCGGACCTGCTGGTCTTCAGGCAGCGATCGTTGCGGCTCAGAGGGGGCAGAAAGTCTCCTTATTTGAAAAAGGAGAGAATCTTGGAGGTAAGATTCTTATAGGGAGAGTTCCTCCTTATAAGGAGCCACTCAATGATTTCCTAAATTATCTAAAAGGCCAGCTCTCCCGAGTGGAAGTTGACATTAATATTGGCAAAGAAGCAACTCTAGAAATTATTAACCGCTATTCTCCCGATGAGGTCATTTTTGCCCTCGGATCTTATCCTATTAGACCAGAGATACCCGGCATTGACAGCTCTTATGTGTACCCTGCTGAAGAATTAATAAGTATGTTCTCTATTCCCTCAGGGAGATATCTGGTTGTTGGTGCAGGTTTAGTAGGTCTTGAGACGGCGGAGTTCATAACTGAGCAAAACGGCCAAGCAAAGGTGATAGAGATGACGGATGAAATTGGAAAAGAACTTCCTCCCGTTAGACGTAGGTTAGTTTTGGAACGTCTGAAACAAGCTGGGGTTGATATTATTTCCAATGCTAAACTTATCTCGGTAGAGAAACAGCGAATTATAGTAGAAAAAGACGGTGAAGTTCGGAATTTGGGAGTTTTCAACTTTGTGATTCTGGCTACAGGATATAGAAGCGAGAGAGGCTTGATCTCGAGAGTAAAAGATGGGCCATTCCGACGATTCGAGATTGGAGATTGTAAGAAAGTAAGAACCATCTATGAAGCAATTCAGGAAGGGTTTGAAGCAGGTTGCGCCAGTGGATCCCGATGAATCTTGAAGAAAGGGGGTGAAGAAACCAAAAATTGGATTTAGGTATTTATGAATCAATTTATAAACAAAGGAGACAAAAATGAAAGTAAGAAGAAAATTTATCCTGATAGGAGTAATAGTGTTAGTCTTTCTCTTGTCAGCATCCAGTCTGTATGCTGCTGAATACACCATCCGTGTTGCTAACAATACTGCCCCTGATTTTGCCTGGGGTAAGGGAATGGAGGTTTTTAAAGAGTACCTGGAAGAGATAAGTAATGGAAGGATTGCTGTAGAAGTTTATCATAGTGGTGCCTTGGGTTCAACACGGGAGACTATAGAAATGCTCAGGGTGGGAACCCTGGAAGTGGCCCTGTGTGGAACAGCTTATACGCAGTCCTATGTACCTGAAATGGGAATCACTCTTCTTCCCTACCTGTGGAAGGATCGGGATACAATGTTTGAGGTTATGGACGGACCGCTTGGGAAGCTTATTGAGGAAAAGCTGGAGGGAGTAGGTTACCATGTCTTAGGGGTTCTTGACAATGGGTTCCGTCACATCACCAACAGCCGAAAACCCATAAAAACTATTGAGGACCTGAAAGGTTTGAAGATTCGCTGCCTGCCTACCCCTGTTCATATTGCGTTCTTTAAAGCCTTAGGCGCTGCCCCTACACCTATAGATTGGACTGAACTCTTTGAAGCTCTTCGGATGAAAGTTGTCGATGCCCAGGAAAATCCACCAGCAATGGTTTACACCGCCAGATTTCAAGAAGTTCAAAAGTACTACTCCCTGAGTGGTCACGTAAATGAGCCCGGGTGTTTCCTTATGAGTAAAATATTTTATGATAGGCTGCCTAAAGAGCTTAAGTTGGATGTAGATTTAGCTGCCAGAGAAGCCACTTTGTGGGAGAGAAAGGTATGTTATAAGGATAATCAGGAGATGCTCAAAAAGTTAGAAGAAGCCGGAATGAAGATTAACGATGTCCCCAAAGAGACAATTGATGAATTCCGCAGAATTGCTCATGAAAAAGTTTATCCCCAAGTAGTTAAGAACTTCGGACCGATGAGTGAGGAACTGGTTAATCTATTTATCTGGGCAAACAGATAAACCTTTAAAACAGGGATGAGTTTCTCGGTCTCTCAAAAATTGTGCACCGGGAAGCTCATCCTCATTATTTGGAGGGGAGTTGAGATGTTTTATTATTTAAAGAAGATTGTTGAGGGTCTGGTTATTGTTTGTTCGGCAGTTATGACCTTTCTTGTCATTATTCAGGTGTTTTGCCGATATTGCCTGGGAGTTAGTATTCCCTTTTCTGAGGAACTATCTCGCTATCTGATGGTCTGGGTTGTCTTTCTGGCTGCAGGCCTGGCCTTAAAAGATGATGCTCATATAAGCATTAAGGTTTTGGTTGACAAGTTTCAAGAACGTAGGCGTTTATGGTTGAGCTTAGCGGCCCAGATACTTTTACTTGCTTTCCTGGTGTTATTACTGGTGGAAAGCATTGCTCTCCTCCCATACCAGAGAGTGCAGATCATTACCTCTATGGGAATATCCATTTTCTGGTTTTATTTAGCCATCCCTGTGGGGTGCGTTATTATGATTCTATTTCTCCTCCCCAAAATGTATCAGAAGGTGAAAGAAATTTTAAACAAAGCTAATTATGAAGAACCCAGGAAGACTTTAAAAGGAAAAAGATTATGATTTTATTAGCAATATGCTTTGCCTTAACTGTACTTTTGGGTGTTCCTGTTGCGTTCTGTCTTGGAATAACCAGCGTTGTGTTTATCCTGGTTACCCATAAAGCTTCATTGATGACTATCCCTACTTTGATGTTTGGAGGTATTGATTCTTTTCCCCTTATGGCTATTCCCTTATTCATTATGGCAGGGTTCCTGGTTCAGAAATCAGGGGTTCTCCCTAAGTTAGTGGAATTTGCTGATGCTCTTGTAGGACATCTGCCAGGAGGATTAGCCCATGTCAACATTGTGGCCAGTATGTTCTTTGCAGGAGTATCAGGCGTAGCCTTAGCTGATACAGCAGCCATCGGCTCTATGCTTATACCTCCTATGATTAAAGAAGGATATGATAGAAAGTTTAGCGCTGTGGTGACAGCTGCTTCCTCCATTGTGGGACCAATTATTCCACCCAGTGTAGCTATGATTATTTATGCCTATTCAGCTGGAGGAACTGTCTCGGTTGCCGGCCTCTTTTTATCTGGAGTAATTCCCGGTATAATCCTTGGTCTGGGTATGATGGGCCTTACATACATTCTCTCCATCCGTCGAAGTTATCCCCTTAGTGAAGAGAAATTTAGTTTTCTTAATGCTCTAAAGAAGGCAAAAGGTGCCGTACTGGGTCTTATGGTCCCTCTCATTATCTTAGGAGGCATTCTTTCAGGTATGTTTACTCCTACAGAGGCAGGGGGTGTTGCGGTGGCCTATGCCCTAATTACAGGTATTTTGATCACACGTAAATTGACACTTAAAAAGATTGCTTCCTGTTTTCTTGAAGCCTCCAAAACCAGCGCCATAGTTTTTATGATGCTGGCAACTGCTAAAATCATTGCCTGGCTTCTTACTATCTACCAGGTTCCTGCAAAATTAACGGCCATGCTTATGATGATAACTACAAACCCCCAGATATTTTTGATTATGGCTATGTGTATTCTATTACTTATCGGATTTGTCTTAGAGGCTGTGGCGACCATGATTATGCTGGTACCTTGTTTTGCACCTGTGGCAATTGCATATGGGATTGAACCTCACCATTTTGGACTACTTTTTGTGATGACAGTTCAAATTGCTCTCATTACACCTCCCGTTGCCCTTGGTCTATTTGTTGCCTGTAGATTGGCCAAAACTACTATTGAGGAAGTGTTTGCAGATATCTGGCCCTTTCTCTTCTTAATATTCGGTATAATGATACTAATAGCTTTATGTCCTAATGTTACTATGTGGTTACCCAGACTCTTTGGGTATGTTCCATAGAGAGTTGATTTCACAAGATAGAAAAGATAATTTATAAAAAAGCCGCAGATTCCACAGATAAACACAGATAGGTTTAAATACAAAGAGAGCACAGATATTATGATAATAAAAGAAAAATATCAGCGCAAATCTGTGGCTGAATAGTTAGCGTGCCAAGATAGGCTCTTTGAATCCTTGTTGACTGAAAGGTGTCAACCATCGCAAGAGCCTGTCAGCGATGTAGTCTGAGGTGCAATGTTAGGGAGTAATCCGTAGCATTGAAGCCACCTGACAAATCCCACTATAGGTGGGAGAGACGAACGAGCAGACCGTAACGGAAGTGAACCTATGTGTAGCCTCGTAACAGTTAATTGGGGAAGGCGAGCCCGTTAAATATGGGTGAAGTCAGCAGTTTATCTAAAGAGATGGGCATAAGCAGGATAGACTTTCCCCGGGGTAGCAGGGGCGGTATGCTTGGAAAGGATTTGAAGGGAACTTGGGAGAGCCTATAGGATATAGAGTCTTACCTATAAGGTGATAATCCGAAGTGGTAAGGTGTTCTATAGGCAGTCGGAGGAGCTCATAGTAGCGAGAAGTATAGGGACAACATAACCCTATATGAGCGAAGGGGCTCTGCTTTAACCGATGTTTTTGATGAAGGGAGGGACTAAGTAGATTGGATAATAACCTACCAACTATGGATAAGGTTCAGGAACTTCAGAGAAAACTATATCTTAAGGCAAAGTCTGAAGCTAACTTCCGTTTCTATGCTCTATACGATAAGATTTACCGAATGGACTTCCTCAAGAAGGCCTGGCAGAAAGTAAAAGCAAATCATGGTTCGTCAGGTATAGATGGGGTAACCATCAAGGACATTGAGGAAGAAGGGGTGGACGAGTTTCTTGAGGGAATGCAGGAAGAATTAAAAGAAAGAGAATATCGTCCAGCACCAGCAAGGAGAGTCTATATCCCTAAGCCAGATGGCAAATTAAGACCTCTGAGTATACCTACGATAAAGGATAGGGTAGTGCAGATGGCTTTGAAGCTGGTAATTGAACCTATCTTTGAGGCAGACTTTGAGGATAATTCCTATGGATATAGACCTAAGAAAAGTGCCCAGCAGGCAGCCCTGGAAGTCCGCAAGTATCTTAACTGGGGATTAACCAGGGTAATAGATGCTGACCTTGAGGACTGCTTTGGTTCTATTCCTCATCGACAGCTGCTGGATATGATTGCCAGAAGAATAGTTGATGGTAAGGTGCTTTGGTTAATAAGACTATTTCTTAAAGCAGGAGCGATGGAGCAGGGACAGATAAAGATAGATGAGAAGGGGACACCGCAGGGAGGGGTAATATCACCTCTTTTGGCGAATATATACCTTGACCAAATTGATAAGGGCTGGAAGCCCTTAAACAAATTTGCTCGCCTCATCAGATATGCTGATGATGTGGTGATTCTCACCAGATATGCTACGGACAAGGTATTTGGTCGATTTCAGCAGCTCACTGCCAACTTGAAGTTAAAGCTTAATCAAAAGAAAACAAGGATAGTAGACACAGAGAAGGAAAGTTTTGACTTTTTAGGATATAGTTTCAAGAGAGCACTTAACCGAAAGAGAACAAAAATAACTGCCTACTTTTGGCCATCACACAAAGCAGAAAGAGCAATAAGAGAGAAGATAAGGAAGATTGCCAATCCTGCTCGACCAATAAAGGTGGACAGGATAATAAAAGAGCTCAATCCAGTAATCAGGGGCTGGGTAAATTACTTTAAGATAGCTAACTCCTCAAAGAAATTCGGTAAAATCAGGTTGTATGCAGCGAAGAAGGTAAGGAAGTTTATGAGAAGGCGAAGGGGTAAATCGGGATATGGTTATAAAGAGTATCCTGATAATTACCTATACAATAGATTAGGTTTGTATAGGGATTATCGCCTTAGCTGGACGAAAGCTTTAAGATGAGTGGTTATCGGAAAGCCGTGTGAGGGAGAACCTCATGCACGGTTTGATGAGGGGGTGCTGGAAATAGGGTATGGCTGAGATATTGTGACACTCCCAGAGGAAACGGGGAGAAACAGGGAATACAAACTTCAACCTGTAGCTACTACGCCAGTGTTCTACTCTACCAAAGAATTTTTATTAGAAGGAGGAATAAAGTGATGATTCAAAGAAAAGAAGAGGCTTATGGTGTTCCCTATGGTTACAGAGCAAAGTTAGGATTAATTGTGGTGGGACCAAACTTGAATCCTACTCCGGAAATTAGCCGTATGCTGCTGCCTTATGTCCAGGTAAGGGAAACCAGGATTCATATGGAACCTGTGGTTGATGTAGAGGAGTGTTCTAAACTGAGTGCAAGGCTTCCTGAACCAGCTGGTCTTTTAGCTGAAGGAATGATTTCACCTATACTGGGTAACAATAGTGCTATCGCCTTTGCCTGCACTGCAGGTAGTCTTGTTGGAGGCCCGGGCTGGGATAAAAAAGAGATCGAGGCCATGGAGTCTAACAGCAGAGGAATCCCCTGCACTACTACAGCCACTGCAGCTGAGGAAGCTATGCGCTTTTTGGGGTTTAAAAATATTGTTATTGCCGGTCCATATATTGATGAAGTTAACAGAAAATTTAAGGAGTTCTACGAGGCTTCAGGATTCAATGTTCTTAAGGTAGCCGGACTACAAATCAAAGACCTCTATGAGATGGGGGCTACTAAACCTTCTCAGGCTTATCAGATAGCTATGCAGGCAGTGGTGCCAGAGGCCGATGGTATCTTTATTGCCTGCACTAACTTTCGTTGTAGTGATGTGATTGAGGAAATCGAGACCGATAGCGGAAAGCCTGTAGTTACTGCTAATCAAGCTACAGCTTGGCATTTGATGAAACTCTTAGGTATTGACGAGCCGGTAGAGGGTTATGGACAGCTACTGCGCAAGGTTCCCAGAACCCGCTGAGGGATTTCCTATGAGCAAAAAAGTAGCTTTTGTGCACACAGTGGTGTTCCTGGTAGAATGCTTCAATAAGCTGATGGCTGAGGCATTGCCTGAGGTTAAGGTGTTCCATATCGTGGACGAGAGCCTGCTCCAGGATATGATGTCGGTGGGTCGGTTGACCCCGCCGATTGTGAGACGTCTATGTTCCCAGATTATTTTAGCCAGAGAAGGAGGGGCAGACCTGATTATGGTTACCTGCGGCAGTATTTCTCCGGGAGTGGATGTGGCAAAACAGATAGTAGATGTACCTGTATTGAAAATCGATGAGCCTATGGCGGAAAAAGCTGTGGAGATGGGGAATACTATCGGGGTTTTAGCTACTGCCAGTACTACTTTAACCAACAGTTCAGAGTTGGTGAAGAGCAAGGCAGAGCTTAAAGGCCGCTCGGTTAAAGTAAAGCCATTGCTTTGCGAAGAAGCCTTTCAAGCATTACTCAAAGGAAGCAAGGAAGAACATGACCGTTTAGTGACCGAGGCAGCACTGGAATTAGCCAAAAATACAGAT
>JGI24025J20009_10001933_pt1 | contig 15254 bp, 10 predicted proteins | sample Cruoilmetagenom3_FD_20009 | JGI IMG/M metagenome (IMG submission 20009)
ACGATATTTGCCGCGAATGCGTCCATGGTTTATGATTATGGAGATACATCGTACCTCATTAACCTTATAGATACTCCGGGGCATGTGGATTTTGGTGGTGACGTGACACGGGCGTTGAGAGCCGTTGATGGTGCGGTGGTTGTCGTTGATGCCGTAGAAGGTGCGATGCCGCAGACAGAGACTGTGCTGAGACAGGCAATGAAGGAAAACGTGAAACCCGTTCTCTTCATTAACAAAGTTGATCGGATGATCAACGAGCTGAAAGTGGATGCAAATGAGATGCAAGTCCGACTCGGCAAGATAATAGATAAGGTAAACAAGCTGATAAAGGGCATGAACAAGGAGAAATACGAGGAATGGAAGCTTGACGCAGCGAAAGGTACTGTTGCGTTTGGCTCCGCGTTGTATAACTGGGCCGTAAGTGTTCCAACCATGAAGAAGACCGGAATTAGCTTTAAGGAGGTCTATGAGTATTGCAAGCAGGAGAACATGAAGGAACTGGCGATAAAGTGCCCGGGTTATGAAGCAGTTCTTAATATGGTAATCGAGCATCTTCCCAATCCGTTGGATGCACAAAAGTATCGTGTTCCCGTTATATGGCACGGAGACGAATCGGGCAAGATCGGGCAGAGTATGACACACTGTAATAGAGACGGTGATGTCGCTTTTATGGTTACTGACATCTCCGTGGACCCACATGCAGGCGAAGTTGCCACCGGAAGACTGTTTAGTGGAACTCTGGAAAAAGGTAAGGAATTAATCGTTTCTGGCATTTATAAAACGAACCGAATTCAGCAGGCATGCATCTTTATGGGCGAAGAACGTGTAGAAGTAGATAAGGTACCTTCGGGTAACATAGCTGCACTCGTGGGTATGAAAGATGCGATTGTTGGCTCTACGCTATCTACAGTGGAGATGGCGCCATTTGAAAGTATGAAGCATTACAGTGAGCCTGTTGTTACGGTCGCAGTGGAAGCGAAGAGCACGAAAGACTTGCCTCGACTGATAGATGTAATCAGGAGGTTTGCTAAAGAGGACCCGATGATACGGGTTGAGATAAACGAGGAAACGGGTGAACATTTAGTTTCAGGAATGGGCGAGTTGCATCTTGAAATAATTACGCATCGGATACAAATTGATGAGGACGTCCCTATAATCGCTTCACCACCCATTGTCGTTTTCCGCGAGACTGTGGAAGGGACGGCGGGTCCGGTGGAAGGAAAATCGCCGAACCGACACAACAAGTTTTATATTACAGTCGAACCTCTGGGTGCCGAAGTAGTGGATAAGATACAAACAGAGGGGCTAATGGTTGGCAAAGACAAGGTTTTGTTGCGAGACCAGTTAATGGAAGCGGGAATGGACAAACAGGAAGCCAAGAGTGTCGTGAACATCACCGAGGGTAACGTGTTGGTTGATATGACGAAGGGAGTTCAATATCTGCGGGAGGTAATGGAGTTGATCCATGAAGGGTTTGAGGAAGTGATGCTCAGGGGTCCCTTAGCAAAGGAGAAGTGTCGGGGCATAAAAGTGAAGTTGATGGACGTGAAGCTGCACGAGGATTCGATACACAGAGGCCCTGCACAGGTCATTCCAGCGGTGCGCAGCGCTATACTTGCTGCTATTCTGCTTGCGAAGGCTACCTTCCTTGAGCCAGTGCAAAATGTCTTTATAAGCATACCGCAGAATCTGCTGGGAAACGTAACGAGGGAGATCCAGGGTAGAAGAGGGCAGATACTGGACATGAAAACCGAGGGCGATATGGTCTCGTTGAAGGCAGAAACGCCAGTGGCAGAGATGTTCGGCTTCGCTGGCGACATACGATCTGCAACAGAAGGAAGAGCGTTGTGGAGCACCGAGTTCGCGGGCTTCAAGCCTATACCACAAAATTTATTCGGCGAAAAAGTGATGGACGTGCGAAAAAGGAAAGGACTGAAGTCTGAGATGCCAAAGGCGTCGGATTTCATAGCATCATCTTAAGTCGTTGGTAAGGGGGGAGATAGAGCAAGCATTTTTGTTAACTCTGGTGCAATGCAGGCAATGTTGCAGCAGCAGTTTTATCTCCCTTTTAATTTATCGCCAGAATTATCATTTATCATTGTTTGTACAAGATTCCTTCGAGTGTTGAATAGATACAAAAATTCAGTGCAGAAATGTCTGGGTTATTCACACTTCTATGAAGAATTATAATTTAGTGTCATGGCCATGAGAAAAGTATATTTCGTAGAGTCGAAAAAGGGAATACCGATAGCGGAGAAGCTTGTAGTACTGCTGGAAAAGGCGGGAGATGGACTTGAGAACAAGTTTAAGGGAAATATCGCTCTGAAGCTGCACATGGGCGAGCGAAACAATGAGACTTTCATAAAGCCTTTTTACGTAAGGGAAATAGCAGAGATAGTGAAGAAACAGGGAGGAAATCCTTTCGTCACTGATACGACTACTATGTACAAGTTTGGAAGGTACACTGCAATGGATTATTACAAAACAGCCTTTGAGCATGGAGTTCTCCCATCTTATCTTGGATGCCCGGTGATTATTGCAGACGGTCTGAAGGATGATGGCGTAGAGGTAAGTGAAAACGTGGAAATAGCCAGAGCAATATATGAAAGCGATGCAATGCTCGTTATTTCACATGCCACTGGTCACGGCTCTGCCTCGTTTGGAGGCGCGATAAAAAACGTAGCAATGGGCTGTGTGACGAAAAAGAGCAAGCAGTACCAGCATGCCGTGACAAAGCCCATATACGNTAAAGAGCTGTGTAATTACTGTGATGCCTGTAGANAGGAATGCAAATTCGATGCTATAGAAGTAAAAGAAAANGGAGACCGNGAANTGNTGAANGANAAATGTGTGGGCTGTGGCTATTGTATCGCAGCATGTGAAGCAGGCGTATTGCATTTGGAAGAGGGTGCGAAAGAGCAGTTGCAGCTCCGAATTGCAGAAGTTGCAAATGCCGTCCTGAAAAACCTGCCTTACTCCGATTTCATCTTCGTCAATTTCCTCATTGATATCACTCCTTTTTGTGATTGTGAAGACCGATCACCAGAGTATATATGCCCAGATATAGGCATTTTAGCCTCTCAAGACATCGTTGCAATTGACCAGGCTACCATTGATCTGATCGGTAAGCAGTCGTTTGAAGGAGACCCTACCATTCAAGTTAGAGAAGCACATAGATTGGGATTGGGCGAGTTGCAATATGAGCTTTACAGGATTTAGATTTTTAAACCCCCTGGACAGACACAGACAGCCCGGGAAGTCAATCGGTGCTCATCACTACAGCGCGAGGAAACGAGATAATCGAAGGGTTATGCTGTATCAAAGAGAACTTCGAGCAACAAATCATTCCCCCAGCTTATCATACCAATGTGCTAAAAGCATATGACAGCTTAGCGCGGCTAAAAGAAATCGCAGACCATATTATCGCAGTCATGAAATGCTTTCATTTCTCTCAAGGTTACACAACAAAACATTGCGGAATTGCTATGTTTTTAGCACAAGTTTTTGGACTGAAAAAGTATATTCACATCTTCTCCACATATTGTTTCAGCATCTTATCTACCGTTTCACGATTCAAGAACCCATTCATACTCTCAGTCTCAAACAACCTTTTCGGAAACTCTAAATTCTCGTATTCAAATCCACAAGCACAATTTATCTCCTGCTTTATATCGAATATCTCGCCCCCTATTTCTAAAAGCTCTTCCTCACTCTTATCTATCCCGATTGCGCGCAGCCCTTCTGAAATGAGCTTGAGGTCATAAACACTTATCGTGAATAAACACAGCCCCAGAGAATTCATCAAGCATCGCTTTTTCTCGTCTGAAATGAGTTCGTCAACAGCAGCCTCCGGTGAGTAGTTCTCAAAGTCCAGAAACCAGGCATTATTATCCATGTGTGAATGTCGCTGCCCCACTGCCTGACCCACTAGTAGTGCATATCCTGTATGATAGCCTGCAATTGCGTTTTTACCAAGAGTAAGAGCGAAATCTTTTCCACCGTAGATAGAAGCAGCCTCCTCTGTCCCTTTCCTCAAATCCTTATAAATCCCCTCTCCCTCCACAAGCTTATCTATCGTCTTTAGATAGTTTTCTGTCACTCCGAACTGTAAAGGGACTGGAAGCTCTATCAACCCCTTCTCATAAGCTTCAGTTGCCCATGCTAATAAGTTCCCGGTGGCTATGGCATCCAGGCCGTATTCCTCAACTCGTTCTAATAGCTTTAGAACCTCCTCCGCCTCTCCAATACCCAATAAAGGTCCAAAAGAGTATATGAGTTCATAATCGTACGCTATCTTTGGCGAATTGGATTTCCGTTTTGCTACATTGATACACCGTATCGGACATCCGGTGCATGTCTCTTGCTTTACCAAAAGGGTTGCAAAAGCATCTTCTGTTATGCCTTTGACATCAAACCTGTTGGCCTGGAGGTTTTTCGTAGGTAAACCACCGACCTCATTCATTATAGTGGTATTTTCTGAAGTGCCATATCCCTGACTGTATTTTTTAAGGTCGTTATCCTCTCTTATCCTATTGAGTATCTCCGGATAATAGCTACTTTTTACTCGAGCTCGCTTTTTTCCTGAAATTGTTAGTGCTTTTAATCTTTTTGAGCCGAATAACGCTCCCAAGCCCAATCTCCCAAAGTGTCTATACGCGTCCACAACCACACAGGCGAAGGGGATCCGCTGCTCTCCGGCCTCGCCAATATATAATTTACTTTTACCACTCAATCTTTCGTTAACTTCATAGCATGAAAGCCCCCAAAGCTCCTCAGCTTCTTTTATCGCTATGTCTGAGTCGTCTATTTGTATAAACGCCGGTTTTTCGGATGCACCTTGGATTACGAGTGCATCCAATCCCACAGATGCCATCGCAAACGCGAGTTTCCCGCCTGCATGACTCTCGCCCAGCTCTCCCGTGAGCGGTGACTTAAAAGCTGCGGCAACTTTCGTTGCACACGGGTAAATACCAGTAAAGAACCCCTTTGCGAATATTATGGGTAGCTCTGGCCGGAGTGCATCTTCTCGCAACACGTCTTTATATTCACTCAAAAGCTTAAAAGCCAACCCTGACCCTCCGAAATATCTTGATAAGTCGGTTCTTTCCTTTATTTCCGTATGAGCTTCGTTTAAATCTATATACGCTACTTTTATCCTCTTTAAACGCATATTACGAGTTGATTTGTTCATAGAATATCGCATCCTTGCCAAGCTCCATTTACACGCTTCGATATGCCCGTAAATAACCCCTACAATATCTGTCTCTACCAATGACAGCTTCACATGCCCTTATCATCCCAATTAATGCATTCTTCAAAAGGATTCAAAATCGCCGAATCAAGGTATCGAAACGAGAGAGCAAGGAAAGCATTTTCTATGTTTGCCGGACGGGGGAGACCGTATGACACATTTGTTAATCCAACCGTGGTTTTCACGTCCATACGTTTCAAATTCTCCAAGGTTCTCAACGTTATCAATCCATTCTCGTCGTTTATCGCGATTGGCAGAACAAGCGGGTCGAAATAAACATCCACAATGCCTTCCCCTCTACATCGTTCTAAAATCTCCTGACATACTTGCGTCCTCTCTTCAGAAGTATCTGGAATCCCTCGATCATCCATGCACAATGCTATACATTTCGCACCATAATCTTTTATGAGCGGGAGAAACTCTGAAAGCCTTTTATCTTCTCCACTTATCGAATTAACCATCGTTTCTCCCGCGCATGCTGATAATGCAGATTTAAGAATATCTACGTCACTGGTATCTATGCACAGTTTAACATCAGCACCGAGCGAATCCTCTGTGGTTTCTATAAGCCACACCATATCTGCTTTCTCTTCAGCAAATAAATCCAGATAATCACAATCTCTCGCCTGGTTCTCTGCTAACCTGCGTATATAAGAGTCATCCCTTCGCTTTATCGCCCTTCTTACTTCTCCCACTCTAGAATTTATCCTATCACCTATTACAATCATTTCAAAACCCCAAATTCTTCACGAACTTATCTGAAAAGGAGGGATGTGAGGCGAGATCTATCCATTTCGACTCGCGAGCTATACGTTCAGCCTCTCTTTTTTTACCATATAAAGCGAGTTTTATACCTTCTAAAACTGCGTCCTTCTTGAATATCGCATTTCGTAGCCCAATAGAGGAAAGGCTCTCCGCACGTGCCTTACCAAAAGAGCCGGTAACAACTGTCTTTTTCCACGGCCCTGAATTGAGTTCTCCCTCGAGTATTTTCATGCCTGTGGCAATTGCGGCTTTTGCAAGCTGTACCCTGCGGACATCGTGCTGAGTAAGGTAAATCCCGTCATGAATGTGAAATATGCCCGATTTCAACCTCCCACTCTTTTCCAATATCCCTCTTTTAAGCAATTCCGCAACCGAATCGATTATTCCCGAACCACATATTCCTCTTGCTTTCGCTTTTTTTTCACCTTTTATCTTAACGACCGGTTCTCTTTTCCCATTTATCCAAACCTGCTCTATCACACCACCTACTGCAGGCATACCACATGCAATGCCCACGCCCTCAAATGCGGGACCTGCTGCGGTAGAGGTTGTTACCATCTCTTCCTTTGACCCTAATACAATCTCTCCGTTCGTTCCCAAGTCTATTCCCATCTCCAACTCTTCATGTTCATGTATCCCGGTTGACAGTACCAGAGCAACAGTATCTCCCCCGACCCATCCGCTTATCAGCGGTAATAAGAATACCTCACACCCCTTATCTACGTCTATTCCCACGTTACGAGCTTTCATTTGCACGGGGTTCTTGAATTCTGGCTCGTAGGGATATTCCCCAAGTCCGGTGGGTGATAGTCCAAGGAGGATGTGCTCCATGCACGGATTCCCTGCTATTCCTATCTCTTCTACACGCTCCAAATGCAGCTTTCTTATCGTCTCGTTCAGTTGTTTCACAAGCTTTGAGCGCATCTTCTCAAGCAAATTTGCATCCCTATTTATTGCTGCTATGCGTGATACTACATCTCTCCCGTATACTACCTGTGGATTTATCGAAACCTGAGAGCCTATTTTTTCCCCTGTGGCGTCGAAAAAAGCCGCCTTTATTATGGTTGTCCCGATATCAAACGCTATTTTGGTAGCTCCCGAAAGGCTTCGCCCCTCTCCTCCCTCTTCCCTTATATTAACAATTACATCCCCGTGTAATTCGAATTCGCAGCAGCGCTTGTATTCCCCTTCTATCTCAAATAAACTCCAGCAACCGTTACATCTATCTCCCTTACAATTCAAGAACCCTACTTTGATCGCCGCTTCTCTAAGCGTACTCCCCTCACCTACACAGACTCGTTCTCCATCCGGAAGAAACGTTACATTTATCATTATGCTATACGGAGAATTGCGAGAAGTCCATGAGCCGTGCCCATACCCCGCTGCAGCCTCATTTCCAGGTTTCGAAGTGCGTATCCTAATTGTGGTTCTATCACATTCTCGCGGTAATTGCTAATCTTCACCCGAGGAGCGTTCTTGACCATTTGTTCGCGCTCATCCATCGCAGGAATTTTAATTTTGGCATCACAATCTCCGCCCATCATGCCCCCTACAAAAGCATTCCAATGTCTCGAGAAATCCTCAAAAAACCTGTTTAGGGTTGGAAAATCTTCTTGCGGATGATAAGTTATGAGCAAGTCCTCTAAATCTGTGCGAACATTCGGTTCAAAAAGAGAATTTATCGCCAAACGAAGGGGTTTACAATATTTATTATATTCGGCAGTATCCATGTGTCGTCCAACGAAAACAGACCGATCAAATATTTCTTCTACTTTTATCCTATTACTTGCCGCTCTTACCATCTTCAAAACATTCTCAGGGGGCATTAATCTAAGCGGAAAACTCTCTTCACCACTCTCTGGTAAATAAGAAATCCTATAATCCATCCAATCCTCGCCCCATAAACGCTGCCATTCGTACGAGTATGGACCCAGCCAATCACAAAGTACAAAGCAATCATCGCTGCAATCCGCTATATCTCCTAAAAGCCGAATAGTTTGTTCATCGTTATTATGCGAGAGCGATCCGTATGAGGTGAAATAGAGGTCATATTCTTCCTCGAAAGGAAGTCCGCTACTGAAATCTGCCACCCCAAAAGCGATATTTCCCTTATCCTTGTAAATCCTCCCTGCTTCTTTGATGAAGTTCTCGTTTATATCAAATCCCTTGTATTCAATTTTATCAGAGAGGGCTGCCAGCAATCCATAACCATCTCCAAATCCGCAGCCCATGTCAAGAACTTTTATCCTCCCCTTTTTCTGCTCTATCGCCTCTATGTAAGGCCGTACAAAGATGCGTATTATCTCATCTTCCCAGAACATACGAACATTATCGTATTTCCCTGTAAGGCCGTCACTTCTCGTGTAGTATCCGCTGTTTAAAGCTTCGTTATAAGCTATTTTAATGGCTATTTCAACCACCTTTTGCAACTTTTACAGCTTCAAATGCATCCTTACAATAAATTGCACCTATTTGCTCTGCGTATTCCGCAGATACCGCGGCACCGCCTACTAAAACTTTTGCATCCACGCCGTGTATTCTCATTTTCTCAACTACCTCGCCCATTCTCTGCATAGTGGTGGTGAGCAAAGCAGAGAGCCCAACAAACTTTGCATCCTCTCCTTTCACCGTTTTCACAATTGTTTCCGCAGGAACGTTAACGCCTAAGTCTATAACATCGAACCCCCCTCCTTTGAGAAAAAGAGCCACGATATTTTTGCCTATATCATGTAAATCCCCTTCAACAGTCGCTATGACAAATTTCTCCATTCTCTCGCCCGCTGATATAAGATGCGGCTCAAGAACTTTCATTCCTACCGAAACGGCCTCCGCAGCGGCCATCATATCAGGAATAAAAAACTCACCAGTCTCATATCGCTTACCTACCGCTACCATTGCTCCGTTGATACAATCTATTATTTCTTTCGGCTTTACTCCTCGGTTCAAAGCATCTTCTACAAGCTCTACTACGCCTGGCTCGCCAACACCTCCACCTTCAAAGTCCTCGTCTTCCTTATTCCGCCTTCCCTTAATTATATCCTCTTTTAGGTTCGCGAGTATTTTGTGTGAAATTTTTACCACCTCTTATTTTATCCTATCCAAAATATCAAACTCTTGAAAGAGCTCTTTCTTTATATCCGCTGGGATCTCCTCCACCGGAGCAGAGACCAATGCCTCCTTGCGTTCCTTCACCTGCATTAGCGTCTCATTTGCGTCACCCTCATAGGGATAGAATGGCACAAAGCCTCCTTTACGCAAATATTTACGCGTATATCTCGTAAACATCTTATGAGATGTGCCCATCACTTCTCGTATCTCTTTCAAACTATCACCAATCTCTTTTTCTATCCTTTGCTCCTTGAAAAGGGACTTAATTATCCCTATGTGGAGATCGTCTAATATTGCTTGCTCCGGTGAGAACGTATTTGTGCCTTCAAGCAGTCCAAATGCATAATGAATGTATTGTGCGCCACTGAGTGCGATATATAGATGCGACAATTGCTTATTCACCGATGCCTCGATCCCCGGGAATTTGGAATCACCTATGCCTGCTGTTGAATAGCATGGAATACCATAGAACCGAGCCATTTGCACTGCGCCTATATTATACAGATTTGACTCCGGTGCACCATACATATTATCGAGAGTATCCATCCTCACACGCAACGGAACGCTCCCGTATAGCACCGGCGTTTTCTTACGCACCAACTGGGCAAGTACTATTCCTGTTAGAATCTCTGCGTTGAGCTGTGCGAGCAATCCCGCCTCTTGAAGTGGCGCAGTGGAACCTCCTTGCGGTGACGTTGATATAGACACCGGATAACCTGATTTTGCTATCTCTATTAAGTTCTGCGTAGTATCGTCAACGAGCTGTAAAGGACTTTTCGTCACACACGTGACAAACGAGATTATTGGTTCCTCACGTCCACGGCCACCTGAAATAATCTCGGCCATCCGTATTACCTCGTCTAATTTCTTCACATTTGTCAAACCAGCCATGACGTGCTTCTTCATGTTGTTTAAAGAGGCGTAATACTTGTTAACGTCCTTATTGTCATTGGTAATGTCTTCATCTTGGATATTTACCGTGCGGATGAAGAAGTCAACATTCTGTAGGTGCTCACAGAGGTGCGCTGCTTCACAGAGATCGCGAACAGTTCCTCTTCTACGATGAAAAACAGGGAAGCGCCTTTTACCACCAGTTCTCTCGCTAACAAACTCTTCTATCTCAATATCCAGAATTACGTTTGACTCCGAACCGGTACCAAATCTCACCCTTGGTTCATTACCGTCCAGAATTAAATTATTCTCTTTATCGCGTGCACCCAATTTTATTACCGAAGGCGCACACTTTATACTTCCCTCAACAAGCCACTCAGGAATACTTATTTGCCAATAGGCACCGTGAGAAGAAACCTCCGCTCCGTTCTCTTTGAATATGTCTGTCGCTTCTCTATTGTAAGATACTATTCCAGGATCTCGTAAAATGGCAAGGGAAGCGTTATGTATCCCTTCGAGCTGCTCTCGCTCCAATCTCTCATATGGCTTTACCAAAACTCCTTCTCTCATTTTTCACGCTCCAAATCTTCCAAATATTGTAGATATTCATCACATACCCGCTCTGCCCTAAAGCCAATCCAATCCTCTGGGAGAAGCTCTTGTGGGAGATGAGGATCGACAGAGATGATACGGGAAAAGGACTCATTCAATTCTACGCCTTTCAAGAATGCATAACTTGGGTCTACGCTCTCTCCTTTTTCCACGCTCGCCTTTAAAGCCTCCAATTCTTCACCATACATCGAGATAAAGTTCTTGTATTGCCTCTCCAACCACTTGAGATCCCAAATTTTTGGAACCAACTCCTTTATGTTCTTATCGCTTTCGTATTGTGCAGAAAAAAACTCGACATTGTCTTCAATTCCATATTCCTTTACGGTCTCTTTTACATCCTCCCCCTTATCATAAGGGGAGATCATAACAGAAGTATGAAGCGTTCCATAGCCAAGAAAAAGAAGCTTCTTTCTTAACGCGTCTCGACTGTATCGTAATCGCTCAGGTATATCAAAGGTTACGATATACCACCGGCCATCCCAGTACCGCTCCCTCATGAGCAGCTTGTATTCTTTTAATGTTATTGTATCTTTTCCAAGGTCAGTAAGGGAATAGGACGCTTTTTTACCGATCTTTTTACTTTCTATAAATTCTTCTTTCTTTAATCTCGATAAGGAGGTTCTCACTGACGCCTCTGACTCGTTAAAGCTTCTGAGTATTTTTATCAGCCTTTCAACGGGTACTTCCCCCTCTCTTAACAAAAGGCATAGGATCGCCTTTTCCATCGAGACCATAATTATACATTGTGCATGTTCATATATAAATGAATTATCGACCACTAACGTAATGTAATACATAAATTCATAATACTTAAACTTTTCGATTTTTGGTGTTGGTGAAACTTCGGGTAGCGGGTGGTGAATGCTGGTGATAGATTTTACAAAAACCACTCGATAAGCTAATTACGCTATAAATTTAGATGATTAGTGTATCTTTTGTGTCAAGTAGCCTTCTCCACAATTCTTTCTATAGCCTCTTCATCGCTCTCTCCATTCTCATCTACAGGTACGTATTCCTGTTGAGGTGCCAATTTATATTTGGAACATTTTCTCCATTTATAAATTGTCGTTCCATTGGCACCCATGTCATTAGACTTGTTGCGGAATAACTTGGCAAAGCCTTAAGAACGGATATCCGTAAAAAGGAGCAATATACGAGGATGAATAGACGCTTTAGATGGTCGCAACTTATATGATTTTATATCGCAACAACTCTATTATAAAGCGCGACCTATGCGACAGCTGCCTTCATGAATTAAAGCTCCTTCATGTAATTATCAGAACTTCAGCTTCAACGTAACTATTTCAAAGGGGTTTACCATCAGCTTTATACTCTTACCTTCCTGTTTCAGCTCTTTTGCCACTTCTTCGTCCTCTTCTTCCAGCATATTCACCACCTTAACTTCTTTTGGCTCTCTGAACAGCGTTATCTCAGTATCCGTTTCTCTCCCCTTCGTCTCGTAAAATCTTAGAATAACGCCATCTTCATCCTCTGCCCTCTTCAGTGCGGATAGAATCACACTTTCCGGGTCTATTTTCAAGAAAGACCGTTTTAAAGGGAGTTTTACACCTTTCGGTATCTGCATTGCATCCAAATCGGTGTTGAACTCAAGAGCATGCTTGTAGGATGCCGCTTTCCGCCAATCTCCTTCGTGTGGATGAATAGAATAGTGAAATACGTATTTTCTCAACTCTTGTGCTTCGGGAACCGGTATTGCAGGACCCGTCTTACCATCAGAGGAGAGCATTGAAACGCTTCTGAGCAGTGTTAAATAAACGCCCCCATCTTTTACCTCATTCTCCGGTATCCCCTTGTGAATTACGGTTACCCCCTTCTCCCCGTCAGAATAATCAAGCCACTTCTGTGAGGGAAATACACCTCGGGGCTCTTCAACCCACACTTCTTCTTCTTCTTCTTCTTGCGGGGCGCATCTAATTTCGCTTTTCGGACGGGAAACCGCGCCAAATTGACTACCACAGACATATTCATCAGATTTTATGTTTGTGGAGAACCTGACCCTGAGCCGTGCTCTCGGATGCTTGTCCACTACAGTCGTGATGAAATCTATTCTTGGAATTTCCTTGTATACGACCATCTTTTTTGTACACTCCAGGAATTTATGTCGCCATATAAGCGGCTCCCTTTTCTCCGTCAATCGATAAGGCCATCGCAAGGAGAAATAATTACTCTCGACGTTGATAACTCGTCTCAAAGGGCTTTTGTCTATGTAAAAATTCTTCAGCCTGAATGCACCATACTTCACACCTTCTCCTGTTTCTGTTTTCCAAGGGATACATAACGTCTGCCTATGGTAGTATAGATCCCCAGTTTCTTCCTCGAGCACGAGCTCATTCGCTTTACACGCTGTACTGCATGCAGCCTCGCCCTTGTGAAGCACATCAATCAAGCCCGTGGTAGGGTCAACTTCAACCCCAAAGAATCGGTTTTCTATAGTATTTCCATGTATCCTGATAAATTCGGGGTCAAAAGGATAATGTCGAGGTTCCCGTTCAAGGATTTTATACACTTTATATCCCATCGAAGGAACCGTAGCGACAAATCCTATTCGCACGTATTTCAGTGAATCATCATCATATCTCGTAAAACGTATGACCTCTACGCCAATTTCCTCTTCATCACTTTGCAACCCTCCAATTGCTACCACTTTCCCTTTCTCAAAATTCAAATCCATCTCTAACCAGTTCTTAACTTCCCACGAGAGTGAATTGAATACAACTATATCTCCGCTTTCAACTCTCTCTTCTCCAGCCTTAGATTCCTTCTCTATTAATAGAGTGAGTATGCGAGGGCAGAGGGTGAGCATATAGGTCCTGAGAAAGCCCAGATATTGTTTCGCTTCATCGTAACCACGGTCCATCCCTGTTCCTGGAATTACATCATGAAAAGCGAGGAACAAGATTTTTCGCCAACTCTCTCTAAGCTCATCAGAAGGATAGTAGCTATTCAATAGTGAGGATAGAGTGCCCCATCGCTCGACACATCCCAACCAATTTTCGTAGTTGGAAAGCCCCTGCTTTATCCACATCCTACTTGAGCAGCAATCAGGAAAAATCTCGGAATACTTCCCTGAATACATCTCGCCCTTTTGGACCGCGAGGTTCAGGTCTTTTGCTTCTTCTTCCAGAGCTTCAAAGAATTCTCGAGGCGTTGCAATCTTCATTAGCGCTTTTTTCCCACTATTCTCATTCCATGCATTCACAGCATCAGGTGTTTCAGGCTGTGGCATTGTAACTCCACTACCGGAAGGCATCAAGATCTGTGAAGTCGCTGCTCCAGCCTTGAGCTTCTCATAGCTCTCCTCCAGCATTGTCAAGTCCAATCCTGCTCTGTATCCTAAGGGCATCCAGTGAGCTAAAATCTTTGTTCCATCCAAACCCTCCCACAAGAATTCCGTAGGTTTGTTCTCCGATATTCCCCTTCGGAATGCAAGATATTTGTATCCCGATTTTTTGTAGATCTGCGGGAGCTGAGCATTCAAGCCAAAACTGTCTGCTTGCCACATTACCGGAACATCAACCCCGAACTTCTCCTTTACATATCTCTTACCAGCCAGGATTTCTCTTATTAATGTTTCTCCATCCGGAAGCATTGTGTCTGCCATCAGGTATTCACCGTCAGCAATCTCTATCTTGCCTTCCTTGATCTGCTTCGTAATCTTTGTGAATAGTTCCGGGTACCGCCTTTCCAACTCTTCCAGCAGAAAGGTTTGCTCTATGAGGAACTTGAAATCGGTCTTTTCAACAAGCTCAGCCACCTCTTTCAAAATGAGCAGCATATTGATGTAGAAATAGTCCTCCTTCGTGAAGGACCAGATGGCATCATAATGCGTGTGTGGAACAAGGTAAATCGTATCCTTCTCTCCCGCCTTCTTCTTGGCCATAGCCTACATTCAACTACCAACTAACTTATTACTTATAAACCTTTCCACGACTTCAACCCAGCCTTCAGGTCCCTCACCCTTCGCTTTATAAAGGTTTGGCAGAGAAAGATTAAGCCATGTGCCCTTTTTGTTCTTTACCAGAGCTGGCTGCTCCACCGCGTTCAACATCGGAATATCATTCCTGCTATCTCCAACACCTATAGTCTTCACAGCTCCATATTCCTTCTCGAAGAGCCCTGTGAGAATCTTCACTGCTTTACCTTTGTCCGCATCCTTCCCGTGAATATTGTAGTATCGTCCCCCGTGAGTAACAGCAAAACCTTTCTCCCTGATTTTCTCGAACAAAACTGCCTCCTTCTCTTCCGGTTCATCAAAAATGAAACTCTCGTTGTATTCCTTCTTTTTTGCACGTTTCGCCGCATCTACAGTCAAATTAGCATCTTTTGCAACTTCTTCTGCTGTCATATCACCAAACCCAGTTATTTTGAACGCAGTTTCCTCCCTGATCGCTTTTAAGGCCGCTCTTAGCTCGCCATACGAAGCGCCGAGTTCGATAACACAATAATTGTTCTTCTCCTCACATTTAAATTTGAAAGAGAAGTAATTCTTGGGGATGAAGATTGCACCACCATTATCTACAATAAAAGGGTCATCTATTCCCAAAGTTTTCCGGTAATATTCGTTCTCTGTAAATGTCTTCGCCGTGCAAAATATAATCGGGACATT
>JGI24025J20009_10001935_pt1 | contig 15246 bp, 20 predicted proteins | sample Cruoilmetagenom3_FD_20009 | JGI IMG/M metagenome (IMG submission 20009)
CAACTTGCGATACAGACATATTAACCGGACCTGCCGAAACCGTGCAGATCATAGCCGATATTATAATCGATATCGCCAGGATGTTTACTAACCCGTGTTTATCCATTGTGTTTACCCCTTTTTTGGTGATTTCGGTTGTGTCATCGACGCCCCCGGAGCCGATGCGCCAACCTCCAATGTGATCGGATTTCTGTTTCGAACCGGTACAGAAATCCGATCACATCATTATTATCATAATGAGTTATTCACGTATATAAACTTTACGGAAGGGTGGTGCTGTTGTGTAGTCTCAAAACTCTCAGGAGGAAAAGAGATATAGTCAGTCGGATGAATGAAAACTCTACTTTGCGCGATAGTGAGGTGACAACATGAAGACGGTTCACATCATCGTAACCGGCAGGGTGCAGGGCGTAGGATTCAGATACTTCACAGTGAGATGCGCAAACGATCTCGGCCTCTGTGGCTGGGTCAGAAACCTGCCAGATAGCAGCGTCGAGACCGCAATCCAGGGACGGGACGAGAAGATCGAAGAGATGATCGGGCTGCTCAAACAAGGTCCCGGGGCTGCAAACGTCTTGGGTCTGGAGATCGAAGAAATCGAGTCTGGGTCTGAGGAACTGTCCGGATTTGCAATGAGGTTTTAGATGGATGCCAACCTGACCGGAAAATTGGAAAATATACGGGGATTTTCGATCATAAAGAGCGAAGAGAGTCAGATACTGGTAGATATCAGTGATTTCGGGATGGACACGTCGGAACTGATATACCGCCTCTCTGAACACGGGATTGAGGTGCATGAGTGCGGTAGGGACTGTATCCGGATCGATGCGGAGTTCATGAACCAGAAACTGATCGATGTGATCAGCGGCGCGATATTCGAGTGGGGGCAGAATCTCGCCAGAAGAAACATTGAGGATGTGCTGAAGGGAGGAAGACGCGTGGGCAGAAGAGATTGCGAATATTACCCGTGTCATTTCGAGGGGCAGGACTGTACGTTCTGTTTCTGTCCGTTTTATCCGTGTAACGACGAGCGCACAGGCGGCAAGTATGTCGAAAGTTCGACCGGCGGAATGGTCTGGAGTTGCGTTGACTGTACAATCGTCCACGAGCCTGAGGTTGCAGAGGAGATACTTGTTGCGCTGATGGCGCTCAAACCCGGGGAAGATACGCGATCCGTGTTTGAGAGTGTGGTCGTAAAGCACCTGCTAAGCCGTGCCGGTGTGAAATAGCGTGGCTGGCAAACCCAAAACCGGCAGTGTCTATAAATCCCGTGATTTATCACCGCGGAGGGCGCAGAGTTTTAAGATCGATCCGATCCTCCGTGTGCTCTGCGGTAAAATTTATGGATATAGCGATTTAACTGGAGTTTTCGATTGTGCCCCCAAAACCCAAAAGTACCCGCCGCACCAATAACCCTTGCAACCATGACACCCATAGAAGCAGAAGCAAGATACATCCAGCCCACATACACCCGCCAGCCGATCCTCATCACCCGCGGCAGCGGTGCCCGGGTCTGGGACTCCGGAGGCAACGAGTACATCGACTGCATCGCAGGAGTCGCTGTGAACGTCTGCGGGCACTGCCACCCGAAAGTTGTTGAAGCGATCCGGACGCAGGCAGAGACGCTTATACACACCTCGAACCTCTACTACACCGAGCCGCAGATAGAACTCGCAGAGGAACTTAACCATCTGACCGGACTCGACCGCATCTTCTTCTGTAACTCAGGAACCGAAGCTGTTGAGGCTGCCATGAAACTTGCGCGCCGTAGCACAGGGAAAACCGATTTTATCGCGGCAGAGAACTCGTTTCACGGAAGGACACTTGGAGCGCTCAGTCTCACGCACACCGAGAAGTACAGAAAGCCATTCGAGCCGCTCATCCCGGGTGTCACATTCGTGAAATACGACGATGCAGCAGCGATCAGTGAAGCGATCACGCCGGATACAGCCGCCGTAGTCCTCGAAGCGGTTCAGGGAGAAGGCGGCATCCACATCGCGTCCGCCGAATATCTCCGCGAGGTGCGGGAGATATGCGACTCAAATGATGTCCTGCTGATCCTCGATGAGGTCCAGACCGGGTTTGGGCGGACTGGTGCATGGTTTGCGTACGAGCATTACGGGATCAAGCCTGACATTATGACCATGGCAAAAGCCCTTGGCAGCGGATTTCCGATCGGTGCGATGGCGTCGCGCGAGGATCTAATATTCGGGCGCGGCGAACACGGCGCAACATTCGCGGGAAGTCCGCTCGCATGTGCAGCCGCGCTTGCAACGATCTCTGTTATCAGGGACGAGGGGCTTGTGGAGCGGTCAAGGACACTTGGCGCCCATCTCCGCGAGGGGTTGCAATCGATTGAGTCGCTCGCCGGAAACAGGGTGCGAGAGGTGCGCGGTATCGGGCTTATGGTCGGGATCGACTTCGAGACCGGGTGTGGTGATCTGGTGAATATGGCACGAGAGCGCGGCGTACTCCTCAACTGCACTGCGGATACCGTGCTCCGGTTCCTGCCGCCGCTTGTGATCACGGAAAGCGAGATCGACCAGGTTATGGCTGTGGTTGAGCAGCTTTGAGACCGGGTTTCGCAAAAAGACCATTTTCGTCCCGATCGATCAGAAGAATGCCACGTGTGGATCATTCCCCGACGATCTGCACGATCAACTTCCGGTCCCTTGGGCGGTTGTCCAGATCGATGAAGATGATCTGCTGCCACGTCCCGAGTTGCATCCTGCCACCGGAAAACGGTACAGAGAGACTCGGACCGAGCAGCGCTGCCCGCACATGGGAGTGTCCGTTGCCATCACCCCACTTCAGGTTGTGCGCATATCGGGTATTCTGCGGCGCAATCCGCTCAAGCATATCCGTAAGATCGGAGATCAGACCGGATTCGTACTCGATCGTTGTCACCGCACCTGTAGCTCCGGGCACGAATATCGTGGCGGTTCCGCCAGAGAGTCCTGATTTTAAGAGCGCGTCAGAGACGTCACCGGTTATGTCGATGATGTCTGCATTCCCGCCTGTTGAGAAGCTTAAGTAATGGGTGCTGACAGCCACCGTTATTCTCCAAAATCAGCCAGTTTGAATCCTGCTGCACTGATTACAAGGATGAATAGTAGTAGCGCTGCCAGAAAACCAACTCCTCCTGCGTTGATGCTGTTGAATGCGGCGCACATCAGGATAAAGAAGAGCACCGCGCCTATCGATGCTGTGATCTCAAATGTCGATTTATTCATCGGTGCCAGTATCGGCATGAGGGGTTAAAAGATTAACTTACAGCCTATACCAACCCGTCCGCCACATTTTAATATCTTGCACCCGATGATATTACTATGCCGGAGCGAGACGACTACCTCGAGAGATACATGAGTGTGAAAAGCATCGTCCGTGAGGCGCTGCCTTTCGAACTCGTCTGCACCATCGGAGGGGTCTTTGCCGGCATCATACTGGTCCGGATGGTCGATATGATCGAGACGATCCCGGGGTTGCTGGTGCTCGTGCCTGCGATACTCGGGATGCGCGGCAACATCTCGTGCACGCTCGGATCCCGTCTCGGAAGTGCGATACATCTCGGATTGGTCAGCAGGATCGAACGGAACCCGGAACTCATAAACAACGTGGCAGGTTCGCTGACACTCAGCCTGATCATGTCGGTTGTGCTCGGAATACTTGCCCATCTATTCACGGTTGCGCTCGGTATGGAAAGTGTCGGGGTGGTTGTGCTCGTCTCGATCGCGGTCTTTGCAGGGGTGTCGTCCGGCTTGATTCTTGCTGTGATTGCGGTTGTTATAACAATCGGCGCATTCAGGCATGGCATCGATCCGGATAACGTCACTACGCCTGCGCTCGGCACGCTCGGCGATGTCATCACGATGCTTATGGTCTTCTGTGCTGCAGAGGCGGTGATCTGGATATGGCATATTACACCGTGACAGGAATCGTGAAGCGGGGCACCCCTGTTCTTCTCGTTGCAGCAATCATCAGTACCACAGCAGGTCAACTGCTCCATGCCGGGCAGGACCTGCTCCTCACTTTTCCCGTGCTTCTGATCCTGATCCCGCCGCTTATCAAGGTTGGCGGCGATACAGGCAGCATTCTTGGCGCAAGACTCTCGTCTGCACTTCATCTCGGTCTTGTCGAGCCGGTCGGGGGTGTGGTGGTCAGAAACAACATCTTGGCGTGCCTGGTGATCGGATGCATATCGTGTGTGGTGCTCAGTGTGGCGGTCTGGGCGGCTGCAATTCTGCTGGGTATCGACGTCGTGTACGGACTCTTGCTCAAGATAACACTGATCGCAGGATGCATCGAGATGGTCGTGGTCTTCGCCGCAACCGTCGGCATCGCATTCGTATCGCACAAGCACGGACTCGATCCCGATGATGTCGTGATCCCGCTCATCACCTCGATCGGGGATATTGTCGGGATCGTGGCGGTCTTTGTTGCGGCGTGGGTGGTGGGGTGAGTGGCATCCAATATAAAAAATCAAGAACCAGAATACATGAATTAAAACTGGTCACCCCATAACGCAACACCAAGGTCAACGATAAACTTATGCACCACCACAATCACGTAACAAGTCATGAAAGAAATCCGAATTCACGGTCGCGGCGGGCAGGGCTCGGTCACTGCTGCCGAACTGCTTGCGATAGCGGCTTTCGAGGACGGTATGTACAGTCAGGCATTTCCGTCATTCGGCGTGGAGCGGAGGGGCGCGCCTGTGATGGCGTTCGTCCGCCTCTCCGATAAAACGATCAGACTGCGCAGTCAGGTCTACGAGCCCGATTATGTGATCGTGCAGGACGCAACGCTCATTGAAGCGGTCGATGTTGCCCGCGGACTGAAGGCAGACGGCATGATCATCATCAATACCGAGCATAACCCGGAGGACCTCCCCCTCAAGACAAAAGCCGCGGTCAGGACGATCGATGCAACCAGGATAGCGCTTGATATCATCGGAAAGCCGATCATGAATACCGTGATGCTCGGCGCGTTTGCAGGAGCAAGTGGAGAGGTCACCGNNGAGTCGATTAAGAATGCGGTACGTGACAGATTTCCGGGAAAGGTCGGAGAGAAGAACGCGGACGCGGTACAGAGCGCGTACGACCGGGTGGTGGGACCATGATTCCGCACGCACCGATCGGGGAGCCCGCATCCAGTCTTGCGAACAAGACCGGCAGCTGGCGGATCTTCATACCGGTATTTAGTGCGGAACTCTGCAACGGATGCGGCACCTGCGAGACATTCTGTCCCGAAGGCGTGGTGCATAAGAGAGCCGATTCGGATACATTCATCGCTGATTACGATTACTGCAAGGGCTGCGGAATATGCGCTCACGAATGCCCGAAAGATGCCATAGAGATGATTCTGGAGGAGAAATGAGTGGAAAACTAAAAAGCGGAAGGCAGGTCGTCGAGGGATCGTACGCGGTTGCCCATGCGGTTGCGATGTGCAGACCCGATGTGATATCCGCGTACCCGATCACGCCGCAGACCCATGTCGTTGAGGATCTCTCGCAGTTCGTTGCCGATGGCGCAATCAATTCCAGATACATCAATGTCGAATCCGAGTTCTCCGCACTCTCCGCACTCGTCGGGGCGAGCGCAAGCGGCGCACGGACATACTCGGCAACCACGTCGCAGGGACTTGCGCTGATGCACGAGGTACTCTTCAATGTGGCAGGCATGAGGCTTCCAGCCGTGATGACGATCGTGAACCGGTCGATGTCGGCGCCGATCAACATCTGGAACGACCACCAGGACAGTATGGCAGAGCGGGATTCCGGATGGATCCAGTTGTATGTCGAGGATGTGCAGGAACTCGTTGATACGACCGTGCAGGCGTACCTGATCGCAGAGGATCCTGAGGTCTCGCTTCCGGTCATGGTCTGCATGGACGGATTCATACTCTCGCACGTATTCGAACCCGTAGACCTCCTCGACCAGAAAGCCGTGGATGAGTACCTCCCACCGTTTGAGCCGGTGAGCGTTCTCGATCCTGACAATCCGAAATCGTTTGGCATGTTCGTGGACCCTGAGTACTACATGGATTTCAGGTATCTTGTCGAGCAGGCGATGGAGCGGTCGAGATCGAAGATACAGGATGCGGCTCGCAGTTTTGAATCAGCTTTTGGAAGGTATTACGGAGACCTGATCGATACGTATCATACCGACGACGCAGAGATCATCCTCGTGGCGGTGGGTTCGCTTGTCGGGACGCTCCGTGATGTGGTCGATGACCTGCGCAGCAAGGGCGCCTCTGTCGGACTCTTAAAAATCCGTGCGTTCAGACCGTTTCCTGCTGATGCGATCGCTGAGGTGACCTCCGGCGCAAAGGTTGTCTGCGTGCTTGACAAGAATATCTCGCTTGGCACAGGAGAGGGCGCGGTATGCACCGAGATCAAGGCAGCCCTCTACAACAGTGACATCCGCGTTCCTGTGATCGGATTCGTGATCGGGCTTGGCGGGCGTGATATTCCGGTCAGCACGGTTCAGCGGATCGTTGGCAAGGCAGAGGACGTCATCAAGCACGGGATCAAGGTCGAGAGTGAGTTTGTGGATCTGAAGCACTCGCTTGTTTCATAGGAACCCGAACTGTCGCATTGCCCGATTCGTCATGATGCCAGACAACGCGAATTACCAAAGCGCCATAAATCGTGTGCTAAACAGATAACTCTCGATCTGTGTTAATCTGCGATTTCTGTGGTTAAATCTACTATTTAGTCTCAGTAAGTCCCGGATCGGGTCAAAATTCTAATTGGAACTCTGTCAACACCCGGGTAACTTTACAACTCCCGCGCACAGATGTATTTTTATATGAAAACATACAATGAATTGAACACGTTAAGAATTAGGTGCAGTTTAATATGACATACAAGCTCGGGATTTCCAGACTGGACGAATTGATAGGGGACATAAAGAGCGGTACAAATATTATGATGATCGGACCTCCCATTAGCGGGAAGGACGATATCGCAAATATCATCGCATATCAGGGGTTACTCGATGCCAATGCTGCCGTGATCGTTTCGACGCGCGAGCCGGGAAACAACGTGCTCGAGTGGTTCGAACGTTACAATCTGGACATCCCGATGGACCGTATCGGGATTGTGGACTGTGTCACGCGTACTCTTGGATTTGGCGCACCCGATACCGATAATATCAAGATGGCGTCAAGTCCGGTCGATCTCACCGGCATCGGCGTCAAGATCAGCCAGTTCTTTGAGCACTTCTGGATGGAGATGCATCTGCGGGAGACAAGGTTGTGCATCAATTCGCTATCTACGATCCTGATGTATTCCAACCTCCAGACTGTGTTCCGGTTCCTGCATGTCTTCACAGGTCGCATAAAGGCAGCAAATGCGCTTGGCATATACGTGATCGAGGAGGGGATGCATGATGAGAAGACCATCGTGACGCTGAAACAGTTGTTCGATGGCATGATCGAGATCAGGGAGAGTGAGGAGGGTTATCAGATACGGGCTGTCGGGTTTACTCCAAAACCAACGCCATGGTTTGACTATGAGATCGATGGCGCGAATATTGTGCTGCGGGGTTAGCATAGATGATAGAGACTGGAATACCAAAACTGGACGATTACCTGAATGGTGGAGTCCCTATAGGGAAAACGCTTGTGTATTATGCGTATCCCGGAGTTGAGGGAACCGTATTCGGGATGCAAAGCCTGTGCCATAGCATATCAAACGGAATGAGTGGTGTTTACGTCGCATCGAGTACCGAGCCGCACAGGATCAGGGAACAGTTCAGCGAGTTTGGATGGGATACCGACGAGTACGGAGATCGATTCGCCATCATCGATGCGTTCTCCGGATTAATCGGCGCGGATTCGCATGAACGGTATGTCGTGGCTGACCCCGAAGATACCAGAAGTCTGACACAGTGCGTCAAGAATGCGATGGAGGACCTGCGTGAACCTGGCGTTATCGTATTCGAATCGCTCTCGACGATTATGGACCTGTGCGGAGAGTCAGAAACACTCGATGCCATTGAGGAGTGGAACCAGTATGCAATGCTCTATGACCATGCGATGATCTACAATTTTACGGCATGGCCATATTCAGATGACACGTTACTATCCATAAAGGAAGATGTTTGTGATTCTACCATTTTTGTTGGCGGGATTGCGGGAAACGTTATTTTTGGGCAGTATTTTGGAGTGTTGAAGGCGAACTGGACCGATGCAGTCCGGAAGTGCGTATTATTCAAGGTTTTAAAGCCGGGCGGCGTACGTGCGTACATCCCAAAGATTCTGGTCACAGGACCGTTTGACGCGGGCAAATCCACGTTTGTGCATGCGCTCTCGACCAGAGCGGTATCTGTGGATCGGCTCGGCACAACCATAGCGCTAGATCACGGACATGTGGATCACAAAGGATTTGCTGCCGATATCTTCGGAACTCCAGGCCAGGCGCGGTTCGATCCGATCATAAAACTGATCAGCGGAGAGGCGATGGGCGTCTTCCTTGTTCTGGACTCGACCAGAGCCGAGGACTTCGCACGCGGCAGGCAGATGCTCGAGATCACCAGGTCGTTTGGGCTGCCGGTTGTGATCGTCGCAAACAAGCAGGACTGTGATGGCGCGCTTACGCCGGAAGATATCCTGGGGCAGCTCGATATGCCAGAGACCATTCCGGTCATGCCAGCGGTCGCAACCACTGGCGAGGGCGTCTTTGAGGCATTCGAGACGTTGATCGATATGGTTATGGAGGTGGGGTAAAATGTCGGCATCATCGACATCGGAGATGCTTGGGAAAGTGCTCGCCGATCTCGGGAAGATTGGTGATGTCGAGGCGAGCGCGGTGGCAACGAGGGACGGTCTTCTCATGAACGCGGATATGCACAACATGGGAGATCCGGAGACGTTTGTCGCGATGTCAGCAACGATGCTCGGTGCAGCAGAGACCGCGGCAACCGAACTCGATAAGGGCATACCGAACCGTGTGATCGTGGAATCCGACGGCGGGAAGTTGATATGCATGGGCGCAGGTCCAAAGGCGCTCCTTGTGGTGATGACCGCACCGGAAGCAGGACTTGGCCTGGTTCTCGTTGAGATGGTGAAAGCCGCCGAAAAGATCGGGAAATTGATATGAATAAAGACGTGAAACCATTGACCATGAAACCGCTCATCAACATCGGGAAAAGTGGGGTTACAGACCAGGTCGTAAGCGAGATCAGGGAGCAGATGAAGGGGAAGAATGAGATCAAGATAAGGATCCTTCGGAACGCTCCGGCAAGCGCAACCGAGACTGCCAGCGAGGTTGCATCGAGAACCGGATTTAATGTCGAAGATGTACGCGGGCGTACTGCTATACTCTCGCGATGATGCACTCGTCGCACCGCTTCCTTGTGCAGTACTGTTTTCCGTACAGAACGATCAGTGCATGAAACTCCTGGTAGAGATGCGTGTCCCGTGGTAGCGAGTCCTCGAAGTGTCTCTGCAGTGTCTCGTATCCACCTGTAACTCCGATGCACTCGCAGATCCTTTTTGTGTATGCATCGATCACAAAGATTGGCTTGTGCGCAGCATACAGGATGATGCTGTCAGCGGTCTCGGGTCCGACCCCTTTCAGTGAGAGAAGTTCTCTCCTGAGTTCATCGACCGGCATTTCAAGGATTCCGGTTATCCCGTTATGATCAAAATACTGCGATAACAATCGCAACCGCTCTGCCTTCTGCCTGTAAAATCCGGTACACCGGATACACTCCTCGATTGTGCCCTGATCAGCGTCTGCGAGAGCCGCTGGCGTCAGCAGCGACCGATCCTTCAGGTTCGCAATCGCTTGCTCAACACTCTCCCACCGGGTCTGCTGGGTCAGCAGCGCGCCCACGATCACCTCGAACTCGGTTTCCGCGGGCCACCAGTACTGGGGTCCGAATTCTGCGAGCAGAAGGTGGTATAAATCGAGCATCTGGTCCGGCATTCTATCGTTGATTCTGGTGTCCGATCGGATAAAAATCTTTTTCAGCGTTACAAATTCATCCTGAACCGTGTCAAGTAGTTTTCCAGTACATGCTCAAGAACTTGTGGATAAAATCAGCGAAATCCGTGTTAATGGCTTCGCCGCTGCTGTCGCAGTCAGTGGCTAAAAACTCTTGTCAGCCACTGATTTACACAGATTACACAGATTGTGGGTTATCTGTTTGCCACACGTTACTCGAGTATATTCGTTTTCCGGTTTACATGCCGGAAACGACGGAAACCACATCCACCGGATTCCTGAGCACCTCGATTCCCTCCATCTCTGCAAGTTCTGCCGTGTTTCGCATATCAACATCCCGCACCTTGAGTTCAGCGTATCCGCCGCGGATTGCGCCGTGCGGACAGGCAGGAGCGCACACGCCGCAGCCATCACACTTCAAGAGATCGATCTGTGAATCGATCGCGCGGTTGGGGCACACAACCTCAGGGGTGCAGATATCGCAATGGTGCCTGGCACATACCTCGCGGTCGATCGTATACGGCATCTTCGACCGGATCGTGCCCTCGATGTCCACAGGCACGATATAGACCGGAACGTCGCCTTTTACCGCCTGCGCAACCGCATTCGTTGGCAGCGAGTCTGCTATGCCGTGCACGATCTTTGCAACGGTGTTTGAGGTCGCTGGCGTGACAAAGAGGGCATCGTACTTATTCAAGAGAAATCTGCCAACCTTTGGAGAACTCCTGCCCTGTTCGCTCTCTAAAAAAACCTCTTCGAGATAATCCCCGCCCGCGATGGTCGCAAGTTCATCGAACAATCCGTACATCCGCAGAACCTCTTCTGCTGATTGCGATGCAAAGATGGTGATCCGGATCTCCGGGTTCTCCTCTTTCACTCTTTTAAACGCATCAAAGCTCTCTATCAGATGGTGTCCGGCACCGGTGATCGCCCACGCAAGATTCGGATGCAGATACATGATGATGGTTATGCTGTGCGACATTTAATGATTTACCTGCGCGACTGCGTCACGAATCGGATATTTGACATCCCCCCCGCTCTGAAGAGCGAGGAATCCTTCCTGATTCATTGATTCATCCATCGATGACATCTCCACCAGGCTCACCCCGGCTGTCCACCGGTGCTATCACACCAATCAGGTTTTGATCCTGAAGGGCGAATTTTTTGATATTGATGCTTGCGTTTACATCTCGATCATGGAGTGTGCCACATCCTGCGCAAGTCCATTCTCGATCCGAGAGTTTTAGATCGTTATTGGTCGATCCACAAACGCTGCATATCTTTGAGGATGGTTCAAACCGCCCGATCCTCAACAGAGTTTTTCCATACCACTCACACTTATATTCGAGTTGTCTGAAAAACTCACTCCACGACACATCACCAATCGCTTGCGCAAGGCAATGGTTTTTCATCATACCAGTCACGTTGAGAGTTCCTATAGCAATTGCTTGGTTCTCGCTTACTATTTTACTTGATACTTTATGTAGAAAGTCTTTGCGCTGGTTCATGATCTTTTCGTGTTGCTTTGCTACCTGATACTTTGCCTTGTCTCGGTTTTTCGATCCCTTCTTTTTCCGGCTTACTCTTCTTTGTAGTACCTTCAACCGCCCGATAGAAGCTCTCAAAAACTTGGGATTGTCGGTTTTAGTACCGTCTGACATTGTTACAAAGTCTGTTATACCTACATCAAGTCCTATGGTGCTGTCATATCCGAATGATTCTTTTTCTGGTGTTTCTTTACCATCTTCCACCAGTATGCTTATGAAAAACTTACCAGTTGCAGTCATTGAGACTGTTGCAGTCTTTGAGATTCCTTCAAACGTCTTACTCAACTTTGTTTTGATCCACCCGATTTTAGGGAGTTTTACCCGGTTGTTATCAAAATCTACTATATAGTTTTGTGGTATACTGAATGTTTGTAAGGGTTTCTTTCTTGACTTGAACTTTGGAAACCCTTTCTTTTCTCTGAAAAACCGTTTGAATGCCGAATCGAGATTTCTATTTGTTTGTTGTAACGACTGTGAATTGACTTCTTTGAGCCATTCAAACTCTTTTTTTAGGTCTGGCAGCATAGCATTTAGATCGTAGCATGGTAAGGTGTTTTTATCAGTCTCGTATGTTTTGATCTTCTGTTCAAGCGATAGGTTGTATACAAAGCGGCACGCTCCAATATGTTTGAGAAACATTTCTCTTTGCTCCTCATCCGGATACATCCGGTATTTGTATGCTATCAGCATCATGTTACTATCTATTTTAACGATACTTAAACGTTTCGTTAAAGGATGTGTGGGGTGCATTCATCCACACATTAAAAATGCGAGGATTTCTGCGCCCCCTACACCTCATTCTTTAAGTTAAAACAGATAAGATATAACCGGGGTAATATGATTCTGCCGCAGACCCCGGAGCCACTGACCATGCCAGAAAAAATCCTTTCGCCGGAAAAAACAGAGAAAGAGAGGATATCCGATCCACAGATTCGACCGGATACGTTCGATGAGTTCGTAGGGCAGACTGAACTAAAAAGACAGTTGCAGATCTTTATAACGGCTGCGAAACAGCGCGGGGAACCTCTCGACCATATCCTATTCTCAGGTCCTCCGGGGCTTGGGAAGACGACGCTTGCGCACATCGTCGCTTCCGAACTCGGAGTTGCGATTCGAGCGACGACGGGACCGGTTCTTGAGCGACCAGGCGATCTTGCCTCAATTCTCACGAATTTAGGCGCGAAGGATGTTTTATTCATCGATGAGATACACCGACTAAACCAGATCGTGGAAGAGACCCTGTATTCGGCGATGGAGGACTTTGCGATCGATGTGATGATTGGCGAGGGTGCAAGTGCACGCTCTGTCCGCCTGAACCTCTCGCCATTCACGCTCATCGGCGCAACTACGAGAACAGGACTTATCAGTTCCCCTCTCAGGGATCGTTTCGGTGTCGTCAACCGGCTGAACTTCTATCCGCCTGATACGCTGACAGAGATCGTTCTAAGATCTTCGGGGGTGTTTGGAATCAAGATCGAGCAGAACGGCGCGAGAGAGATTGCGAACCGGTCGAGAGGCACTCCGCGGATTGCGAACCGGATTCTCCGCCGTGTCCGTGATTATGCGCAGGTGATGGCAGATGGTGTGATCACAGAGGCAGTCGTCGATTCCGCACTCTCGATGCTCAAGATCGATGAGAAGGGACTGGATGAGCTTGACCGGACGATTCTTGCCATGATCATCGATGATTTCGATTGCGGACCTGTCGGCGTCAAGAATATCGCAATCGCTGTTGGCGAGGAGGTGCGGACGATAGAGGACGTTGTAGAGCCGTATCTGATACAGATCGGGTTTGTCAAGCGGACGCCACAGGGAAGGGTCGCAACTTTGGCTGCGGTAGCGCATCTGCGCGAGCACGAGTCCGCGCCGTCCACGATCCAGACACGCGTAACGTGACAGCCTCATCCATCACAATGCTTAAATGATGCTCTCGCAAAACTGGTTACCAATGGCAAAGACAATCACTGAAAAATACTGCACATCATGCGGTGCACATCTGGTTGATCCCGGGTACGTCCAGTTCCAGTGCCCGACCTGCGAAACGATCCTCGGCAGATGCGCTTCCTGCCGGAAGCAGAGCAATCCGTACACCTGCCCACAATGTGGATTTACAGGACCGTGAGGTGAGAAGATGGGTGAAGTAGTAGCAGTAATCAAGATCATGCCAAATGGCGTGGATGTTGACCTCGAAAAACTGAAAGAGAATCTCGCGGTGGCGGTACCAGCAGGGGTCGACCTCAAAGGGATTGCTGAAGAGCCGATCGCATTCGGGCTTGTTGCATTGATGGCAACCGTTATCGTCGGTGATGTCGAGGGTGGAACCGACTCGGTCGAGAATGCGTTTGCAGAGGTTCCGGATGTCGAAAGCGTGCAGGTAGCAGAGATCGGCAGACTGTTATGATTGTTATTTGAGGATTATGGGCTCGTAGATCAGGGGTAGATCGTTACGTTCGCAACGTAAAGGCCGCGGGTTCAATTCCCGCCGAGTCCATGCCCCTATTCAAGGTTACAGGCAGCATCCGATCCCCCGGGACAGGCGCGCCGTAAGCCCTGACAAGCCCGGTTAGATGTGTGGTTACATGGCCCAACCCGGGATCTTCCGCGCGCCAGATTGTATTCGGCGTTTCTGCCCTCTTGCGTCTGGATCAGGTTCTTTTATTTTCATTAACTATTCGTAACTACTCAGGTGTATCGATTGATCCCCTGATTGCGATTCTATGTTTTCTGGCAAGAAAAATAACCGCAGAGCACGCGGAGGGCGCAGAGCTTTTTTTTGTCCTTCTCCGCAAACTCTCGCGCCCTCTGCGGTTAAATTCTCTGTTTGATTCTGGTATGTTCCGAGTCAGGTAGTGCCTGTACAATGAAGTCTTACGATAGTGTTTTATGGCACTGTCTAAACTCGTATGACCTGCTTTCGCAGTGCGTATACTGGCGATGAAAAACCATCTACTCGAGTCGCCGCCATTAGTATTCTGCAATGCTTGATACAAGGCCGGCCATTTTTTGGGACATAGATCCCGTTGTCTAAACTGGTTGCCCGCCCATTCGAGTATACTGTTGTGATTTAAACCACGAGTACCAAAGTGAAATTTCGAATTTCATTGGAAGCGGGATTTCAAGCATTGCAGGAGGTAATCGAATGAACCAGAAAGCAGATAAGGTTTGCGGTCTCGACGTCCACAAACGCTTTGTTATGGCTGCAATCATGATCAAGGGCGTCACAGATCCGATAATCGAAAGATTTTCGACAGATGGACCCGGACTCCCCATTGCGAGATTGGCTCGGAGAGCATGGTGTCGAGCGTGTTGCCATGGAAAGCACAGGGATATACTGGAGGATCGTATACTGGTCATTACATGACCGTTTCGAGATGATCGTTGCAAATGCAAGAGAAATCCACGATCTCAAGAAGGCGCGAAGAAAAACTGACAAAAGAGACTCTGTTCGGATAGCAAGGCTCTGTTTAAATGCCATGATCACTCCATCGTACGTTCCAAACTGGGAAATCCAGCAATTGAAGGATCTGTTCCGTGCAAGGGTAAATCTTGTTGAGATGCGTACCGAATGCAAGAATATTGTCCATAAGCACTTGACATTATGAATATAAGGATTGGAACGTGTCTTTCGAACATGTTCAATACCCCGTGGTAGGAACCACAAGATTACACAGATTTCCACAAGATTTCTGTGTTAATCTTGTGTAATCTCGTGGTTTTATAGGTAGATATCCACACAATATTGAGTAA
>JGI24025J20009_10001936_pt1 | contig 15245 bp, 15 predicted proteins | sample Cruoilmetagenom3_FD_20009 | JGI IMG/M metagenome (IMG submission 20009)
TTAAACAACTTTCTTTACTTTACCGGCTTTCAAGCATTTAGTGCATACATTGAGTTTTTTAACCGTGTTGTCAACAGATACTTTTACTTTCTGAATATTAGGTAACCATCTTCTCTTGGTTATTTTATGTGAATGACTGATTTTATTACCAAATTGTGGTCCCTTGCCACAAATATCGCATTTTGCCATTATAAAAATCCTCCGTTTTAGTTGAATAAATAACATTAGACATTCTAACATATTGATGAGTGACTTGGCAAGTCATAATTAAGAGTTTATAATAATATTGGTTGGATGGTTAGTTAGTTAACTGGTTAGTTAGTTAAGAAAATAGAATAAAGAAGCCAGGAGTCAGAATATAGAATAAAGAAGAGATAATATCAGGTATCGAGTTAGGAAAGGAAAACCAGCCTCTTCCCGTAGGACAGGCGTCCCGCCTGTCTATTAATGTTTGATGAAATCAGTATATAGTTTAGTTAACTGATTAGCTAGATAATAACATAAAAGAATACAGAAGACAGGAGACAGAATAAAGAATAAAATAAAGAATAGTAGTCAGGAGTTAATTGGCTAATCGGCTAATTAATTAATTGAAGTATTTTGTATTTTTCCTCCTTTTTCTTTACTAACGACTATTCACTATTTATTAACGACTAAATTAAAAAAGGTAAAATTATGAAAATTGTAGCTGGAAAAAATAAGGGAAATAAATTAAAATATTTAAAAGATATTTCGGTAAGGCCAACCTCTCACAAAGTAAGAGAAGCTTTATTTGACGTTATTATGCCTTATATTGATGGAGCTGTGTTGTTAGATTTATTTGCAGGGGTAGGAGCAATAGGCATAGAGGCATTAAGCAGGGGGGCGAAAAAAGTAATATTTATTGATAACAATATAAAATGTGTTAAGATAATTAAAAAAAATCTTGAAATAACTAAAAATACCCAATTTGGTTTAGTTTTTAAAAAGGAATATCTATCAGGATTAAAATTATTAGAGAGAAAAAAATATTTTTTCGATTGTATATTTATGGATCCACCCTATAACAAAGGTTTAATAAATGTTGCGCTTTCCGAAATATCGAAATTATCCATATTGAAAAAAGACGGAATCATCATTGTTCAGCACCATAAAGAGGAATTGATCGATAGTAATTTGGATAAACTAAAATTGATAAAACAAAAAAAATATAGTGAATCCCTTTTGTCTTTTTATAAGAATGTCTTTTTAACCTATAATAAAAAAAATTAAAATGTCTTCCAGGGGTCAATTATATTTAAGTTAGTAACATTAATGGAGTAGTATTTTTCAATAATTATATTTTGCATAAATAGATATCAATTAATTGTTCAGAAGGTAACTAATTAATAAGATATTGATGAGTGTAACTTATTCGATTAAGAAAGATGATTAATGATTTTATCATTACAATAATAAAGAGTTAATCAAATAATATAATTTTAAACAGAGCAAACATTATAATAGGAGGAAAAAAATGAAAATTGCAGTTTATCCTGGTACTTTTGATCCCATTACCAACGGACATTTAGATATTATCAAAAGGGCAAAAAATATTATTGATAAGTTAATTGTTGCTGTTGCAGCGGAAACCAGCAAAGAAACCTTGTTTGATGTTAACGAAAGAACAGAAATGGTAAAGGAATCAATAAATGGGATAGAAAATATCGAAGTCTTATCATTTTCAGGTTTACTAATTAATTTTATGAAAGAGAATAATGCAAGTATTATTATCAGAGGAATGAGGGCGATATCTGATTTTGAACACGAATCACAATTAGCTTTGATGAATAAAAAATTAGCTCCGGAAATAGAAACCATTTTCATGGTAACCGGTTCAAAATACTCATATCTAAATTCGAGTATCGTGAAAGAAATTGTCAGTTTAAAGGGATGTGTTAAGCAATTGGTTCCGGAGATAGTAGAGGATAAATTAAGAAAAAAGCTTTTTAATTAGAAAAATATAACTTTTGATAATTACATAATTAATAAAATATTAAAATAGCGATAAAATAGAAAATATGATAAAAAAATATTCGATATTAATCATGATACTGGTAATCATCATTTTCAGTATTATCACCACGCCATATTACCTAGTCATTCCCGGACAGGGATTGGAATTGGCTAAATATGTTAGTGCGGAAAATGGAGAAAAAGATGCTAAAGGTTGCTTCCTTCTTACTTCAACATCATTGACAAAAGCAAATTTTCTTCTATATTTGTATAGTTTTTTAGATAATCATATTGAACTTAGGGAAATAGATGGAAATTTACCTGAACATGTTAGCCAGGAACACTATCTAGCAATTATGGACAAGATGATGAAAGAAAGTCAAATGATTGCTAGAGTTGTTGCCCTGAAAAAAGCAGGATACTTTCCGGAAATAGTCGAAAAGGGTGTCTTGGTAAACAATGTTTTAGATACAAGCTCTGCAAAAGGTAGATTAATGACGGGGGATATCATAACTAAAATAAATAACACGAAGGTGAGAAATATTAGTGATTTTTCTGCATGTATTGAGCAATTCCATATTGGAGAAATAATCAAAATATATTTTCAAAGAAATGAGTCCTTGTATTCTACTAAAATTCCCATAATCGACATATCCATGGAAAATAGCAAAGAAAAAAAGTTGGGAGTCGGTTTGTTTCTTACTAAAGGGGAAATTCAATGTCAATTTCCTTTGGAAGTTATCATAAATTTGGATGGAATTAAAGGTTCTTCGGCAGGTTTGATGATAGCTTTGGAGATATTGAATCAATTAACTGAGAACGATCTAAGTAATGGATTGATTATTGCAGGTACGGGTATTTTAGATATTGATGGAAATATCAAGCCGGTAGATGGCATTAGACAAAAAGTGATATCCGCAAAAAGGAATAAAGCAGATGTATTTTTTATACCAAAGCAAAATTACCAGGAGGCGGCTCGATACAATAAAAATATTAAAATAATTCCTGTTGAGAATTTTGATGAAGTGATTATGAAATTAATAAAATTATAATTCAAAAATATTTAACCATTAATCATTTTTATTAATTAATCTGGAGGTAAAATCAGTTCTTGCAACGCGTGCGTTTACTTCACTATAACCCAGATTATATAAATCTGTTGATAAAATATCGTATTTGATCATTTTTAGTAAATTTTTATAGTGTAAAGGTTTTTCCGAATTTACCTCTCTTAAAAAATTAGATAACTTAGTAATAATAGGTAAGCTGGATTTCTGTTTAATTGTTTTTAAAAGGGTTTTTCCTTTATGGGAAAACCCGATTACCCGAATATACATAGGGCCATAATTATTAAAAAGTGTTACATCTTCCTTTGATAAGTCCATCATCACATGAAGAAGAATTCTCTTAATTTTCGTTAGGGTGTACCTTCTGGTTTTGATGGAGCTTAACAACATATCGATATCGGTAGATTTTAATGCTGCATTTTTTATCCTGTTTTCCAAACCCTCATTGATTCCATGAATAAGGTAGAGCTTTTCTTTTGGCATATTTCTCAATGTTGCCAGTATGTACTGTTCGTATCGGTTAAGGGAAACGGGAGCACGTCCTTCCGATAATTCCTTATATAAAATATGATATGCAGAAAAAGGCATTACAGATTTAATTTTACCGGCAGATTTTTTATTAATTTGATACGGATATTTTATATTTTGAAATATCTCGTTTCTAATAGAAGTAGCGCTTGAAATACTTCTTTGAATGGTTTCTTCGTGATAAGCCGAGCCAATCCTTTTAATGGGTATGGGTAGAATAGCACTTTTTATTTTGAGTAAATGTTTGATGTATTCTATCGCTAAAATATTATTGGGAGAAGACAATATTTCCATTAATTGTAGACTTGAAGTCATTTTGATTTTGTCTATGCCAAATTTTTCATGATATTCGCATATAGCCTGAGCTCTGGCTTTTGGATATTCGAATCCTTTTTTACTATTTTTCCTTAGTAAATTTTTAAAGTTAGCGTTTTCGCTACTTAAAAAACGACCAATAGCTGAAAGAGTATTACGATTATTATTTTCGCAACCAAAACATAAATATTGAACAACATTTAGGGCGTTTAATAGTGTTACTCCACCGAGTGCAAATCCATTTGCATCTTGTGTAGAAAAGACAAATGGCATTTCGATAACAAGATCAGCTCCTGCAGTGAGAGCCATATCTGCTCTTGCCCACTTATTGATAATTGCAGGTTCTCCACGTTGAACAAAATTACCACTCATTACAACTAGAATATAATCAGATTTGGTTATTTCTTTCGCTTTGGAAAATTGATAAAGATGGCCATTATGAAATGGGTTATATTCGGAAATTATTGCCAATGTTTTCATATTTAATCTCGCTATCAAAAAATATTTATGTTATAATTATACAAAAATTATTAAAGGAATGATAGTAAATAAAAAAAATTAGGAGGAAGGTAAATGGAAATTTCTAAAATGATAAGGGAAAGAGCAAAAACAAATCCAAAGACTATTGTACTTCCGGAAGGCGAAGAACCAAGAATGGTCAAAGCAACCGAAACAATTATTAAAGAAGGTTTTGCAAAAATAATACTTTTAGGAAGGGAAGAAAAAATTAATTCAATTGCCGGGGAATTAAAGGTAGAATTGCCGGATAGCATCGAAATTATCAATCCGGAAAATTCTGATAAGATCAGTAGATATGCAGATTCTTATTTCGAATTAAGAAAGCACAAGGGATTAAGCAAAGATGAAGCCTTAAATTTACTGAAAAATCCTCTTTATTTTGGTGCACTAATGGTTTACCATGGGGATGCAGATGGCCTTGTAGCCGGCTCTATAAATGCAACCGGTGATGTTTTCAGGCCCGCTTTGCAAACCGTTAAAACTGCTCCGGGGATCAATATTGTTTCCAGCTGTTTTATCATGGTTATACCTGATTGCCCATATGGAGATGATGGCCTTATTGTTTTTGCTGATTGTGCCATAAATCCGAATCCCAATGCTGAACAGCTTGCAGATATTGCTATTGCTACAGCCGCCACAGGGAAAGCATTGTTAGATTTTGAACCAAGAATTGCCATGTTATCTTTCTCGACCAAAGGAAGTGCTAAACATCCTTTGGTAGATAAAGTGGTTGAAGCTACCAGAATTGTTAAAGAAAAACAACCGGATTTACTTATTGATGGAGAATTGCAGGCGGATGCAGCTATAATTCCTTCAATTGGCGAGAGAAAAGCACCAGGTAGTAAAATTGCCGGAAAGGCAAATGTATTGGTATTTCCCGATCTACAAGCTGCTAATATTGCTTATAAATTAGTTGAGAGATTAACCGGAGCAGAAGCCATCGGTCCTGTATCGCAGGGAATGGGAAAACCGGTTAATGATCTCTCTCGTGGTTGTAGTGCAGAAGATATCGTAAATGTAGTTGCCATTACAGTTTTGCAGGCGAACCACAAATAATATTTGGTGTTGTTTACATAAATAATAAAAAAGAAAGGTATAAATATGATTATTTTGTCCTTAAACTGTGGCAGTTCTTCAGTAAAGTATCAACTTTACAATTGGGATAAAAAAGAAATAATCGCTAAAGGGATTGTAGAAAGAGTAACCATTAAAAACTCTAAATGTATACATGAAGTAAACAGTAAAGAAAAAGTTGTTATTAAACATGATTGCCCTGACCACAAGGAAGCAATTAGATTAATTATCGATACCCTGATTCACCCTGAGCATGGAGCGATTAAAAATTTATTAGATATATCAGCAGTAGGTCATAGAGTAGTACATGGTGGAGAGAAATTTTCAAAATCCGTTGTTATTAATGAAGAAGTTTTAAAAGTTTTTAAAGATCTTATAGGGCTTGCTCCGCTACATAACCCTCCCAATATTATGGGAATAGAGGCAGCTATGGAAATTTTACCGGATATTCCCCATATGGCTATTATGGATACAGCCTGGCATCAAACTATGCCCCCACATGTTTACAATTATGCAGTGCCTTATGAATGGTATGAAAAATATGGGATAAGGAGATATGGCTTTCATGGAACCTCTTTACTTTATGTAGCTAAAAGAGCAGCTGTCTTATTAAATAAAAATCCTTTTGAGTGTAATTTGATAAGTTGCCACATAGGGAATGGGGTAAGCGTAAATGCGGTTAAGTATGGTTTATCTTATGATACCAGTATGGGATTTACACCTTTAGAAGGAGCCATTATGGGAACAAGAGCTGGAGACCATGATGCCGCCTTAGATTTATATTTAATGCAAAAAAAAGGTTATACCTGCAAAGAGATGGACAGTTTGTTAAACAAAAAAAGTGGGATATTAGGAATAACTGGAAAATATGTTGATAGAAGAGATGTAATACAAGCTGCCGATGAAGGTGATTCCAGAGCAAAATTGGCAATTGATATGGAAGCTTATCGATTAAAAAAATATATTGGTGCTTATACTGCTTCTTTAGGTAGGGTAGATGCCTTGATATTTACAGCTGGGGTTGGAGAAATGAGTGATATAATGAGAGAGAAAGTACTTGATGGTTTAGAAATATTGGGTATTAAATATAGCACAAAAAGAAATCACCTGGCTAAAACAAGAAATTGCGAATCTGATATCTCAGCTGAGGATTCCAGAGTAAAAATATTTGTTATTCCCACAGATGAAGAATTAGTGTTTGTAGAAGATGTTGTTGCTTTACTAGANGGAAATTATGATGTACATACTAATTTTAAATACTCTTTCGAAAAAGCCGATTANNAGAATGTGATGAGAATGAAAGCATTTGAAAAAGAATGTAAAAAGAATAATGAATTAAATGAACTACTGATTAAAAAATAATTAGGTGGAATGTTATAGAGTAAAAACAAAAAAATAAAAATAATTTGATTTTTTTATAAAAAAATAATATACTTTTAGAGTTATCGGAAAATAAGAATATTTTACTGCAGAAGGAGGTAGGCAATATGCCTTGTCCAAAGAGAAAAACATCTAAGTCCAGGAAAAATAAAAGGCGTACTAATTGGAATTTAACAGAAAATAAATTAGTAGAATGTCCAAGATGCCATGAAATGAAATTACCGCATCGGGCTTGTCCGGAATGTGGATATTATAATGGTAAGAAGTTTGTTGAATCTATCGAAGAAAAGCAAAAGAAAAAAGAAAAGAATAAATAATTCTAAAATATCCATAAAACATTATTAAAGTGCCATAAAACTTTTTAAAATAAAGTTATGGCACTTTTTATGTTATCAAATTAGACGATTACCCAATTGACTAATTCAATTAGTCGTTAGTGAATAGTATTTAGTAAGCGTATAGCGTACAGCGTTTAGCATATAGGTAATTAAGCTAAAAATTTAAAGTGAAAAGCTCAAAACCATAATTAAAAAATCAAAACTTAAGACACGGCAATTCGTCAATTAAAATAAGACCAAAGATTAAGAGTAATTTACCAATTCCCCAAAAAACTAATTAATCAATTCTTTCCTTATTGTTTATCACTCATTACTCATCACTTATCACTGTATTCTAGCCAATTCACCAATTTATTTTTATTTTTTTTAATTCTGGCTCCTGACTCCTGGCTCTTGAATTCCCCTTTTCCTAATCATATTGAATTTTCTTTTCCTTAACTCTATACTAAATACTGTTCTCTTTTCTATACCGCATTTATTCCCCGCAACTATACGCTAAACACTATGCGCCAACTAGCATTTCTTACCTGCAGATTATCTTTTCAGTATATGCCCGATACATGTACTCGATAATAATTTATCAGTTAGTATAAATTTCAGTGGGGCACTTTGAGAAAGGAAAGAATAATATTTTTCTTTACTTGATACTAATATAATACGAAATAATTCTTGATTTTTTAAATGCATTCCTATATACTTCATTTAGTAGGTGTTAGTAGTAGGTGCTAAGAAATATAAATAAGAAAATAAATGGATGAAAAAAATGACTCAAAACATGAGTAAAGGCGAGAGACAAAAGGAAATAAAAGAACGATTAAAGTCGAATCCTTTTTTGTCGGATAAAAAATTAGCTAAGCTTTATAATTTTAGTATACAAACAATAAGATTGGACAGATTGGAGATGGGTATTCCGGAGATGCGGGAGCGAATCATTCAAGTAGCCAAGAATACTTCAACAGTTGACAAGGTAAAATCATTAAAAAAAGAAGAAATTATCGGTGAATTAATTGATATAGATTTGGGTAAAAATGCAATTGCCATGTTACGCACAACAAAGGAAATGTCTCTAAGAAGAACGGGGATCATCAGAAGTCATTACATTTTTTCTTTAGCTGATTCACTAGCAATTTCAATGATTGATGCAGAGATTGCTTTAACCGGTCTTGCACGTTTAAGATATAAAAAGCCGGTATATTTAGGAGAGACCTTGATTGCGAAAGCAAGAGTTGCACGTAGAAGAAATAATAAATACCTTGTATCCGTTCATGTAAATGTGAATCAAGAAGAAGTATTTACAGCAAAATTAATTGTATTTTCAATGGATAAAGAGAAGGGGGTAAAAAGAATAGATGAAAATAGCTGTTGATGCGATGGGTGGAGATTATGCGCCAAAAGAAATTATTAAAGGTGCAGTTTCATCATTAAATAAAGATAATTTTCACATTGTCTTATTGGGACAAAAAAAACAAATACAGGACGAATTGAAAGAATATGATTTTGATAAAAGCAAAATATCTATTGTTAATTGTGAGGAAAATATTGATAGCGGAGAGTTTCCTTTAACTGCAATAAAGAATAAGAAAAATTCTACCATTGTAATAGGCATGAACCTTGTAAAGAACAAAGAAGTGGATGCATTTATATCTGCAGGAAACAGTGGAGCCATGATGGCAGCAGCATTGCTGATTATAGGATGTGTTCCTAAATTACGACGTCCGGCAATTGCTACAGTACTACCTTCTTTAAAAGGAAAAGTAGTTATCCTTGATGTGGGAGCAAATGTTGATTGCAAGCCAAAACATTTACTGCAATTTGCTCAAATTGGAAGTAGATATGCAAAATACATATTGAAAAATGATAATCCTTCCGTGGGATTGTTAAATATTGGAGAAGAAGAAAATAAGGGTAATGTTTTTTCACAAGAAGCGTATAAAATATTAAAAGAAAAACATGTAAACTTTTATGGTAACATTGAAGGAAAAGATGTTTTTAAGGGTAAAGTTGATGTCGTAGTGTGTGACGGATTTACAGGAAATATATTAATAAAACTTTCAGAAGGAATTGCCAAAATGCTTTTCATGGAAATTAATAGTAAAATTATCGACGAATTACCCAGGACCGAAGAAATGAATAAATTAAGAAAAGATTTTTTAGAAATCATTAAAAAGATAGATTACAAGGAAATTGGCGGATTACCCTTATTGGGAATAAATGGTCCTTGCTTTATATGTCATGGAAGATCTAAAGCAAAAGCGATGAAAAACGCTATCCATAATGCAGCCAGTTTTATTAATTCTAATATTATGGAACATTTAAAGGAAATGTAATATACGATTTGAAAGTAATATAAAACAATAAAATAATAATGGAAGGAGGTGAAGTAGAGTGGAAGCAATAGACAGAATAAAAAAAATAATTATCGATCAGTTGGGAATCGAAGCCGGAAAAATAAGTATAGATTCATCTTTTATTGATGATTTAGGGGCAGATTCTTTAGATATAGTTGAGCTTATTATGGCTTTCGAAGAAGAATTTGATATAGAAATTCCAGATGAAGATGCTGAAAAAATTAAAAACGTTGGAGATGCTGTAAATTATTTAAGTAAATAAAATATAAATCCTATTTGATTTGTAAATAGAAATATATATTGTAGGATTGCTAAAATGGATAAGGTTCGGGAATATCTCGCCCCTTATCCATTACTTTGAGAAAAATAGTGAAATATTTTAGTAAATGAGGACATTCTGTTTGATAAAATGTTAAAAAAAGATTATTCTTTATTAAGTAAATTAGAAGAAGAAATAAATTATAAATTTAAAGATTTATCATTGCTTAAAGAAGCTTTAACCCATTCCTCTTATAGAAAAAAAGGTAAAAAAGAGGCAAAAAATAATCAGAGAATGGAATTTTTGGGAGATTCAGTTTTAGAGTTAATTGTAAATGAATATATCTATCACAAATTCTCTACATTTTCCGAAGGCGAAATGACAAAAATGAAATCATTCATTGTCAGCAAACCAACTTTAACAAAATGGGCTAATACTATTTTTCTTGGAAATTATATCATCCTCGGGAAAGGTGAAGATCTTACAGGAGGAAGAAAGAAGTCTTCTATACTTGCAGATTGCTTTGAGGCGTTACTTGGTGCAATATATCTGGATGGGGGCACTAGAAAGGCGAAGAAATTCATTCTTCAATTTTTAAAAAAAGAATTACTTAAAGTTATTGAAAAGGATTTTATTAGAAATTATAAATCTTTATTGCAAGAAATCTCTCAGAAAGAATATAAATGTTTGCCTGATTATAAATTAATCAAGGAAAACGGTCCGGATCATAAAAAGATGTTTTGTGTTAATGTTAAAATAAAAGAAAAAATGTATGGAACAGGTTTTGGTGATAATAAAAAAGAAGCAGAACAAAACGCTGCAAAAGATACGCTTAAAAAATTAAAAATAATTAAATGAGGTAAAATGTTTTTAAAAGAATTAGAAATATATGGTTTTAAATCATTTCCTAAAAGAACAAAATTTTCCTTTAATTCAGGAATAACTGCAATTGTAGGTCCTAATGGTTGTGGAAAAAGTAATATTGCCGATGCAGTTCGTTGGGTTTTAGGTGAACAGAATATCAGATCCTTACGGGGAAAAAAGCTAACCGATATTATTTATACAGGAAATCACAATGGCAAACCTTTAAATCTAGCGGAAGTATCAATGACTTTGGATAATTCTAAAAGAATATTACCTTTAGAACGGGAAGAGATAAGCATAAAAAGAAGGGTATTTCGTTCAGGAGAAACAGAGAGTTTTATTAACGGTCTTCCCTGTAAATTAAAGGAAATACATAACTTATTATTAAATACAGGACTGGGAAAAAATACTTATTCCATGATTGCTCAGGGAGAGATTGATATTGTATTGAGCGCAAAACCTTCTGATAGGCGATATCTGTTTGAAGAAGCTGCTTTGATTTCCAGGTATAAATATGAAAAACAAAATATTTTAAAAAGAATAGAAGAAACTTCCATAAACCTGGAAAAAATTGATAATATTTTGTCAGAAATAAAATATCAATTGATCGTTCTTGAAGAGGAAGCAAATCAGCTAAATATCTATAAGGATTATAAAAAGAAGATAAGAAATTCAGAATTATTTTTATTATGGCAAAGATATAATGTTTGCAAAACATATTTTTTAAAAATTAAAAAAAACATGAAAGTATATCAGACTGACAGAATGGAAAAATTGAATGCTTTCAATCAAGATGAAATAGAAATAAAAAAATTAAAAAAAGAAATAGAAGATCTAAAAAAACAATTAGAAACAAATCAAATCGAAAATAATGAATCAACCCAGGTTCATAATAATATACAGAATCAATTAAATATAGAATTAGAAAAAAAGAATGAATTAAATCTTAAAATAATTGACATTAACGGAGATATAAAAAATGCGAAAGAGAAAATATCTTCGATAGAAAAAAATATAGATAATAAGGACAAAAAAATAATCGATATTAGGCAAAATATTAATCATCTAATTGAAAAACAAAAAAGCCAAAAGGTAAAATATAATGAAGATGCAAGATTGATAGAAAAAATAATGCTTTTAAAAAATAATAATCAAAAAATGATAAATAACATAAGAAAAAAGGATTTATTGATCAATGAAAAGAAAATAAAAGCGGAAACCACATTGAATTTATTAAAAAAGAATTTAACGCAAACGCAAAAAAGAAAGTTTCTATTAAAGGAAAAATTGAACACAGTTAACAATCAGATTAATCATTACATAGAAAAAGATGAAACAGATGATGGGGAAAATACAAAAAAATATCTTAAGAAGAATGAAGAGAAATTGAAAGAAATAAAAGATAACATTTCACGGGTTAATTTATTAATGGAAAAAAATACGCAGATGGTTTATCTAAAAGAAGAAAGAATTCATATTATAAAAAAATCTATTAAGGACATGGAAGAGGGAAATGAGAAACAAATTAAAATATTTTGTTCTAGGTATAAAGAAAAATATTCTAACAATCTTTGCGAAAAATTAATAGATATCATTGAAGATATTCCTCGGAATTTGGAAAAAGCTATCGAAATTGCTTTAAAGGATAGCTTAGATGCAATCATAGTCGGTAATCTGTCTAGTGCTTTAAATATTATTCATTCGTTATCCAGGGAAGATTTGAGAGATATAAAAATTATTCCAATAGATAAAATGGAAAAAATAGCTAAAATAAATGAGATTAAAATGGAAGAGGACCCACGGGATATATTAGGAATTGCTGATAAAATGGTGAAATGTCCTGAAAAATATAAAAAGCTTTTCAAAACCCTCCTTGGCAATACTGTCATTGTAAGAAATAATCTTGTAGCAATAGAATTATCAAGTAAATATATGGGCAGGTATAGAATTATATCACTGGAAGGGATGATCATCAGAAAAGATGGTACGATAAATTTTTATATGGATAAAAAAAATGAGAAGAATAATTTATTCCATTTTAAAAAAGAATTAAACCAATTGATTGAGGAATTAAAAAAAATTGAAAAATCCATCTTACAGAATCGTGAATTATTAAAAAAATATAACAATATCTACAAATATATTCTTAAGGAAAATAACAAACTAAAAAAAAGATTAGAAGAATATGGAAACAAAATCGACGGGAAAAAGGAAAATATCAATGAACTTCACTTTCAAATTAATGATTTAAAAATAAATATTGAAAATATAAATCATGAAGAAAGTAACATGTTAGAAGAAATTGGCCAAATTTCTAAAAAATATCAATCTTATAAGAAAAATTATCAACGCATCAATCAATGTAAGAATAATATAGAACAATCGTACAGAATGATTAATCAAATTGTTTTGGAAAAAAACAAGCGATTAAACATTATGGAAAAAAATATCAGTGATATTAAAAACGAAATAATAATTAAAGAAGAAAGAATTAAAAATTTACAAGATCGGGAAGAGGATATTCAATTACAAGTTGAAGAATTAGAATTATTATTGAAAAGAAAGCAATCTGATAGGCAAAAGGACGCCGAAAAGCGTGATGGTATTATAAAAAATATAGAATTAAACAATAAAAAATTGAATCAATTAGAACGTAAAGACATAAATAATCGTAAAATATTAGAAGAGAACAGAAAGAATATATGGAACAAATCAAAATTATTGGAAAATATTTTAAGTCGAAGAAAAGAACTTCAGGAATCTTGCGAAAGAATTAGGGAAAGACAACATCGGGAAGAACTTTTAGAAGTGCAATATAGCGAAAAATACGAAAATATAAAAAACGAAGCAATTAAAAATTATCAAGTTTCAATTGATGAACTGGAAAATAATAAAAAAAACTGTTCCTCGAAAAAAGAAGCTAATCAACAAATCAATGAATTAAGAGAAAAAATCATAGAAATGGGGCAAATAAATTTTGATGCTGGTAATAGATATCAACATCAATTAGATAAATTTAATGTTTTACAAGGTAAATACGATGAAATTATCGAGGCGAAAAAATTGTTGTTGCAGTTAGTTTCTAATATAGATAATATAGCGNCTGAAAGATTTAAAAGTACATTCAACCAGGTAAAAATATATTTNAATGAAATATTTCAAAGCATGTTTTCCGGTGGAGAGGGTATATTAAAATTAAATCATAATGGCGATATTTCTCAATCCGAAATTGATATAATTGCATGTCCTCCGGGAAAGAAAACACGAAATATAGAATTATTCTCCTCCGGTGAAAAAGCTTTAATTGCCATTGCTCTATTATTAGCTTTATGGAAAGTTAATCCCAGTCCTTTTTGTTTGTTCGATGAAATAGATACCGCCCTTGATGAAACTAATGCAGATAAACTTTCCATGATCTTAAAAGGAAAAGATTTGAGCAAATCGCAGTTGATCGTGATTACTCATCAAAAGAGTACAATGGAAGCGGCTGATACATTATGTGGAATTACCATGCAGGATTCAGGAATTTCAAAATTAGTTTCTGTCAAACTAACAAAATAAGGAAAAGGAAAAAATCAAATTGAAGATCGTAAATATATTTTCAAATTTTAAAAATGGGTTAGTGAAATCGAGAGAAAATTTAAAAGATAAAATTGAATATTTAATTAAAAAATCAAAAAACAAGGAAATATTTTTAGAGCAATTGGAAGAATTGCTGATTTTATCAGATATCGGTGTTTCCGCAACAGAAGAAATCATCAATTGCTTTGATGAAATTAATTTTAAGGAATACGAGAAAAACGATTTTATATATTTCAAAAAAAAGTTAAAAAAAATATTAACAGATATACTTAATCATTCATCACCAAATATTAAAATTGAAAAAAACAGATTAAATATTATTATGATAGTTGGAGTAAACGGTTCAGGTAAAACATCTGCCGCAGGTAAAATGGCATACAAATTTAAAAATGAAAACAATCAATTATTATTAATTCCGGCGGATACATTCAGGGCTGCGGCGATAAAGCAATTGAATATTATGGCGAATCTTGCAGGGGTGGAAATTATAAAAAGCAGCGAAAAGGCAGATCCAGCTTCAGTCGTCTATGATGGGGTTAATGCTGCTAAAGCGAGGAAGAAAAACATACTCATTATAGATACAGCCGGAAGACTCCATAATAAAATAAATTTGATGAATGAGCTAAAAAAAATAAAGAAAGTAATCCAGAACGCAGCAGGGAACAATTATTCTCTGGAAATATTGCAAACAATTGACGCTACCATGGGACAGAATGGTATTTCGCAGGCAAAGTCATTTAATGAATCCCTGGGGGTATCCGGGATTATTCTGACAAAAATGGATGGAACCGCCAAGGGTGGCATTGTGGTAGCTATTAAAAAAGAATTGAATATTCCGGTTAAATTAATCAGTTTTGGAGAACAATTGGATAACCTGTATTATTTCGAAAATGAAAAATTTATAAATGCTCTTCTTGATTGACACTAAGGGGAATTTTCTATATACTTATAAGGTAAATTTTATCCGGAAAGGAAATATTATAGGAAAGTGGAAATA
>JGI24025J20009_10001937_pt1 | contig 15244 bp, 12 predicted proteins | sample Cruoilmetagenom3_FD_20009 | JGI IMG/M metagenome (IMG submission 20009)
TCATGACGAGACACACCGCAATCTGCTCTATTGCCATTGTTAGGCAGAGCGCGAAGCGGGACGCCTAACAATGGCAATGGCGAAGCATCCGCCGCGTTAAGCTGATCGCGAGCATCGCGAGCGGTCAGCTTAACAGTGTCAATAAATGGAAAATTTTACATGATATTGCTATTATAGCACGGAATAAATTCCATCTATTTTTATATTAACTGGACATAAGCGGAAAACTACCCCTTGATTTCTCCGATTTGTCAATTTATACTACATTATCATGGAAAACAAGGAGATATTCAGGCCGGATCCTCAGTTACGGCTTATTGATCAAGTGCGCCAGGTTATGCGCCGGCATCACGTTCTTGAATCGGGCTTGCAAAAAGCAGTCAAGACGGCGGCCGACAGGGCGGGCATTATGAAACGTGTTGGTTGTCACACCTTTCGACACTGTTTTGCGACTCATATGCTCGAGAACGGCGTTAATATACGTGTTGTCCAGGAACTAATGGGCCATGCCGATGTAAAGACAACTGAAATCTATACCCACGTGATGGAAAAGGATATTTCAGCCGTTGTCAGTCCGCTGGACGCTTTAGGACGGAAAGAATAGATACGACAAGGTCGTGGAGGAATAAGTATGGATAAGGGCAGGCAAGCTACTTTATTCGGGGGTATGACACGAAACATATTCCTGTTGGGATTGATCAGTTTATTAACCGACGTAAGCAGCCAGATGGTCTTTCCATTGATCCCTCTGTTCCTGACTACTGTGTTAGGCTCCGGCGCCTGCGTAGTTGGTGTCGTTGAGGGCGCCGCAGAGACAACCGCTTCTCTGTTAAAAGTTGTATCAGGCTACTGGTCGGATAAAATTAAAAAGAGAAAACCTTTTGTCCTGTTTGGTTATTCCCTCTCATCCATAACGAAACCATTATTTGCTTTCGCCCATGTCTGGTCTTTTGTCCTTTTTATCAGGATTATAGAAAGAATCGGTAAAGGCCTGCGGACTGCTCCAAGGGACGCACTTGTTGCTGAGTCCTGTGACGAGAGTGTAAGGGGCAAGGCATACGGATTTCACAGGGCCATGGATGGTATCGGTTCTGTTTTAGGTGCGGCTCTTGCTTTTTTCCTTCTTCCGACTCTGGGATATAGAAATGTTTTTCTGGTAGCGTTTATACCTGGAATAATTGGGGCATTTGCCGTTTTGTTTGTCAGAGAAAAGAATGCGCCCGCTAAAGAAAAAACCAAAGGAACACCTGTTAAGGCCAGTTTCAAAAGACTGCCCGTGAATTTGAGGTTATTTATTATCGTATCCTCACTATTTGCAATGGGTCATTTCGGATACGCCTTTTTACTGTTAAGAGCGAAGAACATAGGATTGGCGGATCATACGGCGATCCTTCTGTATGTGTTATTTTACATTGTTTACACGTTGTGTTCCATTCCTTCAGGAATACTGTCTGACAGGTTCGGGAGAAAACCGGTTTTGATTGCAGGTTATCTGTTATTTGCTGCTACATCCCTCGGGATGATGTTCACTTCGAGTATTTACAGTATTCTGATATTTTTCGTCATTTATGGAATATTTTATGCCCTCATCGATGGGGTTCAAAGGGCCTTCGTAGTCGATTTAGCACCGAAAAATCTGAGAGCAACCGCATTGGGTACGTTTCATGCGGCCATAGGAATAGTGGCGCTTCCGGGCGGATATATTGCCGGGATGCTGTGGGACAAGATAAATCCGGAAGCAACATTTCTGTATGGTTTTATTCTCGCCGTTCTTTCAACAATCATGTTCATTTTTGTAAAAGAATATAAGATTTGAAGACTCACGCAAAGTCGCAGAGGATTTCTTCCTTATTCTTTGCTGTCTTCGCGTCTTTGCGTGAAAATTTTAGAGGCAGGCTATATCAACAACGTTTCAACTTAAATGCGAAAGAGAAAAAAATTGTAAACAAATATGTCGATTTGTTCGTCTATTACTGTAAAAACTCGAAAGGAGAATTTTAGATGAAGAAATTCGGCACGATGTTGGCAATTTCGGTGATTGTTTTCGGTTTTGTATGCGCGGAGGCAGCTTTTGCGGGGAAAATCGGCAAGCGTCAGGTTAACCAGCAGAAGAGAATCTGCCAGGGAGTCAAGAGCGGCGAGTTAACCTGCCGTGAAACCCGCGCTCTCGAACGAGAACAATACAATGTACAGAAATGCAAAGCAAAGACATTCAAGGATGGCAAGGTTACACCAAAGGAACGTAACCGCTTGAAAAAAAGACAGAATCATGCGAGCAAACACATTTACAAAATGAAACACAACAATATCACACGGTAGAGCAGTAGACAGGTACCCGCGGAACGGGTAGAATAAATATGTTATGACCCAGAAGGATCAAAAACAATACAACGTCTCGACCTATGGTACCGCTTCTCACATACCTTTTCTGGTGGAGAAAGCCAGAGACGGCAGCAGAGGCGCCTTTGAAGATCTTGTGGATCTTTTCCAGGAAGATCTTTTCCGCATGGTTTACTATCGAACACGGTCCCGCATGGATGCAGAGGATATTGCTCAGGATGTTTTTATTCAGGCATTCAAAAACTTGTCGAAATTGAGGGAGACTAACCGGTTCAGAGGGTGGCTTTTCAGCATTGCTCTGAACCGGATTCACGATTTCCACCGGAAGAAAAAATTCTGGAGCTTGTCAGGAACTTCCGATAGCGACAATAAGACAGATCAACCTGATTCGGAAATCCATGTAAATCCGGAAGCTCTGGATAATCTGGTGAAAAAGGATTTCTGGAAACGTATCGGATCATTTCTGGATAAATTGCCGCGCATGGAAAAGGAAGTGTTCATATTGAGATTCATGGATCATTTGAGCATAAAGGAAATATCCCTGGTTTTGAAAAAACACGAGAGCACTGTCAAAACCCACCTGTATCGGGCTCTTGAAAAATTCAGAGCATGTCGTGAAATAATACAGTTACTTGAGGAGGAAAAAGGTGAGTTCACATAAAGCGTTTCATCTGAGTGAAGATCAGATCCTCCGGGCTTTGGTGGATGAATCTGATCTGTCAGAATCAATGCGGGAGCACTTATCCACGTGTCCTTCGTGTCGTGCACGCAGGGAACGACTGGAGGAGGATCTCGGGTGTCTGGGTCGGATGGCTGAACGGTTTGCCCCGTCGCCGGAGAAACGTATTTCGTTGCCTGAGAAATACCCGGCAAGCACTGCTCGCTGGTTCTGGAACTGGCGGACCGCTTTCGGAACGGTGGTGATGGCAACACTCGTCATAGTCATTGTGTGGTCATCCGTCCTCTTCAGGACGATACCGGAAACAGGAACAATCATATCCATCGAGGAACCCTGGGCAACGGACGGGTTAATGGCGGAAGTGAGTGTCCTTTCGGAAAATGTATTACCCCCCGTATATCTGGATTTAACCGGGGACTCCGATACGGGTTTTGATGAAGAGTTTATTGAATTTGTCGTTCCAACCGTTGAAAATATTTCCTCACATTACGATTCAAAGATAAAAGGAGGTTTATTATGTTACGAAAATTATCGAGTGTAGTAATATTGTTTGTTCTGGTTATTTTACCCGCCATTGCCCTGGGAGCACAGGGTATGCCCTCGGGAAAATGGTGGCATAATCCGCAGGTTTCCAAACAAATGAACCTGAATAAAGACGAAATACGCAGGCTGGATGAAAGTTTTGTAAAAAGCCAGCGTAAACTCATTGATCTGAAGAGCAATCTGGAGAAACAGCGTTTTGAGCTCGAAAATCTTCTTGAAAAGAAAACGCTGAATGAATCTGCGGTTATGGAACAGTTCAAAAAGATGGAAAGCTCAAAAAACCGTCTCTCCACCGAATATTTCAGATTTCTGTTACAGGTAAGAAAGATTCTCGGCTTTGAACGTTATCAGGATCTAAAAATGAAGTACAAAACGTTTCGCCAGCAGAAAAAACTCCGGCTACAGAAACATCCGGGCGCTAATCCAGGTCAAAGGAAATAGGTTAACCCTCTTCCCTTATGAAATTGATAGCGTTTTTGAAGATAAGCAATCCCACACCATCCTCGGGAAGACTTTCTCTTGTCCAGCGAGGATGGTTGGTATAATGGAGATATGCCTCCGGATGGGGCATAAGGCCGAATATTCTCCCCGTCTCATTACAGATTCCGGCGATGGCATCGACGGAACCATTGGGATTCTGAGGATAATCCATTACCGCTTCTTCGTAATCCTCCCGACTGTATTGTATGACAATCTGATTGTTTTTCTGCAATTTTTCTAATACGGCTTCACTTTCCAGAACTATCTTGCCCTCACCGTGCCTCACAGACAGATACATTCCGTTGATGTCCTTTGTAAAGACGCATGGAGAGTTGCTGTTTACCTTGAGGTAAACCCATCGATCCTCAAATTTTCCGGAATCGTTAAAGGTCAGTGTAATGTTCCGGGTGGTGTAGTCGCCGGCGAATGCGGGAAGTAATCCCAATTTTACCATAAGTTGAAAACCGTTACAGACGCCGAGTATCAGTTTTCCGGCATTGATAAACCTTACAAGCTGTTCGTAAAGCTTTTCACCGCTGTTCCGAACTTTCGCATGAATAATCCTGTTTGCCGCCGCCTTTGCGCCTCCCAGGTCATCGCCGTCAAGGAATCCCCCCGGAAGATTGAGAAAATGATAATCATCCAGTCGTTTTTCTCCGTAGAGCAGTTCGCTGATGTGAACAATATCCACTTCGTCGGAACCTGCAAGTCTGCATGCATGAGCCATTTCCATTTCACAGTTCGTTCCGTTTCCCGCAATCACGATCGATTTTACCTTCTTTGTCATCTTTAGCTGTTCTCCAATGTTTAATGCCCTTTTCGTGTTTTCGTCATTTCGGATTTTGTGATAAGTACTTAAAAATTCAGGGGCTTCTGCCATACCCGTTTCAGTTCACCAATATTTTCTTCGACAATTGTATTTCCATGGATGCCGATAATGGTAAAAGTGTCACCGGGAGTGACACTGCCTACTTTCCGGATAATGCTGCCTTCCATAATTTCTTCGAATTTGTCCTTTGCCTTCGGTGAAATAGTCACCACGAATCTGCTCTGGGATTCGGAGAAGAGGAGGTAATCATTTCTTTCAATACCCTTAGCGAGGACAAGAGAAAGATCTGCAGTAATCCCGAATCCTCCGGAAAAGGCCGTCTCGACAAGGGCAATACCTAGGCCTCCGTCGGAACAGTCATGACATGAGGCCACCAGACCTTTTTTGATCGCCTTGCTCAATGCATCGTAAAGTTTTTTTGCTTTCAGGGCATGGACTTTCGGCACGTTATTCCCGATATATCCATTCAGGGCAAACCATTCGGACCCTCCGAGCTCATTATATGTTTCACCCAGGACATAAACCATATCCCCTGCTTTTTTTGCATCCATGGTGACGGCTTTTCTCACGTCTTCCATCTTTCCCATTGTGGAAAACAGAAGAGTGGGAGGAATCGAAATCTTGGTATCTCCTATGATGTAATCGTTTTTCATGCTGTCTTTCCCGGAAATACACGGCACTCCATAGATTTTTGTGTAATCGTAAAGGGCCTGGTTTGCCCTGACAAGCTGTGCCAGTTTATACTGACCGTCAGGCGTCTTTTCAGATTCTACGGGGTCACACCAGCAGAAATTGTCGATGCCGGCCATTCTTTCAAGCGATCCTCCGACGGCGACAGTATTCCTGACGGCTTCGTCTACGGCACACGCGGCCATGTGATACGTGTCAATATCGCTGTAACGGGGACAGATGCCGTTTGCGATGACAACCCCTTCAAAAGATTCCAGTATGGGCCTGATCACCGCGGCGTCGCTCGGGCCGTCATTTGCTACTCCAACAAGAGGTTTGATCACGCTTCCCCCCTGTACCTCATGATCGTATTGCCTTACGACCGATTCTTTACTGCAAATATTTAATCGTGAAAGCATTTCTTCCAGGGCAAGTCCCATATCCTCGGGGTCGGGAAAATCGGGTTCTTCATGTCGGGGGGGTATCCATTTTGCGTTCAACCGCATCCGGGGAAGCCCTTCGTGAAGAAAATCCATATCGAGGCAGGCAACCGTTCTGTCACCATAAAGGACGTGGAATTTTCCCGAATCGGTAAAGGTGCCGAGGACTGTAGCTTCCACATCCATTTTCCCGGCCAGGGAAAGAAATTCGCCGACCTTTTCGGGATCTACTGCAAGACTCATTCTTTCCTGAGCCTCTGAAATGAGAATCTCCCAGGGTTTGAGACCGGCGTATTTCAAGGGAGCTTTACTGAGATCGAGCTTGCAACCACCGGACAATGTGGCCATCTCTCCGACGGAAGAAGAAAGACCGCCGGCGCCATTATCCGTAATGGTCCTGTAGAGTCCCCTGTCTCTTGCGATAAGAAGAAAATCCGTCATCTTCTTCTGGGTTATGGGATCACCGATCTGGACGGCCGTGACGGGCGAACCTTCGTGCAGCTCTTCTGAAGAGAATGTGGCGCCGTGAATTCCGTCCTTTCCTATCCTTCCCCCCGTCATAATGATTACATCACCGGGAATAATCTCTTTTGTATGTGTGAGTTCTCCAAGGATACGGGCAGGCATGGTACCTCCCGTTCCGCAATAGACAAGAGGTTTCCCCAGATATCTCTCATCGAATACGATACAGCCGTTGACGGTTGGAATGCCGCTTTTGTTCCCGCCATGTTCTACACCTTCCCTCACACCTTCGTAGATTCGTCTGGGATGAAGAATTCTTTTGGGAAGTGGCTTTGAATAAAATGGTGATGCAAAGCAAAAGACATCGGTGTTGAAGATCAGTTTCGACCCTTTTCCCGTCCCGAAGGGATCACGGTTGACACCGACGATCCCCGTCAGAGCGCCACCATACGGATCAAGGGCTGACGGTGAATTATGTGTTTCCACCTTGAAAACAAGATTGTAATCGTTGTTGAATTTAATAATGCCGGCATTATCGACAAAAACGGAAAGGCACCAGTCATCCGTTCCCAGGCTTTCCCTGATTTCCCTTGTAGATGCCTTGATATAACTGTTAAAAAGGGAATCGACGACCGTCTTTCCCCCTTTTTCATCCTCATAGTTTATAATGCCGTTGAATATCTTGTGTTTACAGTGTTCGGACCAGGTCTGAGCGAGAGATTCCAGTTCGACATCCGTAATTTTCTCATCAAGATTCACCTTTACCCTTTCGTTCAACACCGACTCATCAGTTAAATAATCCCGGATGACCTTCATCTCTTCGACAGTCAGGGCAAGAACCCTGTCATTACTGATCCCCTGAAGTTTCTCATCACTTACATTGAGATTAATTGTTTCCGTTTTTGCGTCGTCCTCAATAATCACCCGGGGTACATAAGGCTGGATTCCCTCCGCGGGATTCCATTCCCGACCATCAATAATCATATAATGCTGAATAAGCTCATTAGCCAAAAGTCCCGAAGCTATTTGCTCAGCGCCCTCCTTACTGATTTTTCCTCTGATGACGTACTGTCTTGATGTATAAACGCTGACACCATCTTTCAAGTTCTCCCCAAGAAACAACTCGATGGCCTCTCTTGCTGTCTTCCCCACATTATCCGTTACCCCCGGCTTAAACCCTACTTCTATCAGCCATGTAAAACCATCTGCTAGGCTCCTGTTTATGGCATATTGCTGCATAACAGGATCGGAGAGGGGACCCGCCGCGATTTTTCGCAGATCTTCTTCGACTATATTCCCATCTATGGTATAGACTTCAACAGTTTGGACTTCTTCAACGTCAATACCAAGCTGCTCGATTATTTTTTTTCCCGTCTTTTCCCCGAGGACATCTCTTATGCCATCCTTAAAGCCAACTTCTATTCTGTAAACCATGTTCTTTCTTAACCTCTTTGATTCATGAGGGCGAAAGGCTATGGGGGTTCAAAGCTCAAAATTGTTTTTTTGCTTTAATCTTTTGCCTTGATGGTCTCGTAAAAAGTCGGTCTTTTACCCTTTTGTCATTCCCGTGAAAACGGGAATCCAGTCTTTCCAACTGCTTAGCCCTTTGTGGATTCCCATTTTCACGGAAATGACAGACTTTTTACGAATGCTTTAACCTTTTACCTTTTACCTTTTGCCTTTAACCCTTAACCTTTTGCCTTTCACCTGTCCCTTATCTGTTATTTCCGCAGGTCATATTTAATCATTTTCAGTTGAAGGCCTTTCCTGCTGAGTCCTAATTGCAAAGCTGCCCTACTCACATTACCATCACACTCTTCCAGAACCCTGGCGATCATCTGCCTTTCAATTTCTCCTGTTTTGCTTTTAATGATATCTTTGAAAGACTCCCCGGTTTTCATCGAATCAGCGGTCTGTATTACACTTTCGGATAATTTGATTTCCGGCGGAAGATCCCCTGTTCTTATTATGTCATCTTGTGCAAGTAATACAAGTCTCTCGACCAGGTTTTCCAATTCCCTGATATTCCCAGGCCAGTGATAATTGAGAAGCATTTCTCTGACCGTTGAATCAATTACTTGTATATTCCGGTTCAATTTCTTGTTGAATTTATCTACAAAATAATCAGTCAGGACGGGAATGTCTTCTTTTCTTTCTCTTAACGAAGGAATATGAACAGGTAAAACATTTAATCTGTAATACAAATCTTCGCGGAATCTCTTTACTTTTACATCCTGGTAAAGATCTCTGTTGGTTGCCGTAATCAACCTCACATCAACTTTGATTGTGCGTAATCCCCCTACCCTTTCAAATTCCTGATCCTGAATAACCCGAAGTAGTTTTACCTGCATATCCTTTGGCAGTTCTCCGACTTCATCAAGGAAGATGGTCCCCTTATGAGCGAGTTCAAACCTGCCCGGCTTTCTGTTGATAGCACCGGTAAATGCCCCTTTTTCATATCCGAAAAGCTCACTTTCCAGCAGGTTTTCCGCAATGGCCGCACAGTTGATTTTGATGAAAGGATCATTTTTGCGGGGACTGTTCCTGTGAATGGCATTAGCAATAAGTTCCTTCCCCGTGCCTGTCTCTCCCGTGATAAGAATTGTAGTTGTCATCGGTGCCACTTTTTTAATGACATCATAAATCTTCATCATCTTCTTGCCGGTGCCTATGATGTCATAGTGCTCTATTTCGTCGGTACCCGGAATCAAGTCGTCTTCGCTCAGCGAATGGGTCTTAAAAGCCTTGCGGATAATGTTTTTCAAGTCTTGCTGTTCAAAGGGTTTTGTAATGTAATCAAACGCGCCTTTTTTCAGGGCCTTAACCGCTGTTTCCACGGTGCCATGGGCGGTAATCATAATAACAGGTATGGAAGGATAATCCTTGACAACCCTGGCCAGAAGTCCGAGTCCGCCGAGCTTCGGCATTTTCAGGTCGGTAACGATAACAGCCACGTCATCATCACGCAAAACCTGAAGCGCTTCAAGCCCGTCAGGTGCCGTGGCAACTTCATAGCCCTCTTTTTTGAGCGTGGTCTCCAGCACGAGGAGCATATTTGGTTCGTCATCAACTACTAATATCTTTTTCATGATGTCCGGGTTGCAGGTTTCAAGTTTCAGGTTACAAGTTTCAAGTTAATGGTATTTAACTTGAGCGATCTTATTATTAATCACCACGAAGAACACGAAGATAATTCGAGTCATTCGTGGTAAAAAAAGATCACTGTGAGCTTCTCTGGGCGTCATTAAGATAATGACATAGAATTGTTACTAACTATTATGGGATGCAGCACCGGCTGTCAAGGTGAATCAGATTGTTATCTGGAATGCTGTTCCCTGTCCGGGAGTCGACTTCACATGAATATGGCCGCCGTGGTTCTTGACAATTCTCTTACAAATGGGCAGGCCAAGACCTGTGCCTTTTTTCTTCGTAGTAAAGAACGGTTTAAAAATCGCTTTTAGAGCTTCCTTATCAATTCCGTGGCCTGTATCGCGAATTGTAACCCCTACTCTGTTACTCCCATTATTTTCAATTCGGGATGTTGTAAAACTCAAAGTACCACCATCAGACATTGCTTCCATCCCGTTTAACGCCACATTAAGGATAACTTGAATCATTTGTTCCCCGTCCACTTTGATATCCGGCAAATCCGGGGATAGATTTTCTTTAATCGTAATATTCTCCGGAAGATTTGTTGCCTTAATCAGGGAGATAACCTTCTTGATGATACGGTTTATATCCTGGTTTTCTGCATGCATTTCATAAGGTTTTGCATAATTCAGGAATTGAGATACAACAGTATTCAATCTATCTGTTTCTTCGATAATGATCTCAAGAAGTCTGGGATTTTCCGTAGTATCCACTTCTTTAAGGTACTCAGCGGCGCCTTTGATAGAACCAAGCGGGTTTCGTATCTCGTGAGCAAGACCTGTTGCCATTTCCTCAAGAAGAGCTACATTTTTTCTTTCCACCTCGTCGTCAATTGAATAAAGAGAGGCTGAAAAATCTTTTTTGTCAAAAAAGAAATAACTGAATATTTGTTTCAAGATCATTTTGAGAGGGTCGATAAAAATTACAATGAGGAAAGATGCCATAAAGACACTTGTAAACGGAAGTTTTGGCCTTTCACCAAACAAATCGATTACGACATAAAATACAACAGTTGCAAATAATATAACGAAAAAAATAAGGAGAGTCCTCAGCATGATTTCATACAATTCCGGAATATCCGTATGGGTTATAATAATGAAAAGGAAATAAATAAGAGCGGCGAGGGCTATGTCAGACAGTGCAGGAAATCCATAGCCATAGTAGTTTAACACATCGGAAAGACTAAGGACGACGATCGCAATACAGGCAATTGCTACATAGACCAGCCTTTTCTTTTCAGCGCCTGAAGGTTTTCCCATAATTTGGCGGACAAGGGCAGTGAAACAGTAAATCAGGACAAGACCGCAATAGATGTAAAGGAAAACATTCAGGTCATTCCATTGTAATAACGGAGTAAAAAGTGATGCAATAATCGAAAGGCTAACAGCAATAGTTATTGTGATGTCTCGCCTGAATAGACCGGCCTGGCTGCGGAGTAAATAACGGCTGAATATAATGAGAAGAGGTGGAATTGAAAGGATACCCAGGTAATGGATAATTTTCCAGAAATCAGTATGAAAAATTCCATAAGAAAAAATACCGATTTTTTCAAGAAACAAAGCAGAACATATAATAGCAAAGGAAAGATGAAGGGGATTTTTCTTTCTTCCGGTAATGAGAACAATAGAAATAGCCAGACTAATTATCGCTGCTACAAAAGTTTCCATAATTTATGGCCCCGGCTGAAGATTGGGCAAAAAACCCATTTCTGGATGGGCGCTAAGTTAGCTTTTCCCTTACCACATCGGCGATTTGTTCGCAGTACTTTTCTGTTTCTTCCCCGGTAGGCCCCTCGACCATGACGCGACACATATTCTGTGTTCCTGAATATCGAACAAGAACTCTCCCTTTATTGCCGAGTCTTTCCTCCGCTATCTTAATGACATTAACAATTTCCGGGACTGTGGATAAGTCAGGTTTTGTCCTGACATCAATGTTAATGAGTTTTTGGGGAAACACCTTTATGATTTTGGCTAGTTGTGACAGGGGTTTTTGTTCCTTTTGAATTGCTGCCATTAGTTGCAGTGCGCTGATAATTCCATCTCCTGTCGTATGATGACGTAAAAATATTAAATGCCCTGAATCTTCTCCTCCGATAGAGGCATTTCGGGCTCGCATTTCTTCCAGAACATATCGATCACCGACCCCGGTAACAGCCTGTTCTATATCAAGTTTCTTCAATGTGAGGGCAAGACCTATGTTACTCATGACAGTGCTTACAACAACATTATTAGTGAGGGTTCCTTCTTTCTTCATAACATTTGCGCAAATGGCGAGAATCTGATCTCCTGTTAAAATAGAACCCTTTTCATCAACGGCAATCAGGCGGTCACCATCGCCGTCAAAGGCAACCCCGACATCAGCCTTTCTTTTCACAACTTCTTCAGCCAGCATCTCAGGATGCTGAGACCCACAATTGTCATTAATGTTCTCTCCGTTCGGTTCGGCAAAGAGGGAAGTAACATGGGCTCCCAACTCCGAAAATGTTGCGGGTGCTACACGATAGGTGGCTCCGTTAGAGCAGTCCAGGATAATTTTGGTTCCTTCCAGGGTAAATTCCCCGGGAAAAGTGTTTTTCAAAAAGACGATGTACCGCCCCCTTGCATCATCGATCCTGTATGCCTTCCCCAGTTCCCGGGGTGAAGGCTGAAGCGTATGCATGTTATTTGAGAAAATAAGATCTTCAATTTCCAGTTCCTTTTCATCGGGCAGTTTGAATCCTTTATCTGAAAAGATTTTAATTCCATTGTCCTGAAAGGGATTATGTGAAGCAGATATTACAATTCCCGCATCAGCCCTCATGCTTCTGGTTAGGAAAGCAATGCCCGGCGTAGGCATGGGTCCTACAAGTATGGCATTAACACCCATAGAACATATACCGGAGACGAGGGCATTTTCAAGCATATAACCTGAAATGCGCGTGTCTTTTCCTACAATAATCTGAGGTGTATGGCCCTTTCGTTTAAAAAGATGGGCTGTTGCCTTACCGATATTCAGAGCCATACCCGCTGTCATCGGATATTCGTTGGCTATCCCCCTTATCCCGTCCGTACCGAATAATTTCCCCATCTTCCTTCTTCTCCATTAGGATTCTTCATACAAAACAGGAAAATTTAACTATATTATTTCAATAGTTTTTGCAACAGCTAAAAGCAGGTTTGTACACTACCAAAAAACATACAATTCTTCAATTCGTTGATTGCTGCGTAGATTTCTTCCAGGTGCGAAGGAGATTACGCAGCTTATAAAGTCGTTCCCGCAGCAAATCGGATCAGCCAATGTTAATAATATTATGATATTCCGGTATGTTAATGGTATCAACGAGCGTTTGGTTACCACTGGCATGAATCCTGCTTGTAGGTAGCAACGTTAAGTAGAATCAATTGAAAAAGGAGAAAATATCAGGAATGAATGAATCGATTATAGCCGCTGCTTTCCCCGGCCAGGGGTCTCAGCGTCCTGGAATGGGAAAAGACTTCTATGAAAATATTTCCGTCAGCAGAAATGCCTACTGTGAAGCATCAGATGTACTGGGCTGGGATGTTGCCGCCATGTGTTTCGGCGAGGACGAAAGACTCAATCTGACAGAATATGCCCAACCGTGTATTCTTACCACGGAAATCGCCATGCTGCGCGGACTCCATTCTTTGTATGGCTTTACCCCTGAATATTTTTGCGGTCACAGTCTGGGCGAATATACCGCTCTGGTTGCCGCCGGCGTCGTACCTTTTTCAGAAGCCTTGAAAATCGTAAGTTTCAGAGGTCAACTCATGCAGGAAGCAATGCCCGTAGGAGCGGGTGGAATGGCAGCCATTATTTCAAACAATCTGGACCTGGGCATGGTCCGGAGTACGTTAAAAGACCTTCCCATAGATGTGGCCAATGATAATTCTTGTAGCCAGGTGGTTATAAGCGGTGAATCGAGTGCGATGCCCGAAGCCAGGGAACGTCTTACGAAGGTTTTCGGAGATAAGGGATCATCCTTTCGCTTCATTCCCCTTAATGTCAGTGCGCCCTTCCACAGCCGTTTTATGAGTACGGTGATAGAAGCTTTTAAAGATGCCTTACGGGCTCTTATCTTAAAGTTGATACCAAAAAACGCAGAAAAAGTTACTTCAAATTTCACTGGTCATTTTTATTCAGACCGCTCCAGTGAAATTATCGATTATCTGGCATTTCAACTCAGCAGCACGGTCCAATGGAAAAAGAATATGGAGGCGATAGCTTCCGTAGCAAACTCGATTTATGAGATAGGACCGAGCCGTCCCCTCAGCGGATTCTTCAAGACTGCAGGTGTGCCATGCATGTCTGTCAGCACTCTTTCGGCAGCAAGCCGGCTGTTTGAAAGGCATCAAATATAATTGTTAACCCCCGGATTCTGCGCTATGTATCGTAATAATAATCGTAGTCGCGCAGCTGGGGCGATTTTATTAATAATCACACGAAGAACACGAAGATACTTTGTGTCCTTCGTGGTGAAAAATATCACAGTAAGCGCCGGTTAATTACATCGGATTACGTTAAATACACTTTCAAAAAAAACACATGAGGAAAAAGAGATGGATTTCAACCTGACCGATAATCAGCAGATGTATATGGATACGGTTCAGAAGTTTGTAAAAAACGAAATGTTACCTGATGTAATGAAATTGGAACGGGAGCATGCTTTTCCCCGGCATATCATAGATAAGGCCTGGGAGATTGGTTTATTGAACTTGAGCATACCGGAATCTGTAAAAGGATACGAAGTGGATATAGTATCCACCGCTTTGATTGTTAAAGAACTGTCCTACGGCGACTCTGGAGTTTCCACATCGGCCATGTGTAACGATCTTGCCAATGTTGTCATTGCTCAATATGGAACGGAAGACCAAAAAGAGGCCTTTCTGAGACCTTTTGTCGAAGCCCCCATAATTTCATCTTTCTGCCTGACAGAACCGGGCGCGGGTTCTGATAACATGGCTATGACGACATTTATGAGAAAGAGCGCGGATGGAAAGTATATTCTAAACGGGGAAAAATCTTTTATTACCAATGCTTCATATGCCTCTCAATTTACCGTATTCTGCAAGGTCGGGAACCCGGGCAGCCTTATGATGGCATGTGTCATTATTCCATATGATTCGATTTATAACGGTGAAATCGTCTCTCAGCCTTTCGATGCCAGAGAAATTACCGTACCTGGAGGAGGTACGGTAATAACGGGGAAGCCGGAAGATAAACTCGGACAGCGCCTCTCGAACACGGCAACGGTAAAATTTGAGGATGTTGTTATTGAAGATCACCAAATCGTAGGTAACAGGCGACTCGGCTTCAAGTACGCCATTGAAGTACTTGATTATGCAAGACCCATGGTTGCGGCGATCGGGGTCGGTCTGGCTAAGAGGGCGCTTGATGTAACTTTAGAATATACGAAGGAACGCAAGCAGTTCGGACATAGGATCTGTGATATGCCTGTAGCGAGGGACACACTCGTCGAAATGTGGAAAAAAGTTGAACTGGCCGATCTGGCTCTGATGAAGGCGGCATTCAAAGTTCAGGAAGGAGCCGACGACAGGGGTATGTATGCCTCTATGGCGAAGAATGTTGCGGCGGAAGCTGCTCTGTTCTGTACCAAAGAGGGGCTTCATCTTCACGGTGGTTACGGGTTCA
>JGI24025J20009_10001938_pt1 | contig 15239 bp, 17 predicted proteins | sample Cruoilmetagenom3_FD_20009 | JGI IMG/M metagenome (IMG submission 20009)
TGGCTGTCAGAAAAACGTGATTTTTTCATGCAGAATCTCCCTGCGTTTAGCTTACGGAAAATTCTACTTTTGAGCACCCTGGTTTTTCGGGGGGATTACCCCAGATGCTTATGCCACAGTTTTTTTATCGAATTTCGACCCGTCAAAACTTGATCAGGAAACCATCGAACAAATGGCCTAGTTTATAGGCGTTGATCTCGATGTCTTGAAAGCCCCGGAGACCAAACGTGCTCGGCTGAGTGAGATCGCCTGGAAGCAGAAAGACGCCCCCCAACCGGGAAACGACGAAAGCCTTCCACTGCTACGAAGAGGTCTTCTCTTACATAGGCAAGCAGGTGTTCAACAACGACTGGCACGACGTCTATGCAGTGTTTGGACTCTAGCGGTATGAAAGACGTAAAAAAAACTCGAAGAGGCGATTCAGTTGGTTTATAACGGGTAGCGATAAAATTAATGATAAATAGGGATGATCAGGTGAACGAAAGATTAGAAACAATACTGACCTCAAATGGCTGGATGCGGCTTTGGATGGCGGTAAGCGTCGTCTGGGTTGGATTCTGGACGGTCGTTGTGGTCGGTGCAATTTGGGAAGGATATTACAGCCTAATAGAGCTAATTCAGGTTGCTTTGTTGGCTGTGGCTATCCCCATCGCCCTTATGATCGCGGGACGTGTTATTCGCTGGGTAATCCGGGGCTTCATCAGCTAAGCGATTCATGGGCATATCACACTTGCTGTGCAGCCTGCTATTCCTGCAAAAACTCGTCCAATAAGCTCACCAGGACGTTTACGCCTACTGGCCGCATGCCCATTGGCGTGCGTTGCCTCATCTTTAAACGCACTACAAAGCGCCTGATGAGAGATAGAACATTCAAGGAAAAAATGACTGCTTAGCCCTGTCACGCTTCAATATGGAAGTTAGCGTCCAGTGCCAAGGCGTCATTCGAAAGAGGCTCATCTTTTGGGCAACCTCAGCATAAACCTGCCACTGCCAAAACGCATGCCCAGTCACTTAATCTCCTGCACGAATCGCGCAGTCAAAATGGAAAAAATGCAACAAATCGAAGCCCCAGAACTCCGCCGAAGTCCACACCGTTGCTGTCTTTTAACTGCCCAGGCAGCAGTCAGCCCAGTAGCTGCTTACTTATTATCATCTGATGAGTAATACATGTATAAAGAAAGAGAGAAAATGGGATGAGCGCGGCGCGCCCACTTCCGGCCATACCTAACCCGCTACTGGTTCACGTTCATCCCTACACCAAGTTGTTGAGACAGGTATAGCTCTCACCGAAACCTTCCCGAAACCTCGCCACGCTCATCATGTAGTGGCATAGTGAATTTGGCCACCTACTTAGAGGTGCTAATATGCACCAAGACATCACTAGGTGGCAGCATGGTAACAAGACCAAAACGTAACTTTAGCCCTGAATTCCGACTCGAAGCAGCACAGCTAGTCGTCGATCAACACTACACGGTTCGTGAAGCGGCTGAAGCCATGAATGTGGGGTATTCGAGCATGGATAAATGGGTTCGTCAGTTACGCCAAGAGCGTGATGGCCAAAGCCCTAAAGCAACGCCCATGACACCCGATCAGCTCAGGATTCGCGAGCTTGAAAAGCGCATCCGTGACATTGAGATGGAAAAAGACATCCTAAAAAAGGCTACCGCTCTCTTGATGTCGGACTCCCTGAACACTTCTCGCTAATCGAGAAACTCAAGACGAGCTACCCGGTAAAAAAACTGTGTGACGTGTTTGGCGTGCATCGCAGCAGCTTTAAATACTGGAGACAACGTTCAAAAAGACCTGTGTGTGCCACGAAGACTAAGGAAATAGCCAAGGTCAGAGAGCTCTTTCGCGAGAGCGAAGGCTCTGCAGGGGCGCGCAGCATCGCAGAGATGGCGACAAGGCAGGATGTGCCGTTAAGTCGCTATCGCGCTGGCCGCCTGATGGAAAAGCTTGGCCTAATTAGCTGCCAAGTGCCTGGGCACACCTACAAGAAAACAGGTGATGAACATGTTGAGGTACCGAACCACTTAGCGCGTCAGTTTAACGTTGAGGCGCCCAACCGCGTTTGGTGTGGCGACGTCACATATATCTGGACTGGCAAACGCTGGGCTTATCTAGCCGTTGTCATGGACTTATTTGCTAGGAAAACGATTGGCTGGTCGATGTCGTTATCGCCCGATAGCGAACTCACCAGCAGCGCATTGAAAATGGCTTATGAGAGCCGTGGGCGGCCAAAAGGGGTTATGTTCCACAGCGACCAGGGCAGTCATTATACGAGCCGTAAGTTTCGTCAGACACTCTGGAAATGCCAGGTAAAACAAAGCCTAAGCCGACGTGGTAATTGCTGGGATAATGCGCCAATGGAGCGTTTCTTCAGGAGCTTAAAGGTTGAATGGGTGCCAACGTATGGCTATCGCTCATTCTTGCAGGGGCAGCATCATATCGTGAACTATTTAATCGGGTATTACAGCCAGCTTAGGCCTCACCAGCATAACGGTGCTATGAGTCCGAACCAGGCAGAGGAAAAGTACTGGGTTAACTATAAAGCGGTGGCCAGTTTTACTTGACCACTACATATCGAACAGCAGGCTTTGCTGATCTTTGCTTGAAAGCTGGGTTACCTGGGTGAGATCGCCGTCAGCTATATGACGCACAACGCTGGCGGCGTAGCGGGGATCACCGCCTAAACGCCGGGAAACATCGCGGATAACCAAGCCCATCAGCAGCGTTACCGGTAGGCCTATGATCAGCAAGATGCCATTTGAGTGAATCAAACCAGTAATAAACGCTTCATTGATGTCGTCCACATACACGCCCGTGGCTAATGACCAGCCCTATTCGGGAAGGTGAGCGACATAACTGGTTTTGGGCAGTTGTTCTTCACCCCCGGCGCGGGTCGAGTAGTAATTGACGTGACCACCGCCTGCTTGGGCAACGCGCAGCAACTCCGGATAAAGCGCCATGCCGCTAGCGTCTAGATAGTCAGTCATGTCCGTTCCGGACTAGCGGCTGGGATGTGAAATAACTAATAAGTCATCATTAAAAGCGAAAATATACTCGCCCGCGCCGAAGCTGACGCTTGCCATATTGTCGATCGCGCGCTGTTGCGCCTCTTCGAGGCTGAGCTCACCGGCGGCAACCCTTTCCTGAAGGGCTTCAATTTGATTATGGACGCTTTCGACCACGTATTGAATGCTGTCGCGGCGTTCGTTGACAATCGTTTGGCGGTTCTCTAGAGCCAGCCAGCCCACCAAGAGCAGCATCGCGATCCAGATGATGCCCAGTGTTCCCCACAATTTTTGTGTTGTTGTTAAACGAGTCATGTTGTTCCTTTTTTATATTTGGTTAACTTTTTACTTATCGGCCTCAATCTTATTTGCATTAGCCCTTTCAGCGTTAAGTATTGTTGTTAGGTATTGTTAGCAAATGTTATTTTCATTTATATTCTTAAAAAGAATAAACATATACCTATACTTGCCCTATGATGCTGGTAAAGACGAAGCTAGCGATTAAGGAGGTGCGCCGTGGAGTGGACAGCAAGCTTGCAAGGGCTGGGGGGAGGAGTATTGATAGGGCTTTCCGCCACGTGGCTAATGGCAACATTAGGCCGAATAGCCGGTATCAGCGGGATTATTGGTAACCTGATTACACAACGCCCGAAAGGCGATAGCACTTGGCGAGTAGCGTTTGTTTTGGGGCTGATCAGCGGGCCGCTATTGATCATGGCCGTCGGTGGTGGTTTGGGTAATGTAGCGGGTAGCCCGAGTGACGTGATTGGCGCGCCCGCCGGTGGTGTTGGGCTGATGTTGGTGGCTGGCTTGTTGGTAGGGGGGGGGCACGGGGCTGGGTAGCGGTTGTACCAGCGGGCATGGTGTCTGTGGGTTGGCGCGCTTGGCGCCACGCTCCATGGCCGCTACCGGTATGTTTTTGCTGGCGGCGTTAGTGACCGTTTATATCTCGCGCCATCTATTAGGCCTAGGCGGTGTGCAATGAACAGGAACGCAATGAAAACCGCGGCAGGTTATGCGGCGGGGCTGCTTTTTGGTTTAGGTTTGGCGATATCAGGCATGACCGACCCCGCCCGGGTACTGGGCTTTCTCGACGTGGCAGGCGCTTGGGACCCCACCTTGATGTTTGTGTTGGGCGGGGCCGTAGTCACCACCTTTATCGGCTATCGGTTGGTATTCAAGCGTTCGGCCCCACTGTTGGGCGGCGGTTTTCAACTACCCACTAAACAAGAATTGGATGGCAAGTTGCTGGGCGGCGCCGCCCTGTTTGGCATTGGCTGGGGGCTTTCCGGCTACTGCCCAGGGCCCGCAATCGCCTCTATTGGCGGCATATCGCTACCGCTAGCAGCCATGCTAATGACGATGGTAGTGGGGTGGTTCCTCGCGAGAAGGCTTGGCTAATCAATAGACGTTATATGGAAGCTGCTGACTTGCAGGCAGCAGCTTGTCAAACATGGCGATTGGACTCGCCTGCAGTGTTTGTTGCCAATGTTGTCATGGGCTTGGTGCAGGGGGCGCCACGACAACTTCGTCCATAAGAGCAGCTAATGTGAAGAGAGTTCGCTGAAAAAAGCAGGATTATCTTGGATGGTGGCCAGCACTTTTGCTGCCAGTCCTGTAGGGTTGCGACGTTTTGCCTCCCAGCTCTTGATCGTATCGACACTGGTACCCATGGCATCAGCAAACTCAGCTTGAGATACATGCAGCTTAGCGCGGATAGCTTTCACATCGGCTACTTCGTGGCGCGTGGTGCGAACTGCCTTAGCATTACCCTTCTTAATATCCACGGCTTCTTGCAATGATGTGTGGAGTTCATCAAATATGCTCATTCGGAAATCTCCCCTTTTAAATAGTGACTCAGTGCTTTTAAGGTGGCTTTTTCAGCGGATGTTAAGCTGTCTTTCATGCTCTTGGGGTAAGCTAATATCAAATAGATGATCTCAGCGGTAGCCACGAAGTAAATGACTCGAGCGCCGCCTTGTTTGCCTTGATTTCCTAATGCCATGCGTATTTTGCGTAGCCCGCCAGTTCCCTGGATCAAATCGCCTTTGTCCGGCTGGGCAATGAGAATTCGCTGGAGATCCTTAAGCTCATCATCGGTAGCCATGGACTGAATCTGCCGGGTAAACGTCGGGGTTTCGATAAATTCAATAGCATGACTCACGTTAGGGAGATCCTATTTCAGAGCACTGTTACGTGTACATGGTACTCTTTCTGATACAAAGGGTCGATGATTTTGCGGTCCAAATAAGCCGGGGTTGCTTCGCGTGGCTCGTAGCGAGTTTCACTTGTCGTTGTGTGTCGCGCAGCGACGCAGCAGCCTCAGTTGGTGTAGGCAGCTAAGCCTATGGCGCTTCGCCGCCCATCATTTCGATCAGTTGCTCATCGCTGGGTAGGCCTTGGACGCGATCAATGCGAACCGTGCCGTCTTCAGTGGTGCGCTGGAAGGCGCTGGTAGGGGTGGCGTAAAGGCCTAGTTCTTCAAACAGCTGGTTATTGGCATACACTTGCTCTTCGAACTCTCTGGACTGGGCGCTGGCGTCGACGGTTTGCTTGCCGCTTTCATGGGCGTGCAGGGTGGCCGCAGGGTCATCTGAAGCGAGCAGGTTTGCCGCTTTGGCAGGGCTGTCGGGCGCTAAGATTCCCACCATGATATGGCGCAACTGTACCTTGCCTGCTTCTACCCAGGGGCGAACCTCTTGCCAAAACTGGCGGCAGTAGGGGCAGTTGGCGTCCGTGAACGTATAAATGACGCGAGGCGCATCGACATCGCCATCCTGAATCCAGTGGCTTTCGCTGAGCAACTGCCAAGTTTGGGCTTCTAGCGGCGCGCGGACGTGCTCGTCCAATTGGGCTTCGGTGAGGTCGTTACCCTCGCTGTCCATCAGTGTTCCCACCAACGCGTGCTCGCCATCCGGGGTTAGGTAAATCGCCATGTCCTGGCCCTGAACGCTGGCGCCGTAGCCGCGTAAACCCCCGGGGGCGTCAAACGCGCCATGTATTTCCACGCCCTGGTCGGCCAGCGCTTGAACAGGGGCGGGAAGCTTGTCGGTGTCGTTCGCCGAGGTATTGCCAGTCACAGTGAGTAGTAAAAGTCCGCTGATGACGAATGACCATTTCAATTGCATGCAGGTGCCTTATTTAATAAAAGAGCTGAATAAAGGGTTGAATAAAAAACTGAGAAAAAATAGCTGTATGAAAAAAGAAGCTAGTCGGTGGCCACCAACCAGCGTACTGCATAAGGTGGCAGCGCCCCTTCAGCAGACCAGGGATTATCTGAATCGAGCGCCTGCCAGGCGTGCTGGCTCAGCGCTTCGGTGACGGCTTCACCCACCCCCGTCAAAGGAAGCGGCTGATCGGTGACATTATACACCGCCAGCAGGCGGCGCCCATCGTGAAGCGGGCCGCGTTCCACCGCGAGCAGTTCCGGCGGTGATGCCAATACCCGCTGGGCTGCTGTCGGATGGAAACAGGGCTCTTGACGGCGCTGGTCGAGTAGCTTGTTCAAGGCGTTAAACACGTCGTGTGTCGGCGTAGAGGGGCTGTCCAGCAGCAGCTCTAATTCATGACGCTGCCAGCGCCGCCGGTTGATCGAGCGCAGCCGCCCACTGCGCTCAACACCCTCAACATCGTTGAGCGTGCCGGTGAGCGTATGAATATAGAGCGCTGGGATGCCTTGCAGGCTGAGCATAATCGCCTGGCTGCACAAAAAGCGGGCGATTTGCCAAGGGTCAGGCCCTCGCCGCGTGCCGCGCATGGCTTCGAACCAGGTGATATTGATTTCGTAGGGCGTGTCGCTGCCGTCTGGGTTGCTGCGCATGCTGACAAAACCGCCAAATTTATGCATCAGCTCTAACAGTGCGTCCCGTTCGTGGTCGGGCAGCAAGCCTTCCAGGGGGCGTACGCCAATGCCGTCATGGCTGGCAGTGAAGTTCAGGTATGTGCAGTGGTCGGGCAACACAGGCAAGCTAGCCAGCCAGGTTTGCATAGTGCTGGCTTCGCCACGGGTTAGGGTATGTAACAGCAGGGGCGGTAGGGCAAATTGATACACCATATGCGCTTCATCAGGCGGGCCTTCGGGAAGTCTTTCAAGCCCGAAGTAGCTGATATTTTCTTGATGGGGCACGTTGGTTTCGGTGATCAGCAGCGTGCCGGGGGCAACATGATCGATAATCGCGCGCAGCAAGCGCACGACGGTATGCGTTTCCGGTAGATGAATGCATGACGTACCGAGTCGTTTCCATAGGAAAGCCACTGCGTCCAAACGGATGATCCGCGTGCCTTGCTCCAGGTAGAACAGCAGAATGCCGACAAAATCGAGCAACACATCAGGGTTTTCAAAGTTTAGGTCGAGCTGGTCTTCGGAGAAGGTTGCCCACAGGTAACGGGTGCCACGCCGGGTGGAAACGGGCACCAGCAGCGGGCTGCTGCGGGGGCGAACGACCTGGGAAACATCGGTGTCGGGGTCGACTTCGATAAAATAATCGCGGCCTGGCAGGCTGCCGCTCAGGTAGTCGACGAACCACAGCGATTCTCGCGAGACGTGATTGAGCACCAGGTCGGCCATTAAATCATAGTGGCTAGCGAGTTCGCGGATATGCGACCAGTCGCCCAGCTCGCTATTCACTTCACGGTAATGGATCACCGAGAAGCCGTCGTCGCTGCTCCAGGGGAAGAAGGGCAGCACATGTACACCACTAATGCGGTCACCCAGGCGTGCTTGAAGGAAGTCGCTGAGCACTGCCAGCGGCGGCACGCCCTCTTCTATAATGGAATCACCGTAGCTAATGACCCATTGGTCTTTTTCGCTCCAAGACGGTGCGTTTTTAGCCAGGGCATCACCGGGGACGGACGAAAAGGGGGCAAGCGACAGAAAGTGCTCAAGATGCTGATTCAAGCGGCGCTGTACTTCGCCTGCACGCGGCCCATACAGGTGAGTGAGGTAGCCGTTTATGGTCTGCTCAAATGGTGACATGGGTGGCTCCTGATAAACAATCTGCGACAAACGCTGCAGCTTGTGTGCCAAATCGTTACAATATGAAGTTGATACCGCGTTTAAACGCTAAGAAGCCTTCGTTTCAGGCAGCTATTACTCGTTTAAACGCTACTAATAGCACACACATAGACAGGTTATAACACGCTAACTCGTGGAGTAGTCGACACGAGCTGACAACAGGTTGACCGCCATGCATTGCCCTTTTTGTGGTGCAAACGATACTCGAGTGACCGATTCACGGCTGGTGGCCGATGGCGACCAGGTGCGCCGTCGCCGCCAGTGCGCGAGCTGCCAAGAGCGCTTTACCACCTACGAGACCGCTGAACTCGTGATGCCTCGGGTAGTGAAATCAGACGGTTCGCGCGAGAGCTTTAATGAAGCCAAGTTACGGGCGGGCATGCTGCGTGCGCTTGAAAAGCGCCCGGTAAGCGCTGAGTCCATTGAAGCCGCCGTGGAGCGCATACGTCAAACCCTTCGCGCGCGCGGTGATCGTGAGATCAACGCTCGCGATATTGGTGAATCGGTGATGCAGGCGCTCAAAACCCTCGATCACGTGGCTTATATCCGCTTTGCATCGGTGTATCGCAAGTTTCAGGATTTGGACGAGTTCCGCGCTGAGATCGATCGTCTTTCTCAAGAGCCGTCAAAATGAGTGCGCTGTTTAGCCAAGACGATCACCGCTATATGGCGCGGGCGCTCAAGCTGGCACAAAAAGGGCTGTACACCACCGACCCGAATCCACGGGTGGGCTGTGTGATCGTGCGTGACGAGCAGGTCGTCGGGGAAGGCTTTCATGTGCGTGCCGGCGAGCCACATGCAGAAATCCATGCGCTCGCAGCGGCTGGCGAGCGGGCCCAGGGCGCGACCGCGTATGTCACGCTTGAGCCCTGCTCTCATACCGGGCGAACCGGCCCCTGTGCGGTGGCGCTCAAGGAGGCCAAGGTATCGCGGGTTGTTATCGCGATGCAGGACCCCAATCCTCAGGTCAGCGGCCAAGGTATCCGGCTGTTGGAAGACGCCGGTATTAAGGTGGCGGTAGGGCTGCTTGAGAGTGAAGCGCGGGCGCTGAATCCTGGATTTATCGCGCGTATGACTCTTCAACGGCCATTTGTGCGCCTGAAGATGGCGATGAGCCTGGATGGCCGAACCGCCATGGGCTCAGGGGAGTCGCAGTGGATTACCGGGCCCGAAGCGCGTACTCAGGTGCAGCGGCTACGGGCGCGCTCAAGTGCGATATTAAGCGGCGTCGAATCGATCATCATGGACGATTCGCGGTTAACCCTGCGCTCAGAACAGTTACAGCTGGCCAATACCGAAGACGTCCTTCAGCGCCAACCGCTGCGGGTGATTTTGGATACGCGGCTGCGTTTACCCTTGGCGGCCGCCTGTTTGCGTGAGCCGGGTCGTACGTTAGTGATGACCACGCCCGCCCACTCAGATGAAAAGCGGGCGCGGTTGACCGAGGCGGGCGCTGAGGTGCATGTGCTGCCTGCCGGACATGATGGGCGCATTGATTTGGCCTTAATGTTGCGCTGGCTAGCCGACAACGAACAGGTGAATGAACTGCTGGTGGAAACCGGAGCGACTCTGGCGGGCGCGATGTTGGATGCAGCGCTCGTGGACGAGCTGCAGTTGTTTGTCGCGCCCACCTTGTTGGGGGGCGAAGCCAGGCCGCTTTTTGCACTGCCAGGGCTCTCCCGCATGGCCGACCAGCGGCGTTTAACCATTCATGATATGCGAGCGGTGGGTCGCGATTGGCGTATTATTGCGTCCCCTCAGCCGACTAGCGCAACTAGCGATACCAGGGTACCCTGACGCGCGAATTCGCCGCTGACGTGACACTTTTTGGGTGACGACTTTTCGTTACAAGCTGGCGCAACCATTTTTTTGCGGCAACGTTACGCGACAACTTTTGGAGATTCCATGGCGCACTCCTCCTCTAGAGGCTTAGCCCCCATCGCCGAGCTGGTAGATGATATTCGCCAGGGCAAAATGGTGATTCTCATGGACGATGAGGATCGCGAAAACGAAGGTGATATCATCATGGCTGCCGAAAAAGTGCAGGCTGAGCATATCAACTTCATGGCTCGTTTTGCCCGTGGCCTTATCTGCATGCCCATGACCCGTGCCCGCTGCGAGCAGCTTAATTTGCCGCTGATGGTGCGTGATAACGGCTCCGGCTTTGGCACTAAATTTACGCTTTCGATCGAAGCGACCGAAGGCGTTACTACCGGCATTTCTGCTGCCGATCGCGCACGCACGGTGCAAGCGGCCGTGGCGGCCAATGCCAAGCCTTCGGATATCGTTCAGCCGGGGCATATTTTCCCGCTGATGGCTGAGCCGGGTGGGGTGCTGCGTCGTGCGGGTCACACCGAAGCGGCATGCGATTTGGCGGCGTTAGCGGGGTTTGACCCCAGTGGCGTGATCTGCGAAATCATGAATGACGACGGTAGCATGGCGCGCCGCCCGGAGCTTGAAGCGTTTGCCCACGAGCACGGAATTAAAATGGGCACGATCGCGGACTTGATTCATTACCGCATCGTCAACGAGCAGACCATCGATCACCTTGAAGCCTCCACGGTGACAACGTCTCATGGTGAGCTGACGCTGCATGTGTTCCGTGATCGCATTCAGGGGGCTCATCACTTGGCGCTCGTCAAAGGGCAGCCTACGCCTGACGTGCCGACGACGATTCGCGTGCATCTCACCGATACGCTGCGTGATGTAATGGGCTTGATGAAGGGCGAGCAGTGCCGTTGGGATGCCCACCGAGCGCTGGAAGAGATTGCCAATGCCACCGCAGGGGTGTTTGTGTTGATTGACGATGGGCGCCCCCACCAGGATCTCAAGGATCAACTGGATATCTTTTTGGACCGTGTTCGCCAGCCGCGCAACAGCGACTCTGATGGCGCTGGCAATTACTTAACCATCGGCACGGGGTCACAGATACTGCGCTTTTTAGGCGTGGGCAAAATGCGCTTGTTGAGTTCACCGTGGAAGTTTTCCGCGCTATCCGGCTTCGATCTCGAAGTCGTCGAGCGTCTGGGACCTAATGACACGGCGGATGAGCCAACCTTTCAGCAGGACTGATTCAGCAGGACGAATGCAGCAGAATCAATCCAGCAAGACTAATTAGCAGGAATAAATTGATGAACTCCCTTTCTCAAGTTGAAGGTACTTTTGTTGACGTCGATGGGCATTATGTCATCGTGGTCGGCCGCTTTAATCATCACGTGGTGGACAGCCTGGTGGAAGGGGCGGTCGACAGCCTGACGCGTCATGGCGTCGATGCCGAGCATATCCACATTGTTCACGTGCCGGGTGCCTGGGAACTGCCGCTCGCGGTCAAGCGTGTGTTGAAAGTGATGAAGCCAGATGCCGTCATTGCGCTAGGCGCGGTGATTCGCGGCGGCACGCCCCACTTTGAATACGTGGCGGGTGGCTGCAACACGGCGATCAATCACTTACAGCTTGAGTTCGATACGCCGGTCGCCAACGGGGTGTTAACCGTTGAGTCGATCGAACAAGCGATTGAGCGCGCGGGCACCAAAGCTGGCAACAAAGGCACTGAAGCGGCCATGGCGGCGATGGAAATGGTATCACTGCTGCGCGCGCTGCCCTTAGGAGACTCTCAATGAGCGAGCGTAAACCCTCTGCCGCTCAGCAGGGCCGCCATGCGGCTCGTGAGCTTGCCGTGCAAGGGCTTTATCAGTGGCACATGACGGGTAAATCCATTACCACCATCGAAGCCGAGTTTCGCAGCCAGGTCGCCGATGATGACCTGGAAGATCACGAAAACTGGGTCAAGGTAATGGAGATCGCCGATAAGGCACTGTTTCACGATTTGCTGCATAACACCGTGCGTTTCAAGGCAGAGCTCGACCGTGAAATCTCCCCGCTGCTAGACCGGCGCTTGGAAGATCTCGACGCCGTCGAGCTGGCGATTCTTCGCTTGGGTGCTTATGAGCTATCCCGGCGCTTGGAAGTACCCTATCGTGTAGTGATTAACGAAGGCGTTGAGCTGGCTAAGTCATTTGGCGCCACCGACGGCCATAAATACGTGAACGGCATTTTAGACAAGCTGGCGATTCGCCTGCGTAGTGCCGAGGTCAGCGCTCGCCGTCTCTGAACGCGAGCGTCTTGACAATGCGTTTAAGGGGCCTTTGTGCTTGCCGAATTTGATTTGATCCGACGCTACTTTGTGTCGTCGCAGGAGGCGGCGTCCGCGTCAAATGGCGTCACACTGGGATGTGGAGACGACGCCACGCTATTGGTGCCGCGCGCGGGTCAACAGCTGGCCGTGAGCGTTGATACCTCGGTCGTCAATGTGCACTTTCCTGGTGACGCCCCGGCGTTTGCGGTGGGGCATCGCGCTTTGGCGGTCGCGCTTAGCGATTTGGCCGCCATGGGGGCGTCTTCCCGTTGGTGCCTGATGGCGTTAACGCTCGACCAGCGCCAATTCGCTGATGAAGAGGCCGCCCACGCATGGCTCGCCGAGTATGCGCATGGCTTTCACACCCTCAGACAGCAGCATGACACCACGCTGGTAGGTGGCGATGTCACTTCCGGTGCGCTGTCGATTGGCGTGACGGTGATGGGCGACGTGCCTGTGGGCGAAGCGCTTACCCGAAGCGGTGCTCAACCCGGTGACCTGATTGCGGTCACCGGTGCATTAGGTGGTGGGGCAGGGGGGCTGGCGCTCTGGCAAAAAGGTGAGCGTGATCTTGCCCATCCTTTGCTACGTCGCTATTTACTGCCTGAACCGCGCTTGGCGGCGGGGGTAGCGCTGCGAGGGCTCGCCACGGCGGCAATGGATATTTCCGATGGGTTAATGGCTGACCTGGCACACCTTCGCGAAGCCTCTCAAGTGGGCGCCGTTATGACGCTGGAAGCGCTACCGCTAGCGGACGCTCTCGAAAGCCTGTTAGGCCGAGAGATGGCCTTGAAGGCAGCGCTTTCCGGGGGTGATGACTACGAACTGCTGGTGACGTTAAACGCTGACAGTCTGGCAGAAGCCCAACAGCGCCTGGCGCCATTGGGGTTGACGCTGACGGTGGTTGGCCACTGCCGTGAGGCATTGGGCGTTAGTGCCTCTGACCAGAGCGACCTTAGCGGCTATGCCGGTTGGCAGCACTTTAGTGGGGATACGCCATGAATCGTGCACCGAAAAGTGTCTGGCGTCGCCCAACACATTTTTTTGCCTTTGGCCTGGGGAGCGGCACCGTGCCGTGGGCACCCGGCACCTTTGGTACGCTGGCGGCGATTCCGTTCTACTGGATGATGGCGGACCTGCCGCTGGGGTGGTACCTAAGCATTTGTTTTGTTGCTTTTGTTGTCGGCGTATGGCTTTGTGATAAAACCTCGCATGACTTGGGCGTACACGACCACTCTGGGATCGTTTGGGACGAGTTCGTCGGTTATTGGTTGACCATGGCCGCGGTGCCTTTTTCATGGGAGGCTGCGCTGTGGGGTTTTGTGGTGTTTCGTATCTTCGATGTCTTCAAGCCCTGGCCGATACGCTGGGCTGACCGGCGTGTCGCAGGTGGTTTTGGGATTATGATCGATGATGTGATGGCAGGGGTTTACGCCTGGAGTACCATGCACCTATGGTTCTGGTTACACTAAAAAACTAGTACGGATACGAAAATAGTACGGACACTAAGCACTATCGGTTGCTGGCGCCATTTCCGTGCGGTGGCTCCAAGGAGGTAGCATGCGCAAGGAACGTCTGATTGTCCCTACCTTGGCGATAATCGCCGTGGTATGGATGGCAGCGCAACTTCTCTCCAGTGTTCTTTTTGAACGCAGCCTGCGTCAGGCGCTGGAAGACCTGGAAGCGCGCGGCGAGTGGCGCGTCAACAGAACTGAGAGTCACCAGGGCTGGTTAAGTTCCCAAGGGCGCCTATTACTTTCACCACTATTGGGGCGCCCCTGGCGGCTTGAGCTGACTTATCGTGCCCGCCACGGCATTTTAAGTACGGATGTCGAAGGTACGTTGCTGCCTCGCCTTGATACCGTTTTGCAGCAAGCGGTAGGTGAAGTGACGGCGCCCTCTGTACCGCGCTGGCAAGGGCGTTACCATACCCTCAGCGGTCACAGTGAGTTACGCCTTGCCCTGGCCCCCTTTGTGATTCAACAAAATGGTCGCGAGTTAGCTGTTCGCGGTGGACGGCTGCGCCTGGAAGGTGTCTTTGGCGATTGGCGTCTGCGCGCCTTACTGGATCAATTAACGCTGACCGATGGGGCCGCTCAGCTCACTCTGGGCCCGTCGGTGCTTGAAAGCCGCTACACCTATACCGAGGGCGCTTATCACTTCGCCCAACGCGACCATCTGAATATTGAAACACTGACACTCAGCTACCCCTCCTATGATATTCAACTGGCGCCGCTCGATCTGAACAGCCACATGGTGTTGGACGAAAGTGAGCTGCGTATCAAAGGCGATCTCGAAGTCGGGGATGTCATGGTGCCCACGGAGGCGCCAGAAACGCCGCTGCTCACTGGGCGCATCGAAATGGAGCTTTCGCGTATCAACGCCGATGCGGTTCGCCACGCCATTCGTCGTTTACGCCAGGAAGCCGCTTGGGGAGATGCCAGCTTACCGATGGCCGAGGGATTATTGGCGCGGCTTGAGCCGGATTTGCGCAAGATGCTGAGCGACTCACCCCGCCTGGATGTGCCCACTATCGCCATCGATAGCCCCTTACTCGGTATTCGTCTCGATGCAGATGGTGCGCTGTTTTTCGATGCCCGCCAGCTAGATGAGCTTAGCGTGATTCGCTTGGACGAAAAGAAAGAGCAGGCCCAGTGGCTAGACCGTGTAGACGGTGATTTTACTTGGCACGACGCTCCCACCGTCGCTGCCCTCTGGTTGGGTCTGCCGCTTGGCACCCGCGAGCTGCAGTTCGATGTGGTGCGCGGCGTCTGGCGCGTCAATGGCCGCCCCATGCCCGAGCTATGGCCGTAAGCCAGTCATTGCCAACTTTCACCCTACTTTATTGCGAACTTTCCCCCTTTGTTATTGCGAACGCAGTGAAGCAATCTGGGGTTGTCCTGGTTGGTCATCGCGAGTGACGCGTGGCGATCTATGGTTGGTTGCCACCGCGGGTAGAGATTGCCGCGTCGCTGCGCTCCTCGCAATGACATAGGCGCTGCTCCTTGCGATGCTATAGTGGATTGTCATTGCGAACTTCCCTCCCTTTGTCATTGCGAACTTTCCCCCCTTTGTC
>JGI24025J20009_10001941_pt1 | contig 15224 bp, 15 predicted proteins | sample Cruoilmetagenom3_FD_20009 | JGI IMG/M metagenome (IMG submission 20009)
ACAATTTTCCTACTAAAGCCGAAATGTATGAAGAGGGTTTTGATGTTTTCGAATCGATAAGACCTGAACCTATCGGTATTCCTAAACAGGGGAAAAGATCCTTTAAGGATACACTTGTTGAATTAATTGACATTATTTTTAAATAGTATGAAGAACTTTGGAAAGAAATTAAAGAAGGCTAGAAGAGAGAGGGGTATGTCACAGAGGAGTTTAGGTTTAGCATTGGGTTTATCCGACAAAACAATTAGTTCTTATGAATCATCTAGGTCATATCCGAATCTAGAAGTATTAGGAAAGATAGCAGAGATATTAAAAAAACCATTAGAATATTTTATTTCCTCGAACAAAGAGGTAAAGATTAAAGATCTTGTTGAAAGGATAGAGGGGAATCAGGAACAAATTCTGAAGGATATTTCAGTTATTACTAAACTTCTTAAACAGTAGGTGGTGTTAACCATTTTTTTGCTTTTTTAGAGAGGAGTTTAATACCTTTTATTGACCCAAAGATAATTAGTGCAGTTCCACCTAATATTCCTATAAATATCCCTATTAAACCAAGGGCATAACTGGCCTGAATCGGTTGTACTACAAGAGAGTTATTTAATTCAAGTCTTTGGCTGACACTATTAGCCTTATTAATATCATGTTGCCACGAGATTATTGTAGCAGATATATCGTAATTTCCACTTCTTAATGGTTCTAAAATTGCCTGATATGAATATGTTTTATCTTTTTGGAGCGAGACAAACTCTTTATGTAATTTTTCTACTTTAAAAACAGTGGGAATGTTCCAAAGGATTTGGGTTCTTGATGCCTCTATTTTTGGTGTAATGAATATAGTAATCGTAATTTTCTTTGTTAATGGTTTTTGGGAAGTAATTTCTAGTCTTAGATCGAAATAGTCCTGGGTATTACTTATAACAGTACTTTCCTCTTCCTCATTCGCAGGGGATTCATCGGAGAGTACGGCTTCATCAACTTCGGTGGTCTTGTCTAGGTTATCATCTTGAGCTTGGATAGGTGAAAAGCTAATCAGTATTAAAACAAGGGCTAGAAATATTCTTTTCATTTTAATACTTTCCTTATACACATTTTATATATATAGTAAGCATCCTTCGCTTCTTCGTAATCTACCTCTTTATCATTATGTACAATCTTATTCCTCAACTTATGGACATTCCATAACTGTTGATATTGCTTTTTATCAAACAGGGGCTTTGCTCTTTTTAAATTAGTACCACAACTATCTGAATTACTATATCTTAAATTAAATGCTTTATTAAGTAAATTATCTAATTTTATGATAGCATCTCTCCTTGCGTATGCATCGTGATTTTTTGTCTGTATCTTAAGTTCTTTTAATCTCTCAAATATCCTTTCTTTTGTTTTTTGAGGTATTCTTTTGCTATTTATATATGCGATTAAGAAAAGCAAAGAGATTAGTATTAATATTGTAATTGTTAAAGCTATCTGTTTATCCATTTCCTCTAACTTTTTTTGAAATAAAGTAAACAGAGGCACCAACTACTAAGAATAGTAGTAGTGAAAGAAGTTTTGTTAGGATGTCTAAATCTTTATAGTCTTTAATAATTTCAATCTCTTTTGTTATCTCTTTCTCTTCTGTTACTTGGGTTCCACTACTGGCACTGATTACAGCGGAAATATTGTTTTCAATATTTTCAGTTGGAATATTCAATCTGATTGAGTGAGATTGCCCTGGTAGTACAAAGGTCCTCCTATTGTTTTCAATATAGTCGATATATGAGGAAAGATTGAGGTTTGACTCGATAATCTGAAAAGTATCGAGGATTGTTGTTCCAGTATTTATAATATCTAAAGAGCCTATTAGATAGGGATCTGATATATTGTATGGTTGAAAGACTAGAGAGGGTTGGAAATTTGTTTTAACAGTACCCTCTGATTCATTTACTTCTATAACTAGATCATCTTGTGAGTAGAAAGGAAGTTTAGGTGTGTTAGGATCAAAATATCTGTATATTAAAGCTATATGGTCTTTCATATCTCTATTCCAGAGAGATGTTTTAGAGAGATCTTCGAGGAATGGGTCTACAACCATCCATTGGTTTTCATCTTCATCTAAATACTCCGCCCAGTAATGGTACATTCCTTCTGAGTGGTAATTAGAGATATCTGTCACATATCCTATTACAAATCTTGCAGGAATTTTATAGTACCTATATAGGGAGACTATCGAATCCGTATACTGTTCACTCGTTGATACAGATTGTTTTAGAAGTACTTCCTGTCCTCCTAATCTTTGTGCACCAGTGAGTGAGCCTACAGTTAATTTGTTAGGTTCGAGATTTTCAATCACGTACTGATAGATTGCTTTGTAAAGGAGTTCTTTTTCATTTGAGCTTTCAAGATTGTTTACATCAGAAAACTCTTCAGTTATATTCAAACCATACTCTTGTAGGTTTCTATTTATATGTCTTATCAATGATTGGTCATTTATTTTCCATAGCGAATGTTTTTCAATTTCTAGCTCCTGTTCTCTTAGATTTGGCATTCTCGACATAATAATATCTCCCTCTACCGTAAGAGAGATATCGCTTTGGGGAGCTATTTGATATTGGAGAATATAGTTACCATCGATATCTCTAAAAGAGTTGTCAGGAATTGGTTCAATATGGTTTACCGAGATATATTGATAATTATTATTTAAGGGTAAAGTAACTTCAGAAATAATCATTTCTTCTCCCATATTTATTAAATCTTTAGAGATTGTATATTTGTAACAGATTCTCTCACCAAAAGTAATCTCAACTGTATTACTATTTGGTGAGGCAGTTTTTATCTCAGTTAGATTTCCCTTGCTTGTAACTTTTGTTATTGGTGCAGAGCTCCATGATACTTCTCCAAGAGATGATGGGTAGGTGAATGTAAAATTTCTACTAATGGTATCTTTCACAGAGGAGAAAGTAGTGTTATTCGATCTCCTTTTTGACTCTTCTTAAAGGAGATTCTTAACTTAATTGGTTTCTCTTTGTATATAGGAGTTTTTTCTAAATCTATGACCAAGTTTGTTATCGAATCTTTTTTATGGATAGTGGGGATTAAGTTTGTTTTTCTATTAATTAAATAAACTTCTGGTTCTATCTGATCATCGGGGATAGTGATTGTATAGTAGGTGACAACAACTGGAGAGCCTTTGGTTGTCATTGTTAAATATATGGTTGAATCGAGTGTACTTCCATCCCAAGAATGTTCATAATCAGCATATACAGTGAAATCTTGTGCAAAAAGCTCTTGGGGAAATAAAAGAAAGCAAAAAAGAATGCTAGAAATCAACAGAATCTTTTTCAAATAGCCAGTCAAATCTTTCATACTTTCTCATTATTTGTTTTATAATAGGTGTTTTTGGTGTTACACCATACTTTTTTTGAATAGCCTCAAGGTTAATCTCTTCAGGTTGTTCTACCTGTTTATATTCTGGGTTACGAACTGTTTCCTGTTTGGCATTCTTCCTAATAATATAATAGGACATTCCTTTGCGCTCATCAAGGACCTCTCTTGGTCTTGCACTTCTACAGTGTACTTCGAGTACAATAAAGGCTGAGTTCTGTCTGGAGTTAACTAATGAAAATGCATAGCCAGGAGGTATAATTATTTTTTCCCGCTTCCTGACAGACATTTTTATTACGTGGTTTTCATTAAGGCCTTTGTATTTTTGAAGGATGATGACACCACCTCCGTATACAACATCAAGAATCCTAGGATAGCTATTACACTTAGTAGCAATTGTCTTTGCATATTCAATCCCTGCGAGGTTAGGAAGAACCAAAAATATCGATATTTTAATTTTTTTATCTTTAAAGACATTATCCTTATCAATATCAACGTATCTCTTGTAAAATATTGCGGGACAATTAAGATCTTCATTAAGGAGTTGAGGTCTGACATCATCAAGACAAGCAGTTGTTGTTTTTCCTACGGTTAATCCTTGGGGCAAAAGATCCTCTCCACTGTAAAAGATTGGCAATCCACTAGATCGCTTAAGGTCAATTTTGGCCATACGCGTTAATTATATCACAAGGAAGCTATTTTGTCCTTGAAAAGGTTTTAGATAGCTCTGATAGGATGAAACCTAGAATAAGGTAGAAAACCAAGCCAACAAGGGGTGTTAATTCAGTACAGAACCTATCAATACATATCTCTTTTGAAAGGATTCCATCAAAGGGTTGTGTGAGAAGGGCTGACATATTGTTTGCCCAGTCAACGAAGGGGTGGGACATGTTAGCTCCAAAAATTTTTGTTAAGATAGAGAAGAAAATCACCATCTCAACGAAGGTTACTAATGTGTAAAGGATTTTGAATAGTAAAGACATAAAATTGGAATTTAGTTTAAATTATCATTGTAATACTTTAATTCTCGCATATACCTGGAGACGCCATTGGCCCATGCGTGTGCTGGATTTAAACCGCAGGGAGGGCAGTAGGTTGGCTCTATTTGAAAAGGTGTGAGGTCTGTTCCATACCCTAGTGCCAATCTTTCTGTCACTACTGCAATACCAGCATCCCAACTTTCAAATTGACTCCATCCATCGGAATTTCTATTCTCTCCTCTCCATCCCCATGCATTATGTGTTCCCCTTGGGATTAGATTACCAAAGGCTGACTCGACACCAGAAATAGAAGCGACTAGTCTCCAGTCTAATCCGTATTTATCTGCCTGTGTAATAAAGATTTTAGCAGAAGGGTACATTGGAGAGTTGTAATCAGAGAGGAATTTTTGCATAGCTATTGTTCTAGTATCTTCGGTTTGTATTCTTGTGTTACTATCAGTTTCCTTCAATATATCGGCATTTACTAATGTATTTACATCATACTTTGTTTTATAAATTTCTTGAGTATACATAGGGCTTAAATAGTTCAGTGTTATACTCTTGTTGTTTCTTACGCTACTTAGTAGCCAGTCTTTTAGAACTGTTTCAATCTTGGGGGAGATAATGAACATATAAAATAGAAAAGTAATTGCTATTAGAGGGACCCTAATTAAATTTGATCTAAAATTAATGCCTTTGCTATTCTGTTTTTGATATATACTTGAAATATGAGGCTTTTCCATATTAATCTAGTATATCAGAACTTGATGAGCTATTGAATTTATGTTTAGTCATTTACATCTGCACTCAGAGTATTCTTTGCTGGATGCAACAATTAGATTGCCTGAATTGGTAGAAAAACTCCAACAAACGGGGATGAAGTCTTGTGCCTTAACGGATCATGGTTCTATGTACGGTATCCTTAAGTTTAAAGATGCTATGAAAGAGGCTGGTCTTAAACCTATCCTTGGTTGTGAAATATATATTGCACCGAGGGATATGAGTAAAAAAGAGTATGGCATTGATAATAAGTATTTTCATTTAGTCCTTCTAGCAAAAAATCTTGAAGGATACAAAAACCTAGTAAAAATTGTTAGTCTAGCTCATATGGAAGGCTTCTATTACAAGCCCAGGATTGACTTCGAGACGCTTTCTAAATACAGAGAGGGGTTGATTGCACTGTCTGCCTGTCTAGCAGGCCCTATCTCTAGACCCATTCTTGAGGGAGATGAGGAGCTAGCAGTAAAAAGAGCTAAACAGTACTCTAAACTTTTTAAAGACTCCTTCTATATTGAAGTGCAAAGAAATGGGATGGAAGAACAGAAGATTGTGAACAAAGGGTTATTAAAAATTGCTGACGAATTAGATTTGCCAATTGTAGCAACATGTGACTCTCACTATTTAAATAGAGAGGATGCTGAGGTACAAGAGATACTGTGGTGTATAGGTGATGGTAAGACATGGGATGATCCAGAGAGAAGAAGGATGCCAACTAACGAATTCTATGTTAAAACACCTGAAGAGATGGCTGAGCTCTTTAGCGATATCCCAGAAGCTGTCGAGAATACACAAAAAATAGCTGATCAAATTGAGGAATACGATATTACCTTTGGTAGGGTAGAACCTCACTTCTTAGACTTGCCAAATGAAGAATCATCGGTCTCGTATCTTAGGAAGCTCACTATGGAGGGTGCAAAACAGAAATATGGAAAGATTTCCAAAAATTTGAAAGAGAGGATTGAGTACGAGTTAGAAATCATAGATGATAAAGGATATGATGACTACTTCTTGGTAGTCAGAGATTTTACAAAGTTTTGTAGAGATAATGGAATTGTTGTAGGAATGAGAGGCTCTGGTTGTGGTTCTGTAGTGGCATACTGTGTAGATATTACTGACTTGGAACCAATTGGATGGGAGCTTTACTTTGAGAGATTTCTTAACCCAGAGAGGGATTCTCCACCAGACTTTGATATTGATATCGCCGATGCACGAAGAGATGAGTTGCTTCAATATACAATTAAGAAATATGGAATAGAAAATGTTAAACAGATAGGAACTTTCAGTAAACTACAAACTAGACAGGCGATAAAGGACGTTGGAAGGGTACTTGATGTTGATCTCTCTGTTACAGACAGGTTAGCTAAAATGGTAGAAATTGTATTTGGAAAATCCAAAGATATTGGATATATGATAAAACATAATCCTGAATTTGCAGAGGTTATTAATTCTTCAGAAACTAATAAACGATTAGCAGAAATTGTAAAGAAGGTCTCGGGCATATGTAGGGGAACGTCTACACATGCCTGTGGCATTATTGTTACTCCTGATCCTGTTGTTAATTACTGTCCGATACAAAGAGACTCTCATGGGGGAGGGATAGGTATGACACAGTTTGAGATGTCTGATATAGAGTATGTGGGATTAATGAAATTTGATTTTCTGGGATTAAGAAATTTAAATGTTGTGGGTGAGGCAGTAAAAAAGATTAAAGTGAACAAAGGGATAGATATCGATTTGCTCTCTCTTGATCCAAATGATAGACAGACATATGAAACTATTCAGAGTGGTCATACTGTAGGAATATTCCAAATGGAAAGTGAAGGTATGAGAAGTGCAATTAGGAAGCTAAAACCTCAAACACAGGAGGACATCTGCTATCTCTTAGCCGCATATAGACCAGGTCCTATGCAGTATATCTCCGAGTATGTAGCAGTCAAAAACAGGAAGCAGGAACCAGACTATGTATTTGAAGAGCTTAAACCTATTCTTGAAGTTACCAATGGAGTGATTACCTACCAAGAACAAGTAATGAAAATAGCTCAAGTTGTAGCTGGTTATACATTAGGTGCTGCTGATCTATTAAGAAGAGCAATGGGTAAAAAGAAGATGGAAATTATGAAAAAGGAGAAACCTAAATTTATGAAAGGTGCTAAGAAAAATGGTTTTGATGAAGAAGAAACCGAGAGACTATGGAAGAAGCTCATACAATTTGCAAACTATGGATTTAACAAAGCACATAGCGCCTCCTATGCAACAATTGCGTACTGGACTGCCTATCTTAAAACTCACTATCCACTAGAATTTATGGCTGCCCTTTTAGAAGGCGATCTAGACAATTTCGATAGGGTAATCAAAGATTTAAATGAATGTGAAAGATTAGGGATATCTGTTCTCCCACCAACCATAAACGATAGTAAGGTATATTTCACAATAGAAGGGGAAAGTAGTATTAGATTTGGATTAGGGGGGATAAAGAATATGGGCGCAGACTCCGTAGAAGCGATAGTAAATGAAAAAGAGGAAAACGGTGAATACAAAAACTTAGATGATTTCATAGAGAGAACCTACAAAAAAGGGATTAAGAAAAAGGCTATCGAATATTTAATCATGTCNGGAACAATGGATCACTTTGGAGANAGAAATGCTCTTTTAACNATATCCCCNACCATATTTGACGGAATAAAGAAAAGTGCATCTTCTCGGAGTGTTGGACAGATAGACATTTTCTCCCTTTCTCTAGCAAATGGTGACAAACCGTTACAGACTAAAGAGACTCCAATCCCACAGGTTGAAAAAACACCTAAGCATGAAGTTCTAAAATGGGAGAAAGATTTACTCGGTTTGTATTTTTCCAGTCATCCCTTGGATAATTTACAAACATTTTTTGAATCAAAAAGGAGTATTAGTATAAAGGATGCCCTAGAAAAGAAAAATAATACGATGGTTGTTTTAGGTGTAATGGTTAGTAAAGTAAGAAGGATTACAACGAGAAAAGGTGAGNTGATGGCTTTTCTTGGGGTAGAGGANAAATCAGGAGTAGCTGATGTAATAGCTTTCCCNAAGACATATCAAAAAGTTAAGAGAATATTACAAACTGGNAAACCTATGCTTCTTGCAGCAAGAGTTTCTGTTAAAAACAACGAAAAGAGCATTATCATGCAAAAAGGCAAATATATCGATGAAGCAAAATATGGGGACAACTTTGAGGGTGTTACTTTTAGGATAAGGAACAGCCATACAGAAGATGAAGTAAAGAAGCTAAAAGAATATATTGGAGCATCAAAAGGAGAGACAGCTGTGCGAATTGTTGTTAATAACGGGAAGGGAAACAAAAGTGTGCTTTTAGATAAAAAAATAAAGATGAATGGAGAAACTAAAAAGTGGTTAAGGAGATTCTAAGGTATAATATGGGATGGATAGTGTAATAGAGAGAAAACTAGAGATTCTTCCAGAAGTTTGTGGGGTGTATAAATTCCTAAATCAGAAAAGAGAAATACTGTACATAGGGAAGGCAATCAACTTGCGAAAAAGAGTTCAATCATATTTTCAAAAAGATCATTATGAAAGAGCTCGGATAAGGCAGATGATGCCGTATGTACAAGATATAGAAATAATAGAGACTAATAATGAGGTAGAAGCCCTAATTTTGGAATCAGCACTTGTTAAGGAGCATCAACCCCCTTTTAATACTGATCTAAAAGATGACAAGTCCTATGCATGGATATATATAAATAGTAAGGATAAATTCCCAACTGTTAAGATAGTGAGAAGTTTGAAAAAGGGAGAATATGAAAGAGGAAAACTTTTTGGTCCATATCCTAGTGGTTTAGTCATAAAAAGGGTGTACTCATATCTTAGAAAGCTGTCTCCATTCTGTACTTGTAAAAACAAAGATTGTGCATCCTCGTTGTATTTTCATCTTGGTCTCTGTCCAGGTCCATACGCTGGAGCGATATCTGAAGAGAAGTATAGAGAAAACATCAACAATATTATTAAATTCCTCTCTGGTAGAAAGATGGGCCATATTAGGAAGCTTGAGGAAGAAATGAAGGAGTATTCAAAAAACCGAAATTATGAAAAAGCTGCAACCCTAAGAGATAGGATTAATGATCTAAAATACATAGGTCAAGATATTGGATTTACATATTATGATGATACGCAGTCATATCAAAGTAAACGAGTAAGAGCTAGAAAAAAGAGTTTTAATACCTTAGCTATTGATCTCAACATTCCAAAGTTGGAAAGGATAGAGTGTTATGATATCTCTAATATGCTTGGCAAATTTGCATATGGATCAATGGTTGTGGCTGTAGAAGGGGAGCTAGAGAGGTCGAAATATCGGATATTTAAGATAAAGGGAGAAGACTCCCCAGATGATTATAGAATGCTAAAAGAGGTTCTAGATAGAAGATTTAAAGGAGAGGAACCACATCCTGATCTACTTCTTATCGATGGCGGGAAAGGGCAGCTGTCTGCAGTAATGGGAATTGTTCCTAGTGGGATAAGCTTAATTGGTATATCAAAAGGAAAGAGATTTAAAAGAAGTGGGGGGAGGAGAAGGGATGAATTTTGGATAGTTAGAAATGGAGGAATATATAGTATTAATCTTGATAGCCCTGAGATACTGATAGACCTCCGAGATGAAGCTCACAGATTTGCCATTAGACATTATAGGAAAAGAAGTATAAAAGAATCAAAAAAATCTATACTAGATAGAATAGAGGGGGTGGGTGAGAAAAGGAAGAGAATACTTATAAGAGAATTTAAAGATGTAAATGGGATTAGAGAAGCTACTGTAGAAGAAATTAATTTTGTTATTAAAAATAAAACGGTTTCTAAGAGAATAAAAAGAGAACTCAAGAATTAGTTCTCTTCATCCCAAGGTTTTATATTTTCGATTATATATTCAAGCAGAGGACTGTTTTCCTCTGAAGATGATATGGAGTATACGACCGAGTTGTATGTGTTGGGTACAGTATATACAACGAGAGTGCCATTATCTGATGTTATAGTAGATTTTAACCCCAAACTGCTCTTAAATGTTATAGGAATACTGTTCGCTACCCCATATACAACTTTTTCAGTACTTTTCGCTTCGCAGTAATCTACAACCATATAATCAAGCTCTTTGCTTTTCCAGTACCCTACTGGATAAATTTCTACAATCTCATTACTTCCCATCTTTTGGAAGGAAACAGATCGAAATTCCTCCATCTCTGTAGGAGCATATTTAATAATATACTCTTTAGGTATCTGTATTTTCCAAGGATAGTCTGGTAGTAGGTCTTGTTTCTCACTTGTAGCCATTAACATCTCTCTTTCAATTTCTTCCTGGACTAGAGAAGCGAGTGCACTTCTAGCATCTTCTTGAGTTACTGTTTGATACCATACATCATTGTATTTTGAATATATACGTAAACCTTTCCCATCTTTAATCCAATACTGACCATATTTTTTATCACCTGTCCCCTTAGGAACAGTTTGAATAAATTCCCAGCCTAATTTACTTAATTCTTCAAAGTAGTACTCTTCTAACTCTTCTGTTGTTGTACCTGATGGGAGAGTATATGCAGAGTTTCCACTCGCAAGAAATTCCTTTACCACAAGATCATCTAGGTTATTCTTAAACAGAAATTCTGAATTTTTGTAACTAGGGAGATTCTCAAAACCTAATATATTTGTAATTTTGTACTCTTTTTCACCATAGGCATTTTCCCTTAAAAAGAGGATGTACTTAACAGAAAAATAGAGTACACCGCTGATAAGGAGCAAGATAATAGGTATTACTAAATATTTTTGATTTTTCTTTGCTCTTCTCCTATTGTATTTACTTTTCTTCTTTTTAAAGAGTTTTTAAATGGAATTCTCTTTCTTCTTCTTCTAATGGTGGGTTTACTACCATTGGATTTTGGCATCTTAATTGGACTTCTAGGCCTTTTCGTCTTTTTTTTCTTAAAGGGGCTTCTCATATATACCTCTCATTATATGTATGTAATATTGTAATTTCAATTAGTATATTTAGTATAGTATAATATCACTTGTATGTGCGGGATCGTCTAATGGTAGGACACCGGCCTTTGAAGCCGAGAATCATAGTTCGAATCTATGTCCCGCAATTTCAATAGTTTCTCATATGCATTAAATATATCTCTCTGCTATACTGAATTGTAAATAAGTTCTTTTGATTTCGCATTATGAATAAAGCTTTAAAAAAAGGAGTATCTATTGTAGCAAGTGTAGGTATTTTTCTTTTTGCTGTAATCATTGGTATTGTCACATCAATTTTGTTTTGCCCAAATGCTTCTATAACTTCAACAGTTGAGGAGGACCTATTAGAAGAAGACCAAAAACAGAAGCGTTAATGTTATTAATTGAATTTGAAGGGACAGAGGGCTTGGTTAATTTTGTTAATCAACTTAAGGAAAGAGATATTCCAGCTCTTTTGATAGTAAGAGCAGAATTTGTAGAAGAGAACTGTGATGTTATTAATAACCTACTTCAATATCACGATATTGAAATAGCCGGTTCGGCGCCTGGGATGACATTCTGGGATATCCCCTATGATAAACAAAAAGAGATAATTAGAGAGACAAAAGATAAAATATTTGAGTGTACAGGAGAAGAGATTCGGGTTATAAATTCTAAATACTTTGCATATGATGAGAACACCTTAAAGGCTGCACAAGCTAATGGAATAGAGTATGTATTAGCTAGAGGTACAACAGGAGCCAAGGCAACTATATATCAACCGGAAGAGTATGATGTAAAAATATTTTCTGTCTCAAATGTCGGTTCAGAAAATTGGGGAACAGGGAGTCTTTGTGATTATAGCTATTGGGCAAGAGAAGGGACAGCAGAGGATTTCGAAAAAGAGCTTTTTGATTCTCTCCAATATGAAAAAATCTCCCCAGTTTCTCATACATATCTTGGGGGATTAAAAGAATCCTGGAACAGTGTATACCTTAAATTTATGGATGAAACAGCTATTGAATGGGTTGATTTGGATACCTTTGGACAAGTCGATATAACAGAGCCATTTCAAAGCATTCCAGATAATAGGGAAGTACAGTATGAAACTCCTCACCCAGCAGTTCCTCTAGAAGATGAGGAGAATGTCAATAACCCCTGTTCAGTTGAGGATATTACGGGGGAAAATGAGATAGATCCGACTTTAGAAGAGAACGAGATTGTGATATTTCATAATGGAACTGGTCCAATGTGTCTAGAAGCTTTAGAATATTTTGATTCCATGGATTATGTATATACTGAACATCTAAATACTGAGGATGATTTCTTTACTGTGTATGAGCAATACAAAGAGCCTTTCGATAGTAGTGAGGGTGTATCTGAGAGTTTCGGTTACTATCCAATAATTTTTATTGAAGAGAGAGCATTTTCAGGCTTTAATGACGAAGTTAAGTCTGAGATAGATGGGTTAATGGAGTAAGGGTATAGCTTTTTAGTATAGATGTGATATAATGAACGGTCTATGTTAAGAAAGGTGTTATATTTGTAATGCCCTGTGTAGGTTACTTTTTCAAAGTGTGCTTATCCGTAGTCTTTTATTTATTATTTATTCATACAATGAAGAACAAACTTTTTGTTGGGAACCTATCATGGGATACCACAGACGAGTCTTTGTCTGAATTCTTCTCTCAAGTTGGAGAAGTAGAAGAGGCAAAGGTCATTGTAGACAGGTTCAAAGGAAGATCCAAGGGATTTGGCTTTGTAACTATGGCTACAGAAGAGTTAGCTCAGCAAGCAATTGAAGAGCTAAACGAGAAAGATCTTGATGGTAGAGCCATCAACGTTTCTGTTGCAAAACCTCCAAAAGAGAGAAGCGACAGAGGTAGTAGAAATGACTTCTACAGATAATCAGTATTTTTAAATATTGAAACTTTAAGAGCTGGGTTATATACTCAGCTCTTTTATTTTATCCCTTAGTTCTGCTGCTTTTTCAAATTGTAGATTATCAGCAGCCATTAGCATCTTAGCTCTCAAATCTTTTATCAATATTTTCTGTTGCCTCTTACTCATCTTTTCAATTTCAATATCCAGCTCCTTCTTTTCAAACTCCTCTTTCTCTATAAGGGAATCACCAATCTTTTTTGTAATGCTTTTCGGTGTAATATTATGCTTCCTGTTATATTCTGTCTGATACTTCCTTCTCCTGTTTGTTTCATCTATGGCATATTTCATACTATTAGTTACAGTATCAGCGTACATAATGATACGGCCATTTATATGTCTTGCTGCTCTTCCAATGGTTTGTACTAAACTAATTTTCGATCTCAAAAAGCCCTCTTTATCTGCATCAAGAATGATTACAAGAGATACCTCGGGTAAATCTATACCCTCTCTGAGAAGGTTAATACCTACTAGAACATCATACTCTCCAAGCCTTAGATTTCTAAGTATTTCAACTCTTTCTACAGTATCAATATCTGAGTGAAGATATGCAACCTTCATCCCGAAGTCCTGTAAGTAAGAGGTTAAATCTTCAGCCATCCTTTTTGTGAGTGTAGTTATAAGTACTCGTTGACCTCTCTCTATATTCCTTCTAACCTCGGAAATTACATCATCTATTTGATTCTCTGTTTCTCTGACATCAATACTTGGATCTAGCAAGCCTGTAGGTCTTGTTAGAAGCTCTGTAACATTTCTCTGACTATCCTTTATCTCCCACTCTTCAGGTGTGGCAGAGAAGTATATGGTATCTTTCTGTTTCTTTTGAAACTCTTTAAAATTAAGAGGTCGGTTATCATAGGCTGTAGGTAATCTAAAACCGTGTTCTATTAAATTTGTTTTTCTTGACCTATCACCATTGTACATACCACCAACTTGTGGAATTGTAATATGTGATTCATCTACAAACATCAGATAGTCATCTGGGAAGTAATCCAGAAGTGTGTATGGAGGTTGTCCAACCTTCCTCCCATCAAAATATATAGAGTAATTCTCCATGCTTTTACAGTATCCAACCTGTGTCATCATTTCAATATCGTATCTAGTTTTCTGTTCTAATCTTTGTGCTTCTACATCCTTCCCTATATTTCTTAAAAATGACACTCTCTGCTTTAAGTCTTTCTTAATATTTTTTACTGCTTTAGACATTGTTTCTTTGTCATAGACTAGAGGAGTGGCAGGGAATATATCTAAATTATCAATCTCTCCGATTTTCTGTTTAGATATGGGTTCAATATATGAGATGGTTTCAATCTCATTGCCCCAGAACTCGATTCTTACAGGGAATTCCTCGTACGGCATGAATAGCTCGAGTGTATCTCCCCTTACCAGAAAGGATCCAGAGATTAAATCATTTGCTTCTCTTTCGTACCTTAAGAAGGTTAATTCTTGAATTAAGTTAGAAATTGAAACCTCTTCTCCAATACGAATAGCAATAGATTTGTTCTCATAGTTTTCTGGACTACCTATATTGTATATACAAGAAACAGAGGCTACAACGATAGTGTCCCTTCTTGTCCTAGCAGCATTCATGCCACTTAGTCTCAATTTCTCAATCTCCTCATTTACCTCAGATTCTTTCTCAATATACAGATCTTTAGAGGGTATATATGCTTCTGGTTGATAGTAATCATAATAAGAAACAAAATATTTAATGGCATTCTCTGGAAAAAACTGTTTAAATTCTTCATACAATTGTGCCGCTAATGTCTTGTTATGTGATAGAACTAATGTAGGTCTTTGGAGTTTTTCTATAATATTGGCCATAATATATGTTTTTCCAGAACCGGTAACACCAAGAAGAACTTGTTTCTCCTTTCCCGCTGTAATGTTGTTTGTTAGCTTCTCAATACTTGTTCTCTGATCTATAGAAGCCTTAAATTTACTTTTTAGCTTAAATTCCTCTTTCATAGGTATAATTTTAACAGATAACCCTTGTTGTGTGTTAAAATATTGAATATATGAAGAATTTTAAATTAAATACACTTCCTCAAGAAATTGTAAGTCAAATAGCTGCTGGGGAGGTTGTTGAAAGGCCCTCCTCGGTAGTAAAGGAGCTTGTTGATAATAGTATAGATGCTGGTGCAACTGAAATTACAATTAAGGTTGTAAATGGGGGTATCGATTTAATTG
>JGI24025J20009_10001946_pt1 | contig 15208 bp, 13 predicted proteins | sample Cruoilmetagenom3_FD_20009 | JGI IMG/M metagenome (IMG submission 20009)
TTTTCTCGAAAGGGCGAAATCGTGGCCGAAAAGGTTGGGAATGCCCGAGCCGGCCTCAGGGTTTCTTGCCAGCAAGAGCTCAACTATTTTGCCATCAGGGCATTCAAACCTGCAGCAGAGTCCGAAATCATTTGCCACCAGCATTGAGTCAGCGATGAACACCGTGTCGTCCTTGAACCGAAGCGGCAGGATGTCCTGATAGTTGTCGATGTAGAACGGGCTCTCAGGTGTCCCGACAAGGTAGATGTATTTGTCTTCGAGAGTCTCGGCCCTGGTGGTATCAGACAACAGAAGCACTTCCTCTCCTGCCTTGTGCTTAAACATCCTTTTCCCGTATTCGGCCTGTCCGTAGAACCCGTCGGAATACAACAGAACATCGGACACAAGAACAGATAAGAGCAGAACACAACCAATCATCAACGCCTCCGGTTTGAATCTGGTACATGATGAAGGACGCAGAGGAGTAGTCAAGGATTGACAGTCAAGCAGCATTCGTGATTGCTCGGGCCGGCGCGATTCTTCAGACTTGACAGGCTTCGGAAGCAAGAATCGGCTGTGGCCGAACGTTTGGTCAAGCAACGGCTCAGGCAATCTGCTGAAACGAACGGGATTTCAGCGCAGCGACAGAACCAGTTCCGGATACTTCTGGACCCGCCTGAAGCCGGAATCGAAGGTCGGTCTGGATTTGGGAATCAGGTATGAGGATGTCTGTTGGGTTTTGAGCTGGCAATTGAACAATGATATATCGGTCAAGGCCGGGTGCCGATTTATCACAGGCTTGATGTCAAGCTTCAGAAGGAATTGCCGCAATCGAGATTCTCAATCTATACAACCGTGAGAACGCATACCATCTGGTGCAATTTGAAACCCGGGATGGCAAGATTGCTACGGGTCGTTTTACCGGGATTTAGTCCATACCACTGGTTGGCATAGGAGGAAAATTCTAGATTAAGACGGTCGTTTTAGTGTAAGTAACGGTAAATATGAGGTTTGTGACTCATTGGTAAATTGCCGGCTTGACTTTGGTAACTCTATAGCTACACTTATTGCTTGATGTTATTTGCAGTTATTTTAATGTTTAGTGCGCTTCAAGTCCGAGGGGATTTGGAGTTGATTCTGGATGAGACAATTTATCCTACCCGTGACAGCGGTGCGTTCCTGGAGATTTCCTATGATATACCTTACACATCGCTTACTTTTCTGAAGGCGAAAGGCGGTTTTGAGGCCCGGTTCAGTATCGGGTTGCAGCTTCTGAACCGGCATGGAAACCCGCTGGCAGGCGATTTGTGGGAGAAGGGCGTTTTTGTATCTGAGTATGAACCCACTGTAGCCAGGGATTCAACTATTCTTGGCAGGGTTGTTTTGGCTGTGCCCGATGGTGTGCGAAAGGGACGGGTTGAGATAGAAGACTTGGCAAGTGACCGTAAAGCGGACGCGGTATTTGTCGTGGAGAGACCTTCGGCCGGATTAAGAATGAGATTTCTGAAACACGGCCAGCCCAACCCAGGCCGGACATATGAACTTGGGGATACAGTTGATGTTCTGGCTGAGCTGTTAACTCAGAATAATGATGTCGAGAGTTGTCGCTTTCTTATCAAGGACGGCAGGCGGGTGGTGACTGGCAGAACCGCGGCGGTGACCGATTCTTCAGGCCGAAGCGTGGCGGAGTTCAGTTATCCGATTGCCGATTCTTCGGGTGTGGTCAAGCTGGGCAATGGTGAATACAGGCTTGAGGTCGCCGGGCTTGGTAAGAAGGGTTTGCATGCCCAGGCGGATTTTAGGGTTAAGGTGCCGTTTTTCTATGACGATGATGCATATCAGGAGAAGGTGGCCGAGTTGCTTTATATCGCTACTTCGAGTGAAATGTCTTTTCTGAAGAATTTGAGTCCAAATGAAAGGGGGCAGGGCTGGCATCGGTTCTGGGAGAAAAAGGACATGACTCCGACGACCGAGCAGAATGAGAANGAAGAAGAATATTTTGAGCGGATTGAATATGCAAAAAAGCATTTCAGTCATGGGGACAAAGGATATCGGAGCGACCGGGCACGTGTTTATATCCGCTATGGACCGGCCGACCATATCGACTCAAGGCCTTTTGAGATTGATTCTGAGGCATATGAAATCTGGCATTATTACAGCCTTGGGCTTGAGTTCTTTTTTGTGGACCGATACGGGTTCGGAGAATATGTGATGGAAAAGCCGAGGTTCTGGAATGAGCGATAAACTTCTCTTCCTTTTTTTGTTTCTCGCCGGTTCGGTTGCCAATGGAAAGGCAAATGATTTCAGCGTTGATTGGGCCGCTTTCCGAAGCAGGAATGATTCAAGCAGGGTAGAGTTTTTCTATGCGATTCCATATGAGAAGCTCAACTATAAACAGGTCGCGGATATCGGACTGGTAGGCCAGTTTTCTGTGAGATTTCAATTGAATGGAGAAAATGGCTTTAGTAAAGATGCGACTATTTACAAGCAGGTAAGACCTGGTTCCACTTTGGTCCCAGCGGCTGAGGCGCAGCGCACTTTTGTGGATGGTTTCAGTGTGCTGNTGCCTCCCGGGAGATACTACTCCAAAATGACAATTGCAAAGCCGGCAGAAGTCCAAGCCGATACGACCGGAGATACAGTGCGATTTGTTGAAGCTGGAGCGGTTAAAGACAGCATGGAAGTACCGGATTTTTCAAAAGGGCTTGCACTCAGTCAGTTGCAATTGGCAGCCGGAGTTGCATTTGATACAGTGACCAAGCGTTTCTCAGTGATACCGAATCCAACGCGTCGTTACGGAAGCAGCGGACTTAAGACGATTTATTTCTATTTTGAGGGTTACAACCTGCAAGCTGAACCTGACAGTTATGAAGTTAGTGCAGCAATCCTGAGCCGTTCAATTAAACCTGAGACCCTGGTTCAGGCCGGACCTGTGGTCAAGCCGAAATCCGGAACAGAAATTAGTTCTACGCTTGGGATGAATGTTGCCGGGCTTGCGCCAGGGGAGTATACGCTGGCTGTGGAGCTTTTGGACCTGGGCCGTAACCAGACTGCGGACAGACAGGCAGTTTTCCGGGTTGCTGAAACCGAGAGGCCTGCGCCAACACCTTACCGGTTTGAGCCAACCGGAATTGAACGGCAATACTACAGCAGTCTGGAATACATCGCTACACCGCGTGAGTTTGCTTATTACAATGCTTTGAGCGATTCTGGCAAGGAGGCATATCTTGCCTGGTTCTGGTCGCATCACAACCTGACTGAGTTTGCGAGAAGGATGGAGACGGCTGAGAAGCGTTTTCGGACTGCAAGGACTTCAGGATTAAAGACAGACCGGGGCAGGGTCTATGTTAAATACGGAGAGCCGGATGGAATGGAGCACCAGGTAATTGAAATTGACCGGCGGCCACGGGCGTACTGGTATTATTACAGTTTGGGTTATGTGTTTGTGTTCATCGACCTGCGCGGGGATAATAATTACCGCTTGGTTTATACTGACTGCCCGGACGAGCCTTCGACCGGCTACGAGCAGTATCTGACACAGGAAGAAGAGGAAAAGTTTTGCCATTGAAGATCGAGATGCTGATATGAAAGAAGAAAAAGGCGTCGGTCCGGGAAGGTCCGAGCCTTCCAGTGTGATCGTAGAGTTTCACCCGTTTAAGTCCGAAGTATGCGCTTTGCCGAAAGGGTTTAGGGTTTTGCCGGATGACCTGGTGGTTACGCGTGATGAAGAAGGTGAAGACCTGGGCCGGGTGGTCCGTCGTGTTGGGACCGAAAACGGGAGAGGGATTGTGGTGCGCAAGGCGAATGAAGAGGACATGAAGAGCCGGTGCGAGCTTGATGTTAAAACAAAGAAAGTGCTTGACCTTTTCCAGCGGCAGAAGGACAAATTCGGACTGAAGATGAAAGTAGTTGGTGCTCACTGGCGGTGGGACAAAAAAAAGGTCTGTTTCTACTTCATTTCCGAGCATCGGCTTGATTTTCGCGTACTACACAAGGTGATATCTTCAGCCCTGAATATCAGGGTGGCGATAAAGCAGATTGGGGTCAGGGACTTTGCCCGGATTGTAGGCGGTCTTGGGCCTTGCGGAAGGGAACTGTGCTGCCGGTCGTTCATGAAAGAAATGAGGCCAATAACATTGCGGATGGCCCGCCAGCAGAATCTTTTTGTGGAGCCGTCCAAAATCTCCGGTCTGTGTGGTAAACTTCTTTGCTGTTTGAGCTTCGAGGAGGAAAGCTACCGCCGGGCCCTGGCAGAGATGCCGAGAATCGGTAACTGGGTTGTAACCGGACGGGGCAATGGCAAAGTGATGGGCATCGATGTTCTGTCCAGGAAGGTGAATGTCCGCTATGACGGTGCTGTTGAGCAAATGGTTGCTCTGGAGGATATCAAAAGTGAAGGGTGAATGGTTTGAGGATGTTGCCCGGGACGAAAAGCTCGGTGCGGCTGAGCTGCGCCAGCTTATCCGGACTGGGCGGGTAGTTGTTCTGCGCAATCGGCGCCACCGAGTCAGGCCTTTGGCAATCGGCAAGGGAACAAAGGTGAAGGTCAACGCCAATATCGGGATTTCTCCGGACCGAAGTGACCTGGAACAGGAACTCGAAAAGCTCAAGGTCGCGGTTGATGCCGGTGCAGATACGGTAATGGACCTGTCGGTCGGCAAAGGTGTTGACGAAATCAGAAGGGCGATAATCAGCGAGTCTTCAGTGCCCATTGGAACTGTGCCGATTTACCANGTTGCTCTGGATGCACCGAAGAAAGGGAAGTCCTTTGTTGAGACCGGGGTGAAGGATATTTTTGCCGGTATCGAAAAGCATTTGGCAGATGGGGTTGACTTTATTACGGTTCACTGCGGGGTGACACGCAGAAATGTCGAGGTTTTGCGGCCTGGAACCCGGTTGTGTGGTATTGTTTCCCGGGGTGGCTCGATGATAGTCGAATGGATGAAATANAACCACAAGGAGAATCCGCTTTATGAATACTACGATGACNTGCTGGCGATGGCCAAACATTACCAGGCGACTTTGAGTTTGGGTGACGGTTTGAGACCAGGGGCGCTGGCCGATGCGACCGACGAGCTTCAGATCGGAGAACTTATCACCATTGGTGAACTTGTGCAGCGGGCTCGGGATGCCGGGGTGCAAGCGATAGTTGAAGGCCCGGGTCATATCCCTTTGGACCAGGTTGAAGCGAATGTGCTGCTGGAGAAGTCGGTATGTGATGAGGCACCCTTTTATTTGCTCGGGCCGCTGGTGACTGATGTCGGCTGTCCGTATGACCATATCAGTGGAGCAATCGGCGGGGCCCTTGCCGCTTATTATGGTGCGGATTTTCTCTGTTACTTGACTCCTTCCGAGCATCTGGGTCTGCCCGATGCTCAGGACGTTCGGGAAGGCGTCCTTGCCTCAAGGATTGCGGCCCATGCGGCCGATATCGGCCGGCACCATCCGGGTGCGATTGAATGGGACCACCGACTTTCACGGGCCCGGGGCCGGCTTGACTGGAAACGGATGCTACGGAAGTGCATCGACCCGACCGGCGCAAAAGAGAAATTCATAGCAGCCGGCCGTTCGCAGACCGATGGAGTCTGCACTATGTGCGGTGAGTTTTGTGCTATCAAGAAGACCAAGGAGACGATATATGAACAAGACGACGGTTAAACCCAAGTATAAGCTTTTCACGCCCGGGCCGGTTCAGGTCCCGGCCTATATTCTGCGTGAGTTATCGGCTAAGCTCGTATACCACCGAGAAGAAGCTTTCGGCGACATCTACGCCTCGGTTCGCAAGGGATTGCAGAAGCTTCTTATGACCAAGAACGAGGTGTATGTCCTAACAGCGTCCGGGACCGGTGCAATGGAAACAGCCGTAGCCAATCTCGTGAGTCCGCAAGACAAGGTGCTGGCAGTGATTGCCGGGAAGTTCGGCGAGCGGTGGCGGGAGCTTTGCATCAGGTTCGGTGCGTATGTTGACAGTCTTACCCGGCCTTACGGTGAGTCGGTGCCGCCGATAGAAATTGAGCGTCGCCTGTTGGCTACTGATACCATCAAGTGTGTGTTTACTACCCTGACAGAAACCTCGACCGGCGCTTTGAACGATGTCAAGGCTTTCGGGGAAATATGCCACCGGTTGAACCGGATTCTTGTCGTCGATGCTGTAGCCGGAATCGGTGCCGACGAGTTGCGCACCGATGCCTGGAATGTCGATGTTGTGGTCGGCGGGTCACAAAAGGCCCTGGCTGTGCCACCCGGNCTTTCTTTCATCAGTCTTTCCGAACGGGCCTGGGAAATGGTAGCGGAGACAAAAAGGACCCGNTATTACTTCGACTTGAGGGCGTATCGTCGTTTTGCGGCCAAGGGTCAAACTCCCTGGACACCGGCAATATCGCTTTACTATGGACTTGATGCGGCGCTCAAGCAGATTACGAAGACCGGGGTTGTGAAGTACTGGAAATCCCACGAGCAGATGGCTGAATTCGTGAGAAGCAGTATCAGGCGGCTCGGGCTTGAGCTGTTTCCAGAGAAACCATCCAATGCGCTTACGGTAATACGGATGCCGGCCGGGGTTGATGGTTCCAAACTCGTTGAGGCCTGCAAGAAGGAAGGGTTTCTTTTTGCGAATGGTCAGGCAAATCTGCGCGGCAAGATTGTGAGAATCGGGCATATGGGGCCGATAAGCAAGGCCCTGATGCGGCGGGCTCTCCTCTGTTTCAGGAAGCACTTTCTCAAAGCTGCTGGTCGCGCCAGTTAAGTCCTGGTCAGCCAGTAAGTTAGTTCCCTAAACCGTTGCGGTAGTTTCGTGTCGCAGTAGCGCTGGTGGACTGTTTGCAGGCTAAGCTACGGTTTCCCAATATATTGGCACTATGCCCGATTGCAGGAGGTGTGGCACAGCGGTTGCATCTTTTATCAGCGGAGGAAGATGAAGAAACTATCACCCCTGCGTTTGTGGAATGTTTTTCTGGGGGGAATACTGCTTATTTCACTCGGGTTTGCATCAAGTGTCGGGTTAAGGCCGATTGAGGTATTGATTCCAGTGGCTGCAGTAGTAGGTGGATTGACGGTTTTGACTGCGATGTCTGGAAGCGGGCCGCGCGCCTTTATGTAGTTTCGGGCGAGGCACACGCCGCTACTTGTGTTTATTTGTGTTTAGCTGGGGTTTAATTACGCTTTCGGGCTGGGAAGGCGGCGATTTTCCCATTTTTCTTAAGAATATGACAAAGTAGTTAAGAAAAGAGACGATAATAAGCACTGTCACGGTGTAATCTACATACATTTTGTACGGCCTCAGTGCGGGCAGATTTATGGTGTAATAGACCATCATGACCCCGAAGGCGAAGCCGGTGATTTTGCCCAAAACATCTGAGGAGGAGAATGAACCACGATATTTCATTATTATGAGATTTCCGGCCAGAATCAGGAGGTCTCGACCGATGACTGCGGCTGCGATGAAAAGCGGAAGACCGCTGATGCAGACTAAGGTCACGAGGACCGAACCAATCCAGATTTTGTCCACCAGGTGGTCCAGAACCCGGCCTAAGTCTGAAACCAGATTCATACGCCGGGCAAGGAAACCGTCGAGGCCATCTGTTATCCAGGAAACACCCATAAGGACCAGGGCGGGTATTACCTGATGCTTGACAAGGAGCAACAGGATTATCGGCAGCATCACCAATCGTGACAGGCTGAGCAGATTGGGAACAGTGACAAGCCGTTTTGCTCCCAGAACGCCGTTTTTGTTCTGGTTATTTGGCATAAGGTTCGGCATTTTTCAACATTTCCCGTGCGTGGGCAAGCCCGGTTTTGGTAACCGCAGTGCCGGCGACCATCCTGGCTAGTTCTTTGACCCGTTTTTCACCCTCAAGCCTTTTGAGGGAAGTNAATGTCCTGCCGCGCAGTGTAGATTTGGTAACCAGAAAATGGCTATTGGCNTACTTGGCAATCTGGGCCAGGTGGGTTATGCACACTATCTGCTGGTCGCGACCAAGACGGGCCAGCCTTTTNCCTACTGCTTCGGCCACACGGCCACCGATACCCACATCGATTTCGTCGAATACCATCGTCGGGACGAGTTTTACTTTTGTAAGCGAGTTCTTGAGAGCGAGCATTATCCGGGAGAGTTCTCCGCCTGATGCGACTTTGCGCAGAGGCCTCAGATTCTCGCCCGGGTTCGCGGTAAAAAGAAATTCTACTTTGTCGATTCCGTAATNCCAAATCTTCAATCTCAAATCTTCAATTTTGTCGGGCCGGGTGATGTCAATTACGAGTTTTGCTTTGGCCAAGCCGAGCGCAGCTAATTCGGAGCGCAGTTTCGCCTCAAGTTTCAGTTTGGCACTTTTCCGTTTTCTTGAAAGGAATTCTGCGTGCTTGAGCAGTTCGCGTTTCTGTTTCTTGATGTTTTGCTTGATTTCATCGCATTTTGATTCGTCCAATTCGATTGAGTCAAGTTCCTGCTTGAGCCTGGATTTGAGTCCGGGAAGCTGGTCGGCAGGAACACGGTACTTCTTTTCCAGCCGTTCGATATAAAAAAGTCTGCTGTTGATTTCCTCGAGCCGGCCTGGTGAGAACTGGATTTTCTCGCGGTAAGAAACCAGTTCACGCCAGAGGTCGTCCAGTGCGTTTTGGACATTCGAGACTGTCTGAAGCCGGTCTTTCAGGCTTCGGTCGATTCGGCCCAATTCTTCGAGTTTCTTTGCAGCTACACTCAGGAGTTCGGTGATTGAACCTTCTTTTTCAGAAAGAAGTTCTGAGAGTTCCCTTGCCAGTGTGTAGCGTCGCTCTGCGCTTTCAAGGAGGCTTTTTTCTTTTTTCCGGTCATTGACTTCACCTGGTTCGACATTTGCTTCGGAGAGTTCCTTAAGCTGGTATTCGGTTAATTTGCGGTGTTCCCGACGCTCGGAGAGTTCCTTTTGAAGTTCGGTAAGTTCTTTCTCGGTTGCAATCAATTTATCGCGGTTTTTGGCAAAGCTGCAGCGTTCATCAGTAAGCTGGGCATAGGCATCAAGGATTTCTGAGTGCATTTCGGACTTGAGCAGAACCTGGTGCTGGTGCTGGCCGTGCAGGTCAACAAGTCTGTCGCCAAGCCGGCGCAATGCATTAACGGTTATTGGAGAATCATTTGCGTAGGTATTGCTTTTGCCAGACCGGGCCGCACGGCGGCGGAGAATAAGGGTATCATCGGCAGATTCGATTCCGAGTTCTTCGCATTCATGAACCGTGCTCTTTGCATCTTCAAACCGGGCCTCAACCTGAATGTTTTCAGCACCGGTTCTTATCATCGTCGGGTCAGGTCGCTCGCCCAAGACCAAAGAGAGCGCGCCGATGATTATCGATTTACCCGCTCCTGTTTCTCCGGTAAAGACATTCAGACCTGGACCGAATTCAACCTTGAGGTCATCGATAAGGGCGTAGTTCCTGATGTGGAGTTCTGCAAGCATTTATGATTGGCTTCCGCTCCATTTCATTTTGTCGCGCAGAATCCGGTAGTAGGTTTTCCCTTTTGGTGTGACAATCCGGATTGAGAATGGGGCACGGGATATCCTGATTGGTTTTCCCGGGGCCAATTGCCACCTTTTCTGGCCGTCGAGGTTGAGAAAAGCGGGTTCTGAAGTCGGTCCGAGCTCGAGCTCAAGCTCAGCATCAGCCGGAAGAATCAAGGGCCTTGCCGCAAGTGCATGAGGTGCAATCGGGGTGAGCAGGAGAGCTTCCATAGTCGGATAAACCACCGGGCCTCCTGCAGCAAGCGAATACGCGGTTGAGCCGGTCGGTGTTGCCACAACTACACCGTCACCCACGAACTTGTTCATGAAACTTCCGGACATGCGGCCAATGACTTCGATTACCCTTCCTGCCGCACCCATATTGATAGCGCAGTCATTCAGGGCAAAGCCTTTTTTTGTGCCGTAGCGACAGCAGATGACCATTCTTTGTTCTTCGGCATGTTTTCCATGAATGAATGCTTCAATTCCGCGGCGGGTTTCTTTTAATGAGAATTCGGTCAGGAATCCGAGGCCGCCGAGGTTTACACCCATTATCGGAATATTATTTGCGCCGACAAGCCGGGCTGCTCGTAGCATAGTCCCATCACCTCCAAGCGCAACAACAAGGTCAACCCGGCTCACAAGCTGTGCTGCCGGGCAGCAGTCTGTTTTCAGGTTGAATGCGTTGGCAGTGCTTGCGGCTAAAAACGGCTTATGCCCTTTTGACTTGAGCCATTGGACAATCTTGGGCACAAATTCTGCTGCTTGNGGTTTTNTCCGATTGACCAGAAATCCTATTTTCACTGGTCCGCCTTGCGGAGGAAAAGATACCTTGGCATATCTGCAAGGTCTTTTTCTATATTCGCTTTTGGTGCGATTCTCTTCAGCAAGCAGGTCTGGTCCGAATCGATTTCCAGGGCCAGAAGCCCGTTAATGGCAAGTAGTTCTGGTCCCTTTTTGATAAGCATCTGAAGAATTTTAATCCCTTTTGGCCCGCCATCAAGGCTGATTCTCGGTTCATGATTTCGGACTTTTGTGTCGAGGCCGGGCAGACGCCGGGCCGGGATATATGGAGGGTTGGAAATAAGCAGGTTGATTTTGCCTTTGAACCCGGCAAAGATTGGGTCACTAAGGCTTGAAGCATGTTTCAGGGTTATCTGGCCAGAAACGCCATGTTTCATGATATTTATTCGGGCGACTTCAAGCGCATTCTGTGAAACATCCACTGCCATGATTCTTGCTTTTGGGAAACATCGGGCAAGTGCGATTGCTATGCAGCCAGAGCCGGTCCCAAAGTCAATGATTAAACTCGGGTCATTTATCTTTTTTGTGGCCCTGGTTACCAGTTCTTCGGTTTCAGGCCTTGGAATGAGCACACGCTCGTCAACCCAGACCGAGAAATCCAGAAACGGCGCATCATGAACCAGATACTGGACCGGTGTGCCTTGTTTCGCTTTTATGACCGAGTTATGAAAATATGTTATGGCGTTTGCCGGAGCATCGGTTTCACAAAGATAGATTTCATGACGGTTGTGTCCAAGGATGGTCATCAGCAGGAATTCAGCATCTGCAACCGGGATTTGTTTGGCTGCGGCTTGAATCAGTCTTGCCGGTGTCAGAACTTCATGATTCATTGTTTTGTGTTGGGGCGATTTCTGCTTCGGCTTGTTCCAGTTTGTCGAATACCAAGTCCAGGTTCCCTCCCAGAATTGTATCCAGTGAATATACCGAAAGGCCGATGCGGTGGTCGGTGACACGATTCTGAGGGAAATTATAGGTGCGGATTTTTTCACTCCGGTCACCGGCCCCGATTTGCTTACGCCTGGTTTGGGCAGTGCGTGAATGCTCTTCTTTGCGTTTTGCTTCGAGCAACCGTGCCCTGAGTACTTTCATCGCCCTTGCTTTGTTGCGGCCCTGGGAGCGTTCGTCCTGGCAAGTGACTACGATGCCGGTCGGGATGTGGGTGATGCGCACGGCAGAATCGGTGACATTAACATGTTGGCCCCCATGACCGGAAGAGTGGAATACATCAATGCGCAGGTCATCCGAGTCTATTTTGAGTTCAACTTCTTCGGGTTCGGGCAGAACCGCAACGGTAACGGTCGAGGTATGAATCCGGCCCGATGCTTCTGTTTCAGGCACGCGCTGGACACGGTGGACTCCGCTTTCAAACCTGAAAAACCGGTAAGGTTCAGGACCTTCTACGGCAAATGTCATTTCCTTGAAACCTTTGAGTTCGCTGGGACGGGAGTTCATCACTTCCAGTTTCAGGTGATGTCTTTCTGCGAATTTCGAATACATCCGGAAGAGGTTACCGGTAAAGAGCGCAGATTCTTCGCCCCCGGCCGCAGGCCTTATTTCGATAATGCAGTTCTTGTCCCAGTCAGGCGAGCGGGGCAGAAGGGCAGTCTTCAATTCGGCTTCCAGTCGGGCAAGCTTCTTGTTGAGTTTTGTCAGTTCGATTCGGGTAAGCTCGTGCATTTCAGCATCATCTGTTTCATGAAGCATTGCCTCGGTGTCGCGAGTCTCTTTTTCTATCTGTTCATACTCACTCAATCTGGTCAGCAATGCGGTTGCACGGCGGTAATCCCGGGTGAGCTGTTTGAGCTGGGCCGGGTCCTGGGTCAGGTTCGGGTCGCCGAGCCTGGTTTCAAGTTCTCGGGCACGCTCAATTATCGGTCCGAGTCTTCGCTTGAATCCTTCTGCAGAGGTTGGCATTGATACTTTCCTGTTGAGGTCTGCTAATAGCAGCGGATGATGTTTCCGGCGAGATGAGATTCAGACAACACGGGTGATTATCCTTTTGCAGACAGCGTTGTCAAGCAGGTAAACCAGGGTCTAGTGGGCTGATGCCGTAATAAACATTGCGACCAGCATAAGTATATATATGATATAAACGACCCAGGGCCATATTTCTTTCTTGGCTTCACCCCTGGTCCTCAGCACAAGATACAGCGGCACGACAACCGGGCCTACGAAAAATGCGCCAACAGCGTACCACGCTGATACCCCGTAGTCAGCCGCATCACCGAGAATCCATACCGTGAAAAACAGGTGGAGTAAACCACCTACCACAGCGGAAAATATGAGGATTCCATGAACTAAATGCATCGGTTCAACTCCTAGTAGGTTATAGCAATAGGGGGGTTTTTGTCAAGCGCGGTTGAGATTTGACAAAAGAGGTCTGGACAGGAATCGTAAAAGCGGTTAAGATAGATTAGAAAAAGTGGGTAATTATGACAGCTTTCGTGAGTGCTATGCGCGTAGTCGTTTTGATGTTGCTTGGTGCCGGAGTGGTATCCGCACCGATAGGAGAAAAAGGGCTTGTCTGGCCAAACCCGGCTGTGGGAATTCTTTATCTTAATGGAATCAGTCAAACTGTGCTGCTGGATGTGACCGGCCGAAAAGTAGCTGAGCTTCAGCCGGGTGCGAATGATTTGCAGCATGTTCCGGCCGGGGTTTACTTTGCCCGGAGCAAAACCGGTGTCAGGCAGAAGGTGGTTATCAGGAGGTAGAGCAGCGCCGAAGCTGACCAACGGCTGCTTAGAAAACAGTCGTTGCTATTTCAGGATTGTTTCAACCAGTTTGTCTATTTCGGTTAGTTCGGGCTTGAGCATTTCCCGCACCATTGCGCGCAGCTTGCCGATGCTTTTGATATTGCCCGGCCCGCCGGCAGCAATCCACTTCTTTACCTTATCATGACACTTCTTTCCCAATTCTGCAAGTTCTCTGTGATGTGGATTCCCGCCGTCGTATAGTGGGATGGGTGCCACATCAAATACCTTCTTCACAACATGAGGATGTTGTTTCTGCTTCTTGCGGCGGAAGGGCTGCAGATAGCTGTCGACGATTCGTGAGTTAAGCGTCGCCACTAGGAATAGTGCTTCAAGTCTGCTATTTGTATCTAGCGCATAAGTCGTGCAGTCCGCTAAGAAATTGCTGGTCACGACTCGCTGCTCGCCAATTCTGAAGACCATCCGTTCAGATGGATTTGTCACGGAGGCTAACATGATTCTGTTTACGTCAGGGTAGAGTACTCGATACTTCGCCCGAGGGTTCTGACTTGTAAGATTCTTGCGGTAGTCCAGCCACCCTAATGCGGAAATCTGTTCTGCCTTTGAGGTGCGGCGTTTTGTCCATTCCGCTTCCGCAGTTTCAAGCCATTCTGCCAGATGGTAGTAGCCATGATTCCTAGCCTTTTCAGCATCCACGAGCTTAAAGTTGTCTCTCTCCGGCTCGATTGGTAGCACAACCAATCGGTAGCCAAGATGGCCGAAAGGTAGCAAATCGGTTGAAAGAAGTGTTGCATATAGAAATCGGCTTTCAACTGTGCCTTTTAGAAAAACCGATTTGTATGCGGGCTTTGCTTGCTTCCGGGCGCGGTCTGCGGTTTCCAGCGGCGGTAAATCAGGGTCAAAGCCAAGTGGCGATGGCTTTATCTGAACGAACCAGAACGACCGGGGCACGATTATTGCGCCTTCAGCAAATCGAGACTTGTAATAACTTGTTCTTACTGTTGCGCCGCCTTTGCCGGTTGTCCAGTATGAGCGCTTGCCTTGGATTTGGAGCGATATTTTAACTTTGTCTATGGTGAGCGCAGTTTCAGCTTCTAGGAGTGAAGCGTTCTTGCGGTTCAGTTTGCCGCTCAGAATCTGACCCGATACAGGGTATTTCATTCCGGTGTATTCCCTTTTGTCCGCTATGAGAACGCATGAAGGGACATTGAACAAAGGCTCGACCCCTTCGCAGTCCCAAATCTCGCGCCAGAACAGACCGTAACCGGTGTCAAAGGATAATATGAAGCTGCGTCGGCGGATGCCGTCATGCTGGTCAGCACTGAACAGACTCTTAGGCATTACGAATGCTATTGTGCCTTTTGGCTTCAGGTAGTAGTCAGCCGAGTGAACTAGAAACAGCGACGCGATTTCAAGATGGGGGACGTGTTCTCCCCGCGCTTTGAGTATGTGATAGGTTCTTGTGGTTTGATGCTTCAGGAATTTCTGATACCCGGGCTCAAAGTATCGGTATGCAATCCAGGGAGGATTGCCGACCACGAAATCAAACTTGCGCCTGAAGAACAGTGGTTTGTAGATGTTTTTGAGCACAAATGCCCAAATCGTGTCCCGTTCTTTGTCAATGAAATGCTTGAGTGCATCGGCGATGGCAAACAGGTTTTGAACCAGGGTTTCATCGTTTGCTGCCGGAAAGCGCTGAGCGGTAAGAAAGTTATGGAAGGAGTCAAGCGTAATCGTAATTCGCCTACCTTTGTTCTGCCGGGCAAATTCCTTCACCAGTTCGACTGACAGGTCATACAGTCCAGGTTCTTCCAGGGTTTTTGAAGGGAGTCTGACCGTTGCACCATCCAGTTCGACCTCATAACCTGGGGATAGGACAACCGTCTCGCCACTTGCCAAAGTTTGCGCAACCTCTGTTTGACCTTTGTATTCAGGCAGCTTGACCGTATTTGCCAAATAAATGGGGACGGCAATCGGCTTCTTGCGTTTCTTGAGTAAATCTCCTAAGGCAAGGACATAGTTGGTCTTGGCGATGATTACTGCGAGCGGATGGACATCAGCACCGTGGACAGATTCGCGGATGTGATTCAAGGTGGCGCGTGAACGGCCCAGCCTGGCTATTTTCTCCCGGATTGCAAGGTAGAGGAATGTGCCGGAACCGCAAGCCGGGTCCAAGAACGAACCTTGAGGATTCTCATCCAGCAGTTTGCGGACGATGCGATGAGCAAGCCAGTCGGGTGTGTA
>JGI24025J20009_10001947_pt1 | contig 15207 bp, 22 predicted proteins | sample Cruoilmetagenom3_FD_20009 | JGI IMG/M metagenome (IMG submission 20009)
GGGTGCTTGCAGAGGTTTTAGAGGAAGATGAGTTTGGACAGCCAACTGAGGTTAAATTAATAGCACATAGTAAAAGCAGAGACGATACCTATGAAGCGATGAGAGAGACGAAGGCAAAGGATATCGCACACTTCTACACGGGAGAAATTCCTAAAAAAGGATACGCGGTAGCATTCTATGACAACATATAGAATAGACCCCAATGCACCGGTAATTACAGTATACGCGGAAATCGAAGGTGTGATTATAGCAAGAGTGAAGATGGCATTGGACACTGGTGCCACATATGTTCTTATTCCATGGGACATTGCTGAGACTCTGGGATACGACCCTGCATATTCAAAGCAGAAAGTGGACATAACAACCGCGTCAGGAACTGAAAAAGCCCCTTTAATTACGGTAAGCAGGATAAGCGTTCTTGGAAAAGAAGCGAGAGATGTGCCATGTATTGTGCACGATCTACCAGAAACGAGCCGTGTAGATGGTTTGCTGGGTTTAAGCTTCCTCAGGAGGTTTAGAGTTTGTCTGGACTTTCAAGAGGGTATTTTGGAAATTGAATAAAATGAAAATCGCATACGTCTATGATGCTGTGTATCCGTGGGTGAAAGGTGGTGCAGAAAAGCGAATATATGAGATTTCTAAAAGGTTAGTGGAAAGAGGGCATGAGGTTCATCTGTTTGGAATGAAATGGTGGGACGGTGAGAGGGATATTACAGTGGACGGGGTATATCTGCATGGAATAGGAAACTGGGCTAATTTATACGTTAATGGAAGAAGGTCAATAAAAGAGGGATTATACTTTGGATTGAAAACTCTAACCGGATTGAAAGGCGATTTTGATGTGATAGATTGTCAAGAATTTCCTTATTTTTCTTGCTTTTCTGCTAAGATACGTTCTTTGCTTAAAAAATCCGAGCTTGTTATAACCTGGCATGAGGTCTGGGGGGACTACTGGTTTGAATATTTGGGCAAGAAGGGGATTTTCGGGTGGAGTGTGGAGAAATTGACCACAAAATTAACTGAAAGAAACGTTGCAGTTTCAGAGAGAACTAAAGAAGATTTGGAAAGAATTGGAGTTAAGGGAGATGTTCAAGTTATCCCGAATGGAATCGATTTCGGGAAGATAGAGAAAGTAAAACCTTCAGAAGAAGAAAGAGATATCATATTTGCTGGTAGGTTAATCAAGGAGAAGAATGTGGATGTTTTAATTAAGGCAATAAACTTGATAAAGAAAGAGGTTCCTAATGTTAAATGTATGATCATTGGAGATGGCCCAGAAAAGAGGAGATTGGAGAGATTGGCTAAAGATTTAGGGATGGATAATAACACCAAGTTTACTGGGTTTTTAAATGATTATAACGAAGTGATTTCGTATATGAAGTCATCAAAAGTATTTGTTCTACCTTCGACAAGAGAAGGGTTTGGGATCGTGGCGTTGGAGGCGAACGCATGTGGATTGCCAGTTGTTACAGTAAATCATAAGAAAAATGCTGCATGCGATTTTATAAGAGATGGTGATAATGGATTTATATGCAAGCTTTCAGAGAAGGATGTTGGGGGGAAGATATTTATGGGGTTGGATAAAAAAGAGGATATGAAGAAGAGATGTATCGAGAATGCGAGAGGGTATGATTGGGGGAGGATTGTTAATTTAGCAGAATATTATTATAGGAGGTCGCTAGATGAAGAACAAACATAAGGAATTTGCTGAGAAACATTATGGAAAAACTCCTATAAAACTTGATGAAATGGGTGGTACTGATAGGTACAAACAAATATTGAATACATTCTCTATGTATAGTTCTCAACATAATGTGAAAAGAATTTTGGATATTGGCTGTGGAAATGGGAATTTCTCGGTTTTATTGAAAGAAGCATCAAATGCAAAGGAAGCTTATGGAATTGAACTATCAGAGAAAGGTGTTGAAATGGCTAAGAAAAACGGAGTTGAGGCATTTCAGTTGGATATAGATGAGGATGGTTTTCCATTTGAAGATGATTATTTTGACGCCATCTTTGCTGGAGAAGTAATAGAACATTTATTCGATCCAGATCACTTGTTAGAAGAATGTTACAGAATCTTAAATCCTGACGGTATATTTGTTCTTACCACCAGAAATTTATCATCGCTTTACAACAGGATTACTCTATTTCTTGGTTACCAACCTTTCTCTACAAGTGTATCTTTAAAACATAATGTTGGGCGTCCATTTGAAGTGAGTGATGAGATACTTGGTGACCACATTAGAGTTTTTACATATCGTGCGATGCGGGAATTATTAGGGTTATCTAAATTTGAAATCGTAGGAGTGAAGGGAACTACATCAGTTTTACCAGAAAAGAAAAATTTGTTTTTATCTGTAGTGAGGTTAATGGATCGAATACTTTCAAAATTCCCATCATTAAGCCAAGGATTTATATTTGTATCGCGGAAAAAACAGAGGAGGGATGAGCAATGAGAAACATCGTCCTAGTGTCTCTGGAAAGTACAAGAGCGGATCACTGCAGTTTTATGGGATACGAAAGAAAAACTACTCCAAACTTGGATAAAATGGCAAAGAGGAGTCTATACTTTGATAATGCAATCGCTCCTAGTCCGATAACCCTTCTCTCTATGGTTGGCATGTTTATGGGAGAACCAAGAACTGAACTGAAAGAAGGGATTTTGAAATTAAAGGGGTGGTTTCTAGGCCGGTAATGATGATAACTAAAAAACACACTATTGATAATAACAAAAAGGTAATAAATTTCTACAAAGAAGAAGCAGAAATCTATGATGCTGACAGATTTTTGACAGCACAAGAGAGATATATGGATAAAAGCCAAAAAAATATTGTATTAAATATGAGCAATTCGTGGAGAAATTTAAAAATCTTAGAGGTAGGATGTGGAACGGGAAGGTTTACTATCGAAATCGCCAATCGGGGAGCTGTTATAGTTGGTTTAGATTCATCAATACCTATGCTGAAAAAAGTGGTTGAAATCGCAGAGTATATTGTTAATCAACTAAATCTTGAAGCTAATAGGGAACGTGATGATAAATTTTATTCTTTAAGGATATAGTGAGACAAACAAAGAAGAGGGGGAAGGAATAACTATGAGAAGAATATGTTACTTAACACAATTGTGGGATACGAATATAGGAAAGCTTTCATAGACATGGGGGCAATAAAATCTATTCATGAATGCATGGGGGGCAAAGAGTACAATTTAATACAAACAAGTGAGTTCCCCATAGTATCTAACCCCTTATTAAAAATGCAAAAGCGTACTCCTGTAATTAGGCCCTTTTGGAGAGTGTTTGGAAGCTATATGGGGAAAGATTTTCTTGATAAAAGAAATAAAATAGTTAAACCAAGTAATGCATTTAGTTTAGCCAACGTCATCCAAGCGGATTATTTTGTTCTCTCAGGATGTATATTAACAGTTATCTTTTTCAGACTGATGGATAAATTCTTTGACAAATTAAAAAAGAAAGATAGCAAAATTATATTCTATGGCTGTGGAGGGAGTTCATATTCAGATTTTGAAGTTAATTTTATCAGGAAGAAGCTAAAAGAAATACAACCACATGCTTTAATTACAAGAGATTCAATGGCTTTCCAAAACTATAGCGATTTAGCTGATCATGTCTTTGATGGGATTGATTGTGCTTTCTTTGTTAATAAGTTATTATTTGAAAAAATCGAGATAGATATGCCATCCTATATCGTTTTAACTTTTGATAAACCTGAAAATAAAAAAATCGAAAGAAAACTTGAGAAAGAACTGAGGGATTATAAGATTATCAAGACTTGCCATATACCATATCCTGAGAGGATATTATTTCACGAAGCTTTACCTAGTAAGTCTGATTTTGTTTCTGATTCCCCTTATGACTATCTAAATCTATATGCTCATGCTGAAGAAGTGCATACAGATAGAGTTCATGCATGTGTTTCCGCTCTATCATTTGGAAAACCCTGTAGGCTATACAACGAGACACCACGAGCTAAATTATTCGAAAAGGTTTGTATAGAAGATATAACAAAAAGAGTTTGTTATCCAAAAAATATAGCTAAGGAGCAAGAAAAACAGATTGCATTTTTATTGAGGATTTTTGAGAAATAGCTTTATTATTTTGAGAAAACGCTATATGAACAGGAGAAAACACTATATGAACAGGAGAATTCGATTGGTAACCCCCCCACCAAAGCTTGTAGTGGAGATTAGGAAAATAGTTGAGAGTTATATCAAGCATGGAATGGAGGAAAGGAAGGTTCGTGATAAGTTAACAAAATTGAATGAGGGGGAAAGTTATGAGTAGTGAAGGATTAAAAGTTTCGGTTATTATATGTACATACAAGCGTCTAAATGATTTATATATTTGTTTAAAATCATTAGAAAGCCAGTTAATCAAACCTGATGAAGTAATAATCGTCGATGATGGTGACACAGTGGAAACTGAAAAAATGCTTAGAAATGACACTTTTAAAAGACTTAAACATATAAAAAATAAGGAAAAAAGGGGGCTACCTGCTGCGAGAAATGTTGGGGTTGAACATGCACAAGGAGACATAATATGCTTTATTGATGATGATGTGATTTTACCACCCACATGGTTACAAGAAATAATAACAGGTTATGAAGACAATAAAGATGCCGTAGGTGTTGGCGGTTATGCGTTAAACATAAAACCCCGTGCTCCTTTAGGAAATACTCTAAAATACCGGTTGTTATCAGCAATACGATTGGTCTTTTTTAATAAGAAAGTGGGGAAATTAAGTTTTCTTGGTATCCCGTATGCGGTGTTCAATATAATGCCGGATGGCTATGTAAAGGTAGATTTATTGCAAGGGTGCAATATGTCTTTTAAAAGAGAGGTTTTCAATTTACATAGATTTGACGAATTATACGAGGAGTCTGCAGTGGGTGAAGAACAAGATTTTTGTACAAGATTGACTAAAAAAAATGGGAAAAAACTAATATATAATCCAAACGCGGTGGTCATTCATAAATGCGCTCAATCAGGTGGATGTAGAGTTGGAGATAGATTTTATTGGATGGTTCGAAATCATATATACTATCTTTTAAAAAATTTTAATTCAAAATACTTAAGAGTTGCTCTCTATTCAATTTTTGTTATGATATATTCAATTTTTACTTTTAAATTAATATATTTAAGGGCTATTAAAGATGGGATAAAACAGTATAAGCAATTTAGAGGTAAACATGAAAAATAAGAAAAAGATTTTGTTCGTTTCGCCAGGCCCCAATTTGATTGACCCAAAGACTGGCACAGATAATAGGCTTCACAATTTGGTTATTCAGTTGTTAAAGAGAAATGAAGTTATTGCTCTTATACCCCAAAAGCACATCGAGAGATTAAGTAATAATCTTTCATTTAAAGTTTGTGGATTCAAAATGGGCTCAAGTCCATTTCTTACTGATCTAAATATAAATTTTCTTATTGCATTGCTAAGAGTCCTGAGAAAGGAGCAAATTAACGCAATACACATAGCCTTCCCTCAGGGAATTATAACCTCAAAGCTTTTGTGTAGGTTACTGGGGTTAGACATCCCAATTATATATGACGCTCAGAAAGTTGAAGGTGACTCAGCAAAAGATTTCGGAAATCCAAATTTATCTTTTTTAAAAAGACTTGGAGCTCCTTATTGCATACCTTTACTTGAGCGATTTGCAATAAAAATTGCAAACCATGTAATTTCTGTAAGTAACATTGATAGGTCTCGTTTCGTTGAGAAGTATAATCTCGAACCATCCAAAGTATCAGTAATACCTTCTGGAGTAAATTTACGTGAATTTCATTCAGCATCAAGTAGTAATGATATGGAAAAGAAATTGGGAGTTGAATTGAAGATTAAAATAGTATTTCACGGACTATATTCTTATTTTCCAAACAAAGAGGCTGTAGATTTGATAGTAGATTATATTGCTCCCAAAATTTATAAAAAACACAAAAATTCGGTATTTTTAATAGCAGGTAAAGACGTTCCAGTGTTTGAAAAAAAGAATGTGAAATCTGTCGGATTTGTGGACGATGTATATTCCTTTCTAAATATTGCTGATATTGCAATTGCACCACTTCTTCATGGGGGGGGTACAAAACTTAAAATCCTCGACTACATGGGGGCCAGGCTACCAATTGTAACAACCAAAAAGGGCATGGAAGGTATAGAAGCCGAAAACTGTGAGCATGCGATAATCGTGGATAATGTTGATGAAGAATTCATCAATGCTATAGAATACCTAATAGAGAATAAACATGAAAGAGAGAGACTTGGCAGAAACGCCAGAAAGCTTGCTGAGGAGAAATACGATTGGGAGAAAATCGGGGAGAAGTTGAATGGATTATATAGTAATCTGATGGAAGAGGATAAAAGGAGGAAAATAAATGACTGAAAATCACCACAAGCAGACAGAATACCAAATATATGTAGATTTCAAAAGACTCAACTTTATAAATGGGATAAGCTATTTGCTAACTGGGAGATAAAGATATGATAGAAGAACCAAGAGGTCAGGAACTTATTGATCGCTACAAAAGGAACTATAATATTCCTACCGATGCTGAGATCACAGAGGAAATGATTTTGGTACACTGGGAACTCGAAAAGCGTTTAACAAAGGAGCTTTTAGAGTCTACTCCAGAAAATCGTTGGGATGTATTCGAGCGATGTTATGGTACGCTGTACAGTGAGCTATGGTGGCTTAATAAGTTCATAGGCGCTGGTAGCTTCCTTCTCGACGTTATAAAAACTGGGTCGAGCTCATCGGACAACCTCCAAAAAATATTTATGAAATTGGCTCCGGTAAAGGAGAGATGATGACATATTTAGCCAGTTGCGGTTTTAAGTGCAAAGCTACCGAGATCACACGTGAACGCGGTCGAAAATATGTTTCTGCGCATCCCAACTTATCATGGGGTATTTCTGATGGTGTGTATTTAGAGAGATTTGAAGCTCTCGATTCTTACGATGTGGCAATTTCCGATCAGGTAATTGAACACCTACATCCTGACGACTTGTATGAGCATTTCAAAGGCGTCTTCTCTATTCTTTCAAGTGGTGGAAAATATATATTTCGCACACCTCATAGGTATATAGGACCGTCGGATGTTTCAAAGGTATTTAAGTGCGATAGACCAATGGGAATGCATTTAAAGGAATATACCTACCAAGAACTTAAAGAATTATTAGAACGAGCGGGCTTTAAGGATATTTACGCCGTTTTGAGAATTCCAATGAAGATTACTCAGTTATTTGGAATATACGTCAAACCAAAGGCAAGTCGCACCTATCTTGATTACTTGTGTGCTGTAGAAAAGTTGATTTCACTATTACCCCGCCAAACATTTAGGCGAAAGGCAGCAAGACTTTTAATGCTTATTTTGTTTTCTTCTAGCATCTTTATTATCGCACAGAAAGAATGAAGTTAGGCTGAAGAGATATGCAAATAAATAATCTCCTTCAGATGAACGACTGGGAAATTAAGAAGTTCCTTAAGGTTGTCTTATCCACCCAGTTCGCATTGTGGGGCGTGGTAGGTTTAGACGCATTAGGCTTACAAATCCCGATCATAAGACAACTCATCGGTTTCATCTACCTCACATTCATACCCGGAATTATCATCCTCCGAATCCTCAAACTGCATAAACTCGGCAATATCGAGACGCTGCTATACACCGTTGGATTGAGCATTGCAACTTTGATGTTCACTGGATTGTTTATGAACACTGTCTATCCCCTTTTCGGTATTTCTGGACCGATCTCGATTACGCCGTTGATAATCACGATAAGCGTGGTTGTATTAATATTATGTATTCTAAGCTATGTAAGGGATAAAGACTTCTCCAACCCAAGTTTCATTGACGTTAAAGATGTATTATCACCACCAGCATTGTTTTTGTGCCTGATTCCTTTTTTAAGCATATTCGGAACGTATCTGGTCAACTTTCACCATAGTAACATTATTTTAATGCTTTTAATAGTTATACTTGCGCTAATCGTTGTTTTAATCGCTTTTGATAAGTTTATTCCAAAGAATTTGTATCCTTTAGCAGTATTTATAATTGCCATCTCGCTTCTGTTTCATAGATCGTTGATCTCGATGTATATTATTGGATGGGATATTCACATCGAATATTATTTGGTTAATTTAGTGAAACTGAATAGTATATGGGATCCAACGATGTATAGTACTTGTAATGCCATGCTTAGCCTTGTTATGTTGGCTCCAATCTATTCCATTATCACAGATATGAGTATAACATGGGTATTCAAAATAATCTACCCCTTATTATTTTCTTTAGTACCGCTTGGATTATACCAAATATTTCAAAAACAGACCAATGATAAGATCGCATTCCTATCGTGCTTTTTCTTTGTATCACTATTTACTTTTTACACCGAAATGTTAGCACTGGCAAGGCAGCAGATCGCTGAGCTATTCCTCGTTTTGTTGATATTGGTGATGATAGATAAGAATATGGATAAAATGAAGAGGTCATTTTTGTTTATCGTCTTTGGAATCTCATTAGCTGTATCACATTATGGGCTGTCTTACATCTACATGTTCTGTCTTATCTCTGCATGGTTAATATTGGTTTTAGCTGAAAATCCTGATGTCCAAAAATTGAGAGAAAATTATCACGATAAATTTGGTAAGAAAACAGTGAACCCTGCCAGGAATCCAGTTCCTTTAAAAGTAGATAGAACAATTAGCTCAACTTTTGTCCTCTTATTTACCACATTTACATTAGCCTGGTATCTATATGTTTCAAGCTCCTCTGCATTCAATGCAATTGTGCACATAGGCGACCACATTGCAAACAGCATCTTCACAGATTTTTTAAATCCGGAAGCTGCACAGGGATTACATATCATAATGGTGGAAACAGTATCGCCACTGCACGATGTAGCTAAATATCTTCATTTGCTTTCTCAGTTTTTTATTTTTGTGGGTATGATTACATTGATGTTGAAACGTAAGGAGATGAAGTTTGAAAGGGAGTACTCCGTATTTTCGCTGGTAAATTTTGTGATATGCTTTGGTGGCATTGCTTTACCGTTTTTTGCAAGCTCGCTCAATACAACAAGGTTGTATCAGATCACGCTCATTTTTTTGGCGCCCTTTTGTGTAATTGGTGGCATAACATTTTTTAATGTGTTAACCCGATTTGTTAAGGCATCGTGGACGGATCAACGCGCGAGAAGTTCGTTGAAGGTATTATCCGTGTTTTTGGTGATATTTTTATTGTTCAATTCTGGATGGATTTATGAAGTTGCGAAGGATTATCCGGGATCGATTGCGTTGAGTCAAGAGTGGATTAAAGAGTTTGGAGATACAAAAATGAAAGCTTCGTTTTATACTACTTATACACCTGAACAAGAGGTTTTCAGTGCAAAATGGTTGTCTAAGAGGAGGAATCATGAAGAAAAGGTGTATGCAACCTATAACGATATAAGAGTGCATGCACTAACAAGTTATGGTATGATTCCAATTGAAGATGTACCAATATTGACTAATACAACCAAAGAAATACAAAAAGATGCGTATGTGTATTTGCAGTACCTGAATGTCATTGAAGGTATAGGAACAAAATGGAATCTCGCATTACCTATCGGGAGAAAACAAAGTAACTATAACATGACTGAAATTCACCATCTTTTTGAAGGAAAGAACAAAATATATTCTAATGGTGGGAGTGAAATATACAAATAGAGGTATTATATGAGCGTGATTAAGCGTGTATCAAAGAATATCGCATCTCTGGTTACAATAGAGCTAATAAATCAACTGTCTTTACTTATTTTAGCAATTGTCATACCCAGATATTTAGGAGATGCTGGTTTTGGAAAGTATAGTTTTGTAATTTCTTTTACGATTTTATTCAGTATATTTTTGGATTTGGGCTTACGTTCTTTGACCATTCGAGAAGTTTCGAGAAACGAGGATACAACAGAAGAATATTTCGGTACTGTCACAATAATGAAAGTAATTTTATCATTTATCACGTTCGTATCTATCTTCATTATAGCAAATATAATGAATTATCCGCTGGATACTCGAATTGCGCTGTATATAATAAGTTTTAGCTTAATTTTAAACTCTTTTTCTGATATATTCAGGTCTATATTTTATGCATTTCAGAAGATGGAATATGGCACGCTAACAATAACCATAGGGAAAATAATAACTACTATATTGGCTTGTGTATTTTTATTTTTTGGTTATGGAGTAGTAGAAGTAATGCTTGCCTTTTTGATTGGAAATGTATTTGCTCTATTACTCAATTACACAATCTACATTAGGAATTTCCCGAAGCCCAAATTTGATATTAATTCAAATTTTTGCAAACGGTTGATTAAGATGGCACTCCCCTTCGGATTGGCGATAGCATTCAACAACATTTTTTTCAACTTTGATATTGTTATGATTTCTCACGTGATAGGCGATGCAGCTACTGGCTGGTATTCTATACCGAGATATATTCTCGGTGTTTTAATTACCTTTTTTTATACAATCTCCTTTGCTATTTTCCCCACATTCTCTAAATTCTATAGTTCTTCAGAAGAGTTGCTAAAACGTGCCTATGAAAAGACATTTAAATATCTGTTAATATTAACTCTGCCAATACCCTTTATTTTATATTTTTTAGCAGATAAAATTATAATGTTATTATTTACCCCTGAGTTTGTCAATTCTATATTTATCCTTAAGATTTTAATCTGGTTATTAATTCCAATCACATTAGCTCGTTTTCTCGAAGTCATATTAGCATCCATAAATAAACAAGGGATAGTAACATATACATTGGGAATTTGTGCGTTATTAAATGTTGTATTAGATCTCGTTTTAATCCCAACTCTGGGTTATACAGGAGCAATCATAGCAACCATGATTGCACAAACAGGAGTTTTTGTGATTGATTTATATTTCGTATCTAAATATTTATGTAAATTACCAATACATAAATTTAGTTTGAAACCATTAATTGCGTGCATAATGGTTGGGGTTTTTGTTTATTATTTGCAAGATATTAATTTGTTCATATTAGCATTTGCTGCGTTAATTCTCTATTATATACTATTCATATGTATGAAAGGGTTTGATAAAGAAGATTTGGATATGTTTAAACATTTGCTTAAGCGAAGCGAATAGGGACTTGATGTGCGTTATAATTTATGAAAACCAACTTTGCTCCCTTTCTCCCCTTCTATCGATTCTTTAATTGCCTCCAGCACTTCAAGCACCCGAAGTCCCTCTTCTCCAGATACGAGTGGATCACTACCATTGAGCACTGCATCTACGAATGCTCTGTCCTCTCTAAAATATGTTTCACTTGGGCGTTTATCCCCGCTCATTCTTCCTACTTGAGAGCCTATAATCTTCCTCCAGAAGCTTCTCCTTTTCCTTGCATCAATCCAATCTCAACTATCTTCCTTTCCGGAGCTTTAAGGATTTCAGTTAAAAACCCTCCGAGTAACTTGCTGGCGTTCAGTATCTCTACCTCAACTATTTTTCCCTTTTCATCATAATTCACTATTATCTGCCCGTATTCTTCTGCATGATGTATCTGTCTATCTTCTAAGAGCATATCCAATGTGTCCCCTTCCCTATCATACCTAACCTTCATTCATATCTCCTCCTTTCGCCCGGATACACGGTAACCACCATAATTTCCCTCTCACTTTCTTCATATACTATCCTTAATATTAAATCTTCGCTTAATAAACCCTGTGCTATCTTTCGTCCATAGTATCCATTAACAACTTTTTCAGGATTTTCAATGATTTCCAAAATCTTCTCCTTCGTAACTCCTATCTTAACAAGGCGTTTGAGCTTATCTTCCGCATGCAAGGTAAACTCAACTTTTTTCTTTTCAATCTTCATTTATAAATGTCTCCTAACTTCAACCACCTTCCCACCGTCCACACTTCCTTTGATGGCTTCCAGCACCTCAAGCACCCGAAGCCCCTCTTCTCCAGATACGAGTGGCTCGCCACCATTAAGCACCGCATCTACAAATCCCCTGTCCTCTCTAAAATATGTTTCACTTGGGCGTTTATCCCCGCTCATTCTTCCTACTTGTGCACCTACAATCTTCTTTGCTAATTTAATGTGGTCTGCAACCCTTTCCAATGATCCATAACTCCCATGCCGAACCTCAACTTCCAAAGGATTTGCAAAAACCGAGCCGCCGGTTCCATGCACCTGAATTGAATCGTAATTCGATGCCATCTTCCAGCCGACATTGAACGTTCCTACTACACCATTTTCAGTATTAAAAACACCCGCAATATTATCGAACACATTTAATCCATGCATCGTGCTTATCCCTCTTGCTGAAACTTCTGTAATCGGGTCTGACAATATGTGCATCATTATACTTATTAGATGAGGACCGGAATCGTATAAAACACCATACTTATCTTTAAAGAACCAATCGCTGCTTGGTATCCATCCGGCATAGGGACCGGGATTTACGAGAATTCCGTGTGCCTGCAATATATTACCCAATCTCAATGATTTAGCGATTTCGGCTGCTTCTTCGTAGTTTTTTTCAAGTCTTCTATTGTAACCAACCGCTAACACCAAATTCCTTTTTTTTGCCATCTTTACAAGTTCATAGGCATCATCAGACTTTAAACCCATCGGCTTTTCACAGAAAACATGGAGATCGTGTTCCAATGCACTTTTCACTGCATCAAAATGTAAAAAGCTCGGAAGGCAGACAAAGACAGCATCTAAATTGGCATTTTCATACATCTTATTATAATCATCATAAACCTCTACGATGTTCCATTTTTTAGCAAATTCCCTGCCCCTTTTGACATCAACCTCGGTAGCGGCTTTTAGCTCCGCATTCTCAAAGGTGGATAGCACAGGAACATGCATGTTCTTTGCAATCGCTCCAAGCCCAACGATGCCTACACTGATTTTGTCCATTTGATCATGTCCTAAATATCCTTACCAGCAACTTTTTCCAGAGTGGAATTCGGTTGATGATTTTGTTTCGATATATTCCAGTTATAATTTTTTGCCAGCTTGGTACAAACTCAAACTTTGTTCTTACGTCTTCGATCCTTTCTCCAAATACCTCGTAATCGATGCTGCCTAACTTCTGTTTCACTGCCAGCGTTAAATGTGAAATTTTATTAGGATTGAATCCCATTATCCTCGTACATGCGTGGTCAGTGGCTATGGCATCGGTTCCTATGATCAACAAGCCTAATGGATTTGGTGCTCCGCTTACAGGACCCGCACCTTCCATTGCAATGATGCCATCAACTAAACATAAATCGGGTAATCTTGCTTTGTTCAAATCACATATTACATCATCCAAATACGGATGATACTGTGCTTTGTTTTTTATCGGGTTCGCACCGTATAGGTTCTTGAGGTTGCAGGTGATTCCTGTCATGGTATGCGTTTTTAATTTTCCAACAGAGATCAGGAAATCTGATTTTATGTATGATCTGGACATCTTTAAATTTTTAAAGTACAATCCATTCAGGTCAATATCAATATATTCATCTTTTGTTAGATTTAATAGCTTTACATTAGGATATTGGTTAAAGGTATCTTCCCAACCGAGGACTTTAAATGCTACTTCAACATTAAGTTCGGTGGCATCTGCTTCTCCAATTGTGATTGTTTCAATGTCGTAATTTTGTAATAGCCAATCTACGAGGCATTTTACGACAAAGGGGTCAACCGTTGCGCCGGTTTCATAGCCTTTAACGAGACAGATGTTCGGTTTGACCATTATATTCGCTTTTGGTGTGATTTTGATTTTATTTCTTGTTTTCATTTGGGCTAATAGATTGTATAGTGCGCTTTTAATCTCTGGCTTGTTTTGGGGGTGCTTCACTTTTGCGATTCCAACGATGTTTTTTTCGGTCATTACAATCATTACAAGAAATCCACTCCGCTTAAAGATTCTCCCGCTGTCCCTGTATCCACCCCAATACTTTCAATCCTGGCGAAAAGCAATACGCCGGTGTTCTTTGCGATTCGCTGGACGGTGTTCATATTATCCTATCTAAGTATTTCTTAATTATCTTATCAATCTCTTCTTTTTTCTCTGGATTAAGAGATACCTCCAATCCATAAGAAGTTGGCTTGGAAAGCAACAAACCGTCTTTGATAAGTTCCATTGCCACTTCTTTTGCCTCACCCCGTAGGTGTTTCGGTATCCCCCGCGCCAAAATATCAAAACTCGTATGCGCCCCGCTCCACTTACCCCTCCTCTTCAGTTTCTTCAACATCGTTGCTTTTAACACCCCCCTATTGTTCATATTTTTAGACATCAACGGTAAGTTATATATAGTGCTATCTACATAATTACGATTATGGAAGACGAAACATTGTTCATCAATTTTTTCGGAACAAAGAATCCCGTGTTAAAAGTGCTGGACTTTTTTATAGACAACGAGGCGTTCGACCATTCAAAAACGGATGTTGCAAAGGGCGCAGGCATCAGCAGAGCGACTCTGTTCAATATATGGCATATATTAGAGGAGAATGGCGTTGTGGTAGCGACAAGAGAGGTTGGTAGGGCTAAGATGTTCAAGTTGAATACGGCAAACCCTATCGTAAAGAAGTTTATGGAGTTGGATAATGCAATATCGGATTTTTGTGCGCCACAGATTGAAAAAGAGATGTTGGTAAAGGCGTAGATTAAGGTGGGCATCACTTGTCACGAGCAACTTCTCTTACCGTTAAAGTGCTTAAACCCAAATCTAAGAAAACGCCAAAAATCCCAGTGAAAGCAAGCGCAAAAGAGCTAAAAATTTGCTTTGAACTCACCACTTCTCTTTGATATATATTTACAGTTTTTTTTTCGTCAACGCTTTTTCTAAAAGTTTGTTGCAGTCGTTTTTCTCGCCTTTTTGTTTCTTTAGTCAAGGTTTCTTCATAAAAGAAAAGTTGTTGATCAAACTTTTTCTAAAAGTTTGAGTGTACATCACGAAGAAGAAGCCTATGATGTAGCTTGCAATCTACGAAAAGCAACACTCCGGTGTTCTTTGCAATTCTTTGGACGGTGTTCATGGTATCATTCCTTTTTAAGACACAGATTAACACGGATTACACGGATTTATTATTTTCAATCACAAAAGCTTTTTAAAGGCAAGCCCAAGCCAATGATGCAAACGGTTTTCATGGTTTTGTTTCTCCTTTCTATTTCGGTAAAATTTCAAA
>JGI24025J20009_10001948_pt1 | contig 15205 bp, 15 predicted proteins | sample Cruoilmetagenom3_FD_20009 | JGI IMG/M metagenome (IMG submission 20009)
ATGGCCTTTGTGCAGTTAGGTTCGGCAAAGACAGCTTCATGCACATCCTTTCCAACCTTGCGCTTGTCGACGTCGTAAGCCGCAACGACTTCTATGTCTCCGGGCTTATATCCATCGATTTCCCAATGCATCAGGCCGATAACATCTTCCGCGTTTTTGCCACGATAATAGTGAATTCCCTGAATCAGGGAACTTGCGCAGTTACCAATTCCAACAACAACTATTTTGATCACAGCTTAGTCATCTCCTTATGTTGGTTGAAAATGCAAGAGACGGTCTACAAGTAGATTTACAGTTCCACATTGCCCTAAATTTAATACCACTTTTCAGCTATTAATAAAAGTATTGGTTACGATCTAAGCTGATTTTTTTTATACCGGAATATTTTTATGCAAATTGAGTTCAAACTTTGTAAATGTGCTTGCAAAGGTCGTGAGCCATGTTTATGTTGAAAATGTTACAGGAGTCACTTAAAAAATTCTTTCCCAGGGGCTTTTTTAAGGACTTCCAAGGGTCATCCGATGGCGATATTGGTAAATAATGCTTTCCCTGAGTATTTTGTGCTTTTAATCGTGCTTGCGCCTTGCTTTTGAAAGACATTTTGCAGGCAGCCGGTGGGTAACGGACTGGTATTTTACTAATATAAAGGGGACGATATGTCATCTATAATGAGTTCGTTTGCACTCCTTGTCATAGCTGTGGCCTTTGTGTTTCTTGTAATTTATCTTGTCAGGTTGTCACGGAGTGTCCAGGACACGCTGGAGAGCTTAAACGAGGCCTTATTTAAAAGCCAGGCTGCTATTGACGACACATTGGCTCAGTTTAATCCTGTAGTTTCTAAACTGTCAGAACTGGAGGATACTGCTCAGGAGACCCTGAGCGAGATAAATAAGCGTCTGGTCCTGATAGAGAATGAGTTAACGCCTCTCCTTGAAGAACTTAGGAATACTGCCAAGGCCTATCAGAACCTTGGAAGGACTTTCGATAAGGATATTCCCCCGATTTTGGATAATGTTCATCAAATTACCGGGGATATCCAGGAGATGACCGGCGATATTAAGGTCAAGGTTCAGCAGACACAGGATTTCTTCGAGGCCGCACGCGAGGCAGGCGAGACCGTCCGGGTTGCAACAGACATTGCCAGGTCGGGGCTTTCCGGGTTAGGTGTGCAGGTAGCAAGTATTGCTACCGGCATAAAGACGTCTTTGGAATTTCTTTCCGAGAATCTTAGATTTAAAGGAGGTAGCAAGAAATGAGCAATAGTGAAGGTCACTATTCCGCAGGTTGTGTGGCTATAGCATTTTTACTGGGAGGTGCCGTCGGAGCCGGTTTGGCCACGTTACTCACTCCCAGAACAGGTCCTGAAGTGAGAGGTCGGATAAGGGAGCAGGCCTATGCGGCCCGTGGTGAGGCCTATAGAGTAGCAGATGAGGTCCGTGACAAAGCCGGTAATCTCCTTGATAAGAGCAAGGATGTGATCGAACAAAAGAAGGCTGTTTTGGAATCTGCTTATGAAGCAGGTAAAGAGGCCATGGCGCGGGAGAAAGAACGCCTTGTTGCCCGCATGAAGTCTGAAAAGGGTGAAGACACATCTCCAGGGAAGGAAAAGGCTTAAGAAATAATTATTCACTCCCTGTCTGCCAGGGAGTGAATAATTGCCTCCAATTAGCTCGTTTCTATGTAACTTCTCAATAAGTTGTGGTAGATTACTTTTTGCGACTATTTACTGGATTCCTGCCTTCGCAGGAATGACGGGCAGTTACATACAAACGTCATTCCCGCGAAGGCGGGAATCCAGACATCTTACCCTGAGTTATTGAGAAATTACGTTTCTATATCCCATAAACGCTAATTTAGGCTGTGGCTTTGGGGTGGTTTTGGTATAATCTTTGGGCCTTATGCCTCTACATCCCCATACCCTTTGCCCACCCAAGCTTTTCCCTTAAAATTGTGAAGTAGTCCCTGAGCGGGGACTTTATGAGTTTCAGGTGTCCCTTGGCCTTTTGCATCTCAACCCAGTCCCCTTCATTGAGTTCCCGGCTTACCTGGCCATCTACTATTAAGCTGATTTTTTCCGTGGCATTTCCGAGCTGTATTGCAACCTTCATCTGACCTGGCAGTATAAGAGGACGCGCATTCAGGGCAAAGGGGCATATTGGGGTCAATATAAGGGCCTCTATGCCCGGGTGCAGGATAGGGCCGCCGGCAGAGAGGTTATACGCAGTAGATCCGGTTGCAGTGGAGATGATCAGGCCATCACCACGGTATGTGGTGAGGAATGAGCCGCCGGCCCAGGTCGGAAGTGTTATAATCGTACCCAGAGGGCCTTTGCTGATCACTGCTTCATTGAGTGCATAGTAAGTTGGGCCTGGACTATCAGACGATTTTATCGTAACCGAGAGCATTGCTCGTCTGTCCAGCTCGAGAGTTCCTGATATCAGGGAATCCAGGGCCTGTTCCACCTCGTCCATGTGGATTTCAGTAAGGAACCCCAGGCCCCCCAGGTTTATGCCGAGCAGGGGAATTCCGAGCTGATAGGCCTTTCCTGCCACATGTAGCAGGGTGCCGTCTCCACCCAGCACTACTATAGCCTCGGCTTGAGGATCTACCTGTCCTTCAGTGACAGAGACCCCGCGCCTTCGGAAAAGCTCTTCCATGGCCTCTCCGATCCTCTTTGGGATTTCGGTCTTGTGCCTGACAATGAGGCTGATGTGTTTGAGCATAAAGTCTCTTTACGGGCCTACTCTTACGAGTACGTATTCTTCCGAATTCATAAATTTTCTGGCCACATTAAGTACTTGATCTACAGTTACCTCACCTATTTTTCGAACGTATTCCGACGCGAAGTTATATCCTAGGCCATAGAGTTCATTTAAGGCCATGTCCATGGCTTGGGCCCTGTTGGTTTGAAGGCCTATCTCATGGGTTCCGATAAGCCATTTTTTGGCCCTTTCCAACTCATCATCAGTCACAGGTTTCCCTGTTACCATATAGATTTCCCGCCACAAGGCTTTTAAGGCCCTGTCCTTTTTTTCAGGCGCGCAGGCAATGTAGAAGGCAAAGGATCCATAGTCCAGGCCAAGCCCCAGGAATGAGGTCACGGAATACGCCAGGCTTTCCTTGTCCCTGAGATCAATGAACAGGCGGCCGCCCTGACCTGAAAGTACTGCATTCAGGGTTTGAAGGGCATAGCGGTCAGGGTTGTTGAAAGTGGTCCCCGGGAAACCAAGCACAATGTGTACTTGCTGTTTTTCCCTTTTCAGGGTTAGAATTTTGGGTGCGCTGAGAGGGTCTGGTTCAGGAGGTGTGGAAAGGACAGACTCTGTTTCCGCCGACCAGGCACCAAGCATGGTCTCAATGCTCGATATGATTTCATCAGCACGAATATCTCCTACTATGGAGAGGACTCCCCTGTCAGGTACTACAAAATTCCTATAGGTCTCAAGCAACTCCTTTGAACTGATGGCTTTGATAACAGAGGGCTTGCCCAACGGGTCCATGCCATATGGATGGGGCGAGAAAAGTAGGCGACGGAATTCCCTTACCGCAACTCCGGGCAGATAATCATCCTGACGTTTAAGCTGTGCCAGTATCAAGGGACGGAGTTTTTTTGTTTCTTCAGATGGGAAGGTGGGAGTGAGCAGGATCTCAGTAAAGAGGGCAAGGCCCTTATCCAGGTTTTGACTCAAAAAACGGCCTTGAAGCCCAAGGGTGTTCTGACCGGAAAAGCCGCTAATACTACCACCCAGACCCTCTATCAGTTCGGCAATACCCTGGGCGCTGTGGGCTTCGGTTCCTTTTGTCCAGGCCTTTGCGAGGAAGTTGAAGAGACCGTCGGTTTTCTCGCTTTCGTATCTTACACCTCCCGGGAACACCAGTGTTGCAGCAACCGTAGGTACTCCCGGGGCCTCTTGGACAAGGACCGTGAGGCCGTTGGAAAGGCTAAACCTCTTGACAGGGCGGATAAGAGTGCCGCCATCAGACTCTATTCCCTTGGCCAGGAGTTCCGCCTCCTGAACCATTACGTCCAGTTCCTGGCTCGTAAGCTCAGGCAGGCGATCCTCAGGCATTACCATGACCACACTGATGTTTTCCTGTCTGAAAATCTGCCCGGCAACCCGCTGGACATCCTGGGCCGTCACCTCCCGGACTTTCTCAAGATAGAGTTTTTCTGCATGAGGGTCCTTTGAAAGGGTCTCAAAGACACCAAGCTTTCTTGCTTCTCCTTCCATGGTCTCCTGGCTGTAAACAAAATCCGTTTCTACCTGGACTTTAGCGCGCTCCAGCTCTTCCTCAATGATTCCCTCATTCTCCAGACGGAAGATTTCATGGAAGATCTGCGGCAATGCTTCCTGGGTCTTTTCCGGGTCCAGAGAGGCCGTGATCTCGAATAGTCCCGGTCCTGCCGGTGTAAATGCTGCTGCATCAATGTTATGGACCATCTGCAGCCGATTTCGTAGAGACGAGGTAAGCCTTGAGCTCTCCCCTTTTCCCAACAAGGCAGCCAGAACGTCCAGGGCAGGTACATCCGGGTCATTAAAGTTGGGTAGTCCTGAAAACGCAATAGCCAGGTATCCTTCCTGGATTTCCATTGCCTCCATGGCGATCCTCGGGGCGTCCTGCCGCGGCTCTGATGGATAGGTGAATTCATAAGGCCCTTTTTTAATTACTGATCCGAAGGTGTCCTGGATACCGGCCAGGGCCTGAGATGTCCCGACGTCTCCAACAACAACAACGGTAATTTGTGAGGGCCGATACCTTCTTTCCATATAGGTCAGGATGACTTTGCGTCCAAAAGACTCGACCGTTTCGGGATAGCCGATTACAGGGAATCCATATGGGTGTGCCTTATATGCTGTCTCCATTAATAAGCTGGAAAGTCTTGTCCTTGGCCTGTCGTCTCTCATCCTTATTTCTTCAAGCACCACTTTTTTCTCTCGCTTTAATTCATCGGGATCGAATGATGAGTGAAATACCGCGTCGGAAAGTACGTCCAGGGCATTGTCCAGGAACTGTTTTGGGACCACGCAGTGGTAGACTGTATAATCAAGAGATGTGTAAGCATTAATGGACCCTCCGACAGATTCTATTTCCTTTGCCACTTCTCCAGGCCCTCTTTTTTCTGTGCCCTTGAAGATCATGTGTTCGATCAAGTGGGTAATGCCTCTCTCCCCTTCGGTTTCGTAAACACTGCCTGCTTGGACCCACACCTGTATGGCCACAACCGGCGCCCGGTGGTTTTCTTTCACAATGGCAGTAAGTCCATTAGAGAGCCTGGTCTTGTTCAGCCCGGGAATAAGTTCTCTTGCCAAAGAGCCAAAGGGCATGATGAGGAGAATGGAAAAGGTGATCAGCAGGCACAGGGTAATTGTTTTGCCGGTTATGAGCATGTCAGGTTCTCCTTGGAGTATGCTTTTATTTCAATATTTAAATCAACAAGATAGCCTGGTCTTTAGGGTGAATGGCCATTCAATGAAAGCTTGACACAGTAAATGAAGTTTGGTACAGACCAAATGGTTCTTAATTTTTTACTTTAGGATATGTCTTGGTCTTTTTTATCGCCTTTTTTCTGTGATGCAAGCTTTTTAGACATTATTTGTATTATAAAAAAGATGCAATGAGTTTATTTTTCCGATAATGTGCGATATCATGGTGATCAAAATACGTAGGCTCGGCATATGTGAGCTGATGTCTTAAAAATCTTTACAAATTATATAAAATAAAAGAGGAGGAATTATGAGCAAGGTTGCCCCAGAAGGCCTAACAGTAGCCCACACTTTGGATTGCAAAGGACTTAGTTGCCCAATGCCCATTCTGAAGACAAAAAAGGAGATCGGCAAGGTTAAATCAGGTGAGATCCTTGAGGTACTCGGTACTGATCCGGGCACCCGTAATGATATCCCCGGATGGTGTGAGCGTGTCGGTCATGAGTACCTTGGAGAGAAGGAAGACGCCGGTTTTTTACATTTCTACATAAAGAAGGCTTAATACGTAGCCTCTCGGCCGGGCCGTGCAAACAGTTGAGGGTCTTTGTGCCCTCTGGTAATTGTTTATGGCTGGCCTACAAATATCACATGGAGGATAATGCAGATGTCTGCTGATCCGAACAAACTTGGAATTTTCGTGACTTCCCCCCAGAATATGAGGCATGTTCTGGGTGTGACACAGTCTGCCGTGCGGGCAGGGATGAAGACCATGGTCTTCTTTACCTTCAAGGCAGTCCATCTGTCCAAGACCCCTGAATTCGTAAAGGTTGCCAACCTCTGCGAGATAAAGGACCTGGCCATATGCGCAGCCAGTTATCAGTGTGAAGGTTATGACGTTGAGGACGTGCCTAAGGGAATAACTGGCAGGCAGATGGCGACTCAGGCCTTTCACGGCGCTTTATTGGAAGAATGTGGCAAATACCTGGTACTGTAGATACGGTACTATAGATTAAGGAGATACTAGCCATGTCATTAACAATATATTTTCTGCTGCCCAACCGGTCGTATGCCGGAGACGGCACACGCTCCACATTGGGGCTATCGGTTGAAAACCATTATGCATTTGCTGTGTACATGTATGGAGAGTATCCCCCGTTCAATGAGTATAATGTAGGCAATATTGAATGGACTCGGGATATGGAGGGTGATGTGTTTAATTGCGGCGGAGATCCACCTGATGTAGAGGATCTGGAGTTGACACCCATCACTATAGAGGAACTTGGGGAGCGTATGCGTGACGCGGATTTCATCATCCCATACGCCCTGCCGAAACCAAGCTCTCCGCCACCTGATACCTGCGGTTAGTAATTATAAGAGGAGCACGTAATGAGCGACGAAAAAATGAAAATATTGCATGTCTATCGTTCTGAGCCAACTGATGACGTCAAAAAGCTGGTTGAGATACTCAGCCGTGACAGGGATGCCAAAGATTTCAGCCTTTACATGGGTGATCCCAATTATGACATTCTGGTTCAGATGATTCGTGAGGCAGATAAGACAGTCAGTTGGTGGTAAATTAAAAATATACCTAATATTAAAAGCCCCTGCCGACAGATGCCGGCAGGGGCTTTTTTTGTAAATGAACAATTCTTAATCAACCCATTTGTTCAATCGAGTGTCTATAACTCGCACATACTGGACACCAGGCGTGAATAAGTAACACTATCCTTTAATTATTTAGCACCTTCAGCAATGTCTTCAATATCCTTAAGATAACTCGTGCTCAAATTTTCAAACATTGTGATTACTCTTCGCAATAGATTTTCCTTTTCCGCATCATCCGGCTCTTTATTATTTACGGCGCAAAAGCCGGCTTTATTCCCATAATAAGCAGATAAAATGTTTGAGACGATAATCATGGTCATTAAGCGTTGATCGGTCATCTTTGCCTCCTTATGTTTTATAAAGTTAATAAGAAATCGCTTTTTTGCGATTTGGACCGAAGCAATATTTCCAGCCACTGCATATTATGTTGTGTAGCACCGTTTGGAGCTCCATGTCAACGGTGTATTAAATTTTTTTTCTTCCCTTACTTTAAAAGATTTGGTTTTTTGTTAAGGCAAAGGTCCTTTCCCCAAGGGCCAGTGTGATGCCGTTAGTCTTTTCTTTTTGGAAACGAAGCTTCCCATTGTCAACTGCCAGCATGGCCGAGGGCTCTGCCACACCATATGCACCCACAGCCTCCATGGCGTAATGAGAGGGCTCTTTTACCGGTACAGTATTTAGCTGTTCTGCTGTGAAAAACCGGATGTCAAGGTCCCACTTCTGCGCAAGGGCTAACAGACACGCCTCATCCTTCTTGGCATCAATGCTGGCCAAGGTAAAAAGGGCCTTTGGGGAGATTTTATGCCTCTTAAGAAATTCCTCTGCTGCTCTTTCCAGGGCCTGAGACGGGGTGTCACGGTTGCAGCCTATTCCCAGGGCAAATATCCTGGGATACAGGTGAAGAATCGGTTTAACTTCTATAATTAAGCATGGAGAGATGATCAACCGGGCCTTGCAGGGATCGTAAACCTCAACAAGACCCGCAGGCAGAGAGTGTACCCGGCAATCAGTGTATGTCTTGAGGCTACCGGAGGCTACCAGGGCGGCAGATGCCTTTTTCAGAGCAGCACGGTCATCAGGGACCAGGTCCTGAACCCTGGCCCACATATCGAGTGCCACTAAATCCAGCGTATCAGACGCTGTGGTAATAACCGCCTGTCCTCCTGCCTTTAGCGCCAACATCCGGGCCAGTTCATTGGCGCCTCCAAGATGACCGGACAAAAGACTTACTGCGTGATGTCCTGCCTCGTCCATAACGATAACAGCCGGATCATCCGGTTTGCTTTTAAGCGATGGGGCTATGGCCCTGATCACTATTCCCGCTGCCATTATGAAGACAAGCCCTGTGCCTCTCTGCCAGAATTTTTTTATAAGTTGGTCCCCAACCAGCTCGCTGTAGGAATAAATCAATACATCCTTATTGGAAAGCAATTCAGAAAGGCGGTGGGCCAGGGCCCTGCCTCCAGGAGTTAGATATACAAAAATTATTCTTTGAGGAATTCCCTTATTGTCTGCAGAGGAGTAGCAATCAAGAGGAGCTGCGGAGGAGGCATCGGCCCTTGAATGGCTCAGGCCCCTTCTGTATCCATGAGAGAACTCCGGATCATAGAGAAGGGAGCGCTTTCCATGCAGGTACTCAGACTCAGACAGGACCTTTCCCACTAATATTATAGCAATTTTTGAAATGTCTGCCTGCTCAACCTTTATCGCAATATTTTCAAGCTCTCCACTGACAATACGTTGAGTCGGCCAACTTACCTTTTCTATCACCACCACAGGTGTATCCGAAGAGTATCCGCCTGCCAGCAGGGCCATTTGAACCTGCCGTATATTGCCCACACTCAGGTAGAGAATCAGTGTGGCCCGGATCTTGGCAAGGCGCGACAGCTCCTCAGATGAAGGCACAGGGGTCCGGCCACCTATCCTGGAGAAAATGACAGTCTGCGTAATCCTGGGAATTGTCAGCTCCCGGCCCAGGACAGCGGCAGCGGCAAATCCGGCTGTGACGCCCGGCACGACTTCAAAGGGTATGTTTTCTTTTCGCAGGCATTCTATTTGTTCGTGGGTGGCGCTATAGATGGCAGGGTCCCCCGTGTGGAGTCGTACTACCCGTTTGCCTGATTTTGCTGCAGAGATCATGGTGGAAATGACTTGCTCCAGGGTCATTCCTGCAGAGTTGTATATCACTGCGGAGAGGTGAGAAATCAGGTCCTTGGGGACCAGGGAACCTGTGTAGATGACTACGTCTGCTTCCTGGAGGAGCTGATGCCCTTTTAGTGTGATAAGGGCAGGGTCTCCGGGGCCTGCTCCCACAAAGGCTATAGGCATGGTCTCAGTCTCGCATCTCGTTGTTTTCAGATTTGTCTTGCTCATGATTAGTTTTATAGGTAATTAGTGCCTGAACGAGAAGGCCGTTCAGACACAATTTTGAATTCTAAATTTTGAATTTAAAAAGAAGTAACCTTAACATGTTAATTGTCCATGACCTAAATTGAGAAAACAAAATTTGGGGTTTCCGTTCAGGCACTAATTAGCTGAAGTGGCTGCAATAAAATTTGTCTTAATTGCAGCATATCAGCACAAACACAAAATAAACACAAAATAAACTTATTCACAGCACTTGCCGTGCGAGTTTCAGCAGAGAAAATGGCCTTTATCCTGATGAGGATGCTCAATGGCCGCCTTGGGCGTCAAAAGTGCTGATGCCCATAGTGAAGGAGGCTTCATGATGTTGCAACGCATATTGCTGGTGAGTGTTACAAGTTTTCTGGTAATTTTTTTCTTGGGCAACCCTGTCTCAGCTCAAGAGAACAATGAAGATATCCCTGCAGGGGCAAAGGTCCTGACATTGCAGAGTGCCTTGGCAAGAGGCATCCAATATAATTTGGATCTGCAGGTAGAAGAACTCAATATCCCCATCAGCCAGGAAAACGTGACTGTCGAAAAGGCGGAGTTCGATCCGGTGATTGAGATGGGGATATCGTCTCTGGAACAAAAGACCCCGACTGCCATAGCTTTTTCCGACGATGACTTCGATAAGTACCGGGAAACCGGTGGTGATATAGGCATCCGCAAAAAGTTCCAATTCGGCCTTGAGTCAAAGCTATCCTTTAAAACCAACCGTTCCATGAACAATTCTTCTGTAGACGCATTGCGTCCACAATATCGAAATATCGTGTTTTTGAATTTTACCCAACCGCTCCTTCGGGATTTCGGAACTGATGTCAATACAGCGAAGCTTCGGATGAACCAGAATCTGGCAAGCCAAACCACTGAAGGATATATGGATCGGGCCCAGCGGATCGGTGAGGAGATTGAAATCATCTATTACGATCTCGCGGAGGCCCAGGAGATTCTCCGCTATCGCCTCGAATCCCGGGAATTGGCCCGGAATCTTCTTGAAGGGAACAGGGAAAAATTTGCAGCAGGCGTTGTTCCTGTCACTGAAGTACAGGAGGCAGAGACTGCTATGGTGTCCCGGGACGAGCAAGTGATTTTTGCCAGACAACAGGTAGAGACTCTTGCTAACCAATTGAGAGACCTTCTGGGAATACGTCCAGTGGATACACTCTATAAGGAACCTTTCGTAACAGAAGAGATCCCTGGGAAAAAGCAGACCTTTCCCGATTTGGAACAGATGCTGGCTATTGCTCTGGGAAAGCGTCCTGATATCCAGAAGCAGCGCATTGCAATTGCCAATCAGAACATAAAGCTGGAATACTACGCCAATCAGAAGCTTCCTCGTCTGGACCTGGAGGCAACCTTGGGAGCCAACGGCCTGTCTGGTGGAGAGCGAACAGTATCCTTTGCTGGTGATACAGCATCAAGTTCCCATGAAGGGGATTACATGGATTCCCTTTCACGAATGTCTGAGGCGGACGGACATGAGTGGTATGCGGGGCTTCGCTTTTCCTATCCATTGGGCAATCGCGCTTCAGGGGCACGCTATCGACGTGCCGGTCTGGAAAAACGCCAGGCGGTATATAGGCTTAAACGCCTGGAAGAAACTGCGGAGAAAGAGATTAAGAACTCTTTTGTGACTGTTAATCGAAGCCTTGAGCGGATCTGTGTTGCAGAGCGTACTGAAAAATTGGCCGAAATTACTTTGGCACAGGAGATGGAGCGTCTTAAAGAAGGGCTTTCCGATACCTTTCGAGTCCTGATTTTTCAGAACAGCGTTATTCAAGCACGAATTCGAAAGACCAGTGCCATTGTGGATTTTAACCAGGGTCTGGCAAATCTCTACCGCGCCATGGGAACCAACCTGAAGCGCTATGATATCGTTGCAGACAAGCCTCTAACTTCCTGATACTGCCCCAGCCATCGCGAAGATGGGGAGATACATGGCAATGATTATGGAACCTACTGTGCCACCGAGGAATACTATCATGAAGGGCTCGATCATGCTGGTCAAGGCATCGACTGCTGTTTCTACTTCCTCGTCATAGAAATCCGCTATTTTGTTCAGCATCTGGTCCAGCGCCCCTGTAGTTTCACCCACCGACACCATCTGCACTACCATGGCGGGGAAGATCCCGCTTTCAGCAAGCGGCTGCGCAATTGTCCGCCCCTCACTGATGCTGGAGCGCACGTTGTATATGGCTTCTTCCACCATCTTGTTACCGGCAGTTCCGGCCGCGACATTCAATGTTTCAAGTATGGGTACACCGCTGTTTATCAAGGTACCTAAGGTTCTGGTAAGTTTTGCCACTGCCACTTTTCTCAACAGGGACCCGAATACAGGGGATTTGAGTATCAGCCTGTCCACAATACGCTTTCCCTTTTCTGTTTTGTAATATTTCTTGAACAGGAATACCACAACTACCGCAACGCCAATCATGACCAGGAAATAGGACTTCACGAAGTTACTCAGGTTGACCACCATCTGGGTAGGAACCGGCAGGCTGCCGCCGAAGTCAGCAAACATCTGCTCAAACACAGGTATTACGAAGATAAGGATTACTCCAATTACCAGGGCGGATATGGCAAGTACTATGATGGGATAAGTTAGCGCCCCCTTAACCTTTCTTTTAAGGCGCAGCGCCTTTTCCATATAGTCGGCAAGACGCTTTAAGACATCATCCAATATCCCTCCCATCTCTCCTGCTGCAATCATATTGCAGAAGAGCCGATCAAACTGCTTCGGGTGTTTCTTCAGGGCATCGGCAAAAGTGGAGCCACCTTCAACATCAGACTTGGTATCCATGAGTATTTTTTTAAGGGTCTTGTTTTCTTGCTGGCTGGCAAGAATTTCCAGCCCTTGAATAAGGGGAAGGCCGGCATCTATCATTGTGGATAGCTGCCTGGTGAAGATAACAATATCCTTTGGTGATACCTTTTTTTGAAAAAATGCTATATTCTCCAGTAGGTCCTTGGGCTTGGCCTTGATCTTAGAAGGAGATATTCGTTGTTGTCGAAGTAAACGGCTTGCCGTTTGCTCGTCCTGGGCCTCGATTTCGCCCTTTTGTATTTCGCCATTGCTTGCGGTGCCTTTCCATACAAAGACTGGCATAAAGATTCCCCCAAGAAATTAGTAGATGTCCTAAATGCGAATACACATAGGACTCAGCTACAAAAACGCAAATACGTCCTTTTGATTTTATCGGATATGTTTCGGATAAACTTGATTTGGTGCGGAATTGTTAAAGTATTTTATTGTACGAGGCCCTTACCTGGGCAGTCGGGCTAAGGCGTAATCTAAAGATACGCCTGCAATCAAAAAGGCCTTTTCCCTGGAATTAGCACCTGATTTCAGCGCAACCGAGGATTTAGAGACCTTAAATAGTTTTGCCAGAAACTGCCGGCAGGCTCTGTTAGCCGCACCATCCACAGGAGGAGGCTGGACCTTGAGCTTAAGTGATGAACCGTGAAGGCCGGCAAAAGCCGTGCGGGAGGATCTGGGTTGCACATGGAGATTCAGAACAATGCCTTTTGGCACCACCTTCAGATACGGGGGAATTTTCATAGGGTTTCAGCCTGGGAGACATTAGCTGTTTACTTATCTTTTTTTAATAAAAGGATTGTACGTCCCAGATCCTGAACTTCCTCAAAGAGTTCTATAAATGCTGAACGGTCACGTTCTTTGATTATTTTTCTCAGATCTTCTCCATATTGGCTGAATGTCTCAAGGATACTGTTCGTATATGGATTGGACATCTGAATGGTTGCATAGAGCTCAGGGTCCTGATAATAGAGCCTGGCCACTATGTTCATCTGCTGTTCAAAACTTGGAGGTGCAAGCGCCAGTATTTGCTGAAGGTCCACTCCATGCTCATCCAGGGCCTTTCCCAAACAAATAAGTATGAAATGGTTTAGTGCCTGGGCCCAGGCCATGGTGCGGTCGTGTTTTTCAGGTGAAACAACAGATGTCACGGCCCCATGTTGCCGGAGAAGTCCTTCCCACCAGATGAACCACCTTTTGCCGCGCCCCGGACATAGTGCCACCCTCTTGCCTTTAATGGAATCCTCAGCCGGTCCGAAAAGCGGATGGGTCCCTACCACCTCACAGCGGGCGTGTTCCAACATGCACGCCACCTGTGACTGCTTAAGTGAACAGAGGTCTGTCATAAAGGAGCTTTCCGGAACCAGGGGACCTATTTTGGCCACTTCTTTCGGGAACACTTCCATGGGGAGTGAGAGTATGAGAACCCGGCACTTCCGGGCCATATCCTCGGATGAGAGTTCTGTGTGTAAATCAGAGATGAGTACTGGAAATCCGGCGCCTTTTAAGAATTTGGCAAACCATCCCCCCATACGTCCCATCCCGCCTACAATTCCGACTGTTGGAGGATTGGCGTCAAGGTCGATATCTGCACGTATCTGCGATTTCACAGTTTATTAGAAAAACTCAGGACAAAAAATCAGGTGTAAGCGCCCTTGCTCTAAGTATGTGGTCTGTGAGCACCAGACATACCATGGCCTCGCATACAGGTACTATCCGGGGAATGGCTGAGGCATCATGTCGCCCTCCCACTTTGAGCTTAGCGGGTTTCTCAGACACTGTTATGGTGTCTTGTTCTTTAGATATAGACGGAATCGGCTTTACAGCGGCCCTTACAACCAGGTCATCACCATTTGAGATACCAGCCAGTATGCCTCCGGAGTTATTACTCAAAAAGCCCCCTGGTACCAAGGGATCGTTGTTCTCCGATCCCAATAGCTCCGCCGCCCGGAAGCCGGCCCCAATCTCTACGCCTTTTACCGCACCGATGGACATAAGCCCCTTGGCCAGCTCGGCATCAAGCTTGTCAAAGACCGGTTCTCCAAGGCCGGGAGGCACTCCTGTTGCTAATACTTCTACAATTCCTCCAACCGAGTCACCTCTGGATCTCACCTCGGCTATTCGTTCTTCCATTTTTTCTGCTGCTTCAAAGTCAGGGCAAAAGAGCCTGTTTTGATTGACTGCATCAAGATCACGTTTTTGTGTCTTTACTTTGCCCAGAGCAACCGTATAAGCAATAACCTTGATGCCCATTGTATTTAAGAATACCTGGGCTACTGCGGCCGCAGCCACTCTTGCCGCGGTTTCTCTTCCCGATGCCCTGCCTCCGCCCCTGTGGTCACGAATTCCGTACTTTTTCCAGTAAGTGTAGTCGCCGTGACCAGGTCTGAATATGTCCCTAAGCTGGTCATATGCCTGGCTCCTGGCGTCCCGGTTTTTAATGATCAGTAATATGGGTGTACCCGTGGTTTGCCCTTCAAAGACACCAGAAAGGATTTCCACCAGATCAGGTTCTTTTCGCGGGCTTTCCGCGGCCCCCCCCTTCCCCGGACGCCTTTTGTCCAGGGTCTTTTGAATGACTGCCTCATCCAGGACAAGACCTGGTGGACACCCATCTATAACTGCACCCAAGGCAGGACCATGTGACTCGCCCCAGGTGGTTATGCGGAAGTACTGTCCAAAAGAATTTCCCGGCACCTTTTATCTCAACTTCTTCGTTTATGGGGTGAGCGATGGGAATCGAACCCACAGCCTTCGGGGCCACAACCCGACGCTCTAACCGTTGAGCTACGCCCACCACTAATTTTTAATATAATACCATATATTTCCCAGATCTGCACATGTTCGATGTCTGGAGCAGCACTGAAGCATGAGTCAAATCGACAGGGATCTGCACAAGGTTATAGGGAATTTTTCATTTTGATTTAGTTGACGTGCCGCGAAATTATGCTGA
>JGI24025J20009_10001949_pt1 | contig 15197 bp, 13 predicted proteins | sample Cruoilmetagenom3_FD_20009 | JGI IMG/M metagenome (IMG submission 20009)
TTGTAGATATGCTGCATGAATCAATGATGTCAATCATGTCATGACTGACTTCATTCCGTGCTCGTCGAGCATTTTCAAAAGTCGCTGATAATTTTCCTGATACGCTTATATAAATTATTGGGTCTTCCTTCATAAATCGCTGGATAAAATCCGCAGGAGAAGGTGCAGATGTTGTTGGGAAGACACCTGTTTTTTCAACATTCTCAAATATTGCTGCAGGGTTAATATCCTTTCCATCTCGATAAGACTTACCATTCATATGTAAATACATAGGTATCGTTTCAATTTGGTGAGTCTTGCAGAGTCCTTCGGGTATATCGGCAGTTGAGTCAGTGAGGATACGTATCATTGTTTCCTGTTTGATTGGAATATTTGGTATCATACATTCTAATACCGTTTTACATCAAATATAACCACGAATCTCTCAGTGGTTTGGTTCAAGTGAGGTATAATTATTAATCGCTGATAAATTATTTTAATTTAATTAATATCATAGAGGCAAGTAGATGGATTTTGTTGAAACGAATATTGGCGAGAGTTATTGGGACACTCTGGATATTGATATATCGGATATTGAATTCTTATATGCATATTTGTTGGAAAAGGAAACCCCATTAACCTCCAAAAAATTAACTGGCGCTTTAATTCACGAACGCATTCGTAGTGAGAAAGAAAAATTACAGGCAAGACAGCAAGAAAATGGAGAAATTTATCTTCCTAAAGGGGAGTATTCATCAGGCGATAGTATTCAATTCCCTGCATTAAAGTGGGTCAGTGGCAAGGTAACAAATGTTCGTAACGGAAATAATCCCGAACTACCCGATCTCAAAGTTATCACTGTTGCCTTAGAAAATGGTCAAATACAGCAATTTGCGTCTAACCTCGTAGAGCATCCATTAAATCAATATACACAATCTCAGATTGATTCGGGGGAACAGGACGAAGGGGCAATCATTGAAAATTATGGCGATGCAATAAACGCAAAACTTGAAGATAAGCTGAACGAAAACAAAGACATAATTCGAATTGGGGATCTTTGGTTTCCAAAATCATTATTGATCGAACTCAATATCGGACATCTAAATCTGGCTGAAGCCATATTGGACATGCATTCTGGCGATCCTTTGCAAGTGGATGCATTAATTGAACAAATCGAAGTAAAAACAGATGACCCCACAGAACTGGTGGAGTTCTCACTAAATTATGCCCTCCAGGAAGATCCACGTTTTGATGAGGTTGGGCCAAGTGGCGTTATTCAATGGTTTCTAAACCGTCTTGAACCAGAATATGTCCGGGAAAGACCCTTGGAATTAACTTATCAACCAGCTGAATATGATCGATCATTATTCTCAAAAGATATGATCAGAGCAGAACAACAAATAGCTGATGAACTCGTTGAACCAGATGCACAATACGTGCATAAAACATCATCAAATGAAACATTGGTCGTTTTGAATTATCCACATTGGCGAATAGGCAGCATTCCCCTGACAACGAAAACACGTTCTTTTTTCCCAACAGCCCTCGAATCTCCTCGGGTGAAATTTAAGTTTATTGATGCCAAAGGGCAAGAAATCTCCGCTTGGGTTGTTCGGCCATATGATTATGTTTATGGACTTCGTAATTGGTATGAAGAATTGGAGCTGATACCGGGCAGCATTCTAAAGATAAGGCACAGTAAAGAGCCGGGTGAAGTTTTCATTGAACCTCAAAAAAAGCGGTCTAATCGAGAATGGATTAAAACTCTGTTAATTGGTGCTGACGGTGGAATTGTTTTTGCTATGTTAAAACAAACGATCACCGCAGATTTCAATGAAAGAATAGCGGTTGCTGTACCTAGCACTGAAATACTGGATGAACTTTGGCGAAAACGTGCAAAAAATCCAAGGCCAATAAACCTTGAAATGATGAGCATTATGCGGGAATTAGCAAAACTTAACCCACAGGGCCATGTTCATGGTGTTGAATTATATTCTGCATTAAATTGCATTCGACGTTGCCCCCCTGGAGTCGTATTCAGCATTTTATTATCGGATCCTGATTTCATCGCAGTTGGTGACCTTTATTTCCGTATTCGTGACGGTTCTTAGATAAGGTAGCTCTATGGATTCGAAAAGCAGCAGTCTGATTAAACCAAAAATCACATCTCCCTTTAAAATTGATTTTGAATGGTGGAAAAACCATGACCGAGATTGGCGTGTTTATCTTCGCAGTTTTCTTTGTGAGGAGCACCAGGCCCTCTTTGAGGATTTAGATAACGATGAGGTCATTGATTGGGTTGATCCAAAAACAGCAGAGGTCACCCAGGTGGATGGATTATTACATGTTTTGATCACACATTGTGCAAATCAAGATGATTTCCTGACGCAACGTATGGCGCTTGTCGATTCGGTTTTCAGGATCTTTCTTTCTAACGGCAATCAACCTATGACGCCTGAAGAACTTGGCAAGATTCTCCATCGTCCACCCACAACAATTTTACGAACATTTTCAGGTTTTAGGGTATATAAAGGTATCCGCCCCATCTCAGAATAAGAATGATTGTGCTATAATAATGACGCATAATGATGCCCCTGTAGCTCAATTGGATAGAGCACTGGACTTCTAATCCAACGGTTACAGGTTCGAGTCCTGTCAGGGGCGTTGTGGATAGTCTTCACATATTCAATGCTCTAAGATTTTTGAGAATACCGAAGCCTGCTTCGGTTTTTTGGGTATGATTAGGGATGAACAAAATTCTTAAGAGAAAGGAATTAGTTATGAAATTAATCTTTCGTTGGTTGATCATTGCCATCTCATTGTATATCGCAGTGTTGGTCGTCCCTGGCATTCAAGTCGAAGGGGATGCCTGGATAGCATTTTCAGTTATGGCCCTCATTCTTGGTTTAGTTAATGCTATCATTCGACCAATCCTAAAATTTCTGTCATGTGGATTCATATTTCTCACACTCGGTCTTTTTGTTTTTGTACTCAATGCTGCCACATTCCTATTGGCTTCTCAGATCGCTCAAAATTGGTTCAACATTGGTTTTTATGTCAATAACTTCTGGTCTGCATTGTTTGGCTCGATTATCGTGAGTGTTGTTTCAGTGATCCTGTCACACATCCTCATTGATGAAGAAGATTGAGAATGGCAGTGAAAGTCTCTACATAGCCACTTGCCCTATTTTTTAGTGTCGAGTATACTTCTTCACTGTGTTTGAAATTGATCACTAACACAACGAAGAAGCCAAATTTAATATCGGTTTCTTTCCACTACCCAGCCATCCAAGATGGTCAAGAGTAGCAAACCCAAGGAAAGGAGATTCCAAATGCGACAGTATGAATTGATTCTGATCGTCCAGCCTGATCTGGATGATGAAACCACGAATGGCATCATCGATCGGGCGAAAAAGATGATCACGGATAATGGCGGTGAGATCCTCAAAACTGAACTCTGGGGATCAAAACAACTTGCCTATGAAATCAGCGATTTCAAGGAAGGTTACTACGTCTATATGGATGTTGAAATGGCACCTGAATTCGTAGCCGAATTTAAGAACAACATTCGATATATTGAACCCATTCTTCGTTACATGGTCACGAAGAAATAAGAATTTAGAATTATTAACACTAGAAGTGAGTTATCACATGACACGTGGATTGAACAAGGTCATGATCATCGGCAACCTGGGCCGAGATCCTGAAATGAAGTTTACACCAAATGGCAAATCAGTGGCAAATTTCACTATAGCGAGTAACCGATCATGGAAGAGTAATGATGGAAATTTGCATACAGAAACTGACTGGTTTAATGTTGTTGCCTGGTCTAAGCTTGCAGAATTTGCGAAAGAGTACATGATCAAGGGAAGTTTAGTTTACGTTGAAGGTCGTTTGCAATCACATTCCTGGCAAGACCACGATGGAAACAAGCACAGATCTATTGAAATAATCGCGCAAAACCTTCTCTTGCTGAGTGATACTCATCCAAACAATGAATCAAATGACTCAGAGGATACTGAGGAGTATCCCTTCTGAGGGAAATTGTGAATAGGAGAATATCATGAGAAATTACCGAGAAAAACGCTATTATTCTCGTGTCAAAGTTTGTCAATTTTGTACGGACAAGAATCTAAAGATTAACTATAAAGATGTCAATTTACTCCAACGGTACATCGATAGTACCGGTAAGATTCGTCCTCGACATCAGACAGGTGCATGTGCGAAACATCAACGTGAGTTGGCAAAAGCAATTAAAAACGCACGCCACATTGCTCTATTGCCATTCAAAGGTAAATAATCAGCGAAAAATTTAGCCGATATACAGGTCAAACATTATGGCAAAACAAAATCAAAATATAAAAATCAAAACGAAAAAACACCTGGCAAGAGAACAAAGGGAAGCGAAGCAAACCCGAACAATCATCATAATAACAAGTGTTATTGGTGCGGTAATCCTCGGCTTGGTAGGATATGGCATCATAGATCAAATGCTGGTCCGCCCCCGAATTCCTGTCGCCGAGGTTGGTGATACCGTTATAAGATTGGACGAATTTGAATCCCAAGTTCAATATACTCGTCTTCAGATGCTCAACCAAGCCTATCAATATTACACTTACTCCCAGCAATTTGGTGAGTATGGATCAAGCTTTCTTCAGACAGCCCAATCCATTGCAGCTCAGTTATCTCAACCTGTTTTAGTTGGAAGCGATGTTTTAGACGAAATGATCAACAGTATTTTGATCAAGGAAGCTGCTGAGGAGATGGGTATTAGTGTTAGCTCGGAAGAGATTGACGAAGCTATTCAATCAGCTTTTGGGTTTTTTCCTGAAGGCACCCCCACACCAACCACAACTGCGACGATCGTTTCTACTCCAACATTATCTGAAACACAACTGGCAATTATCACCCTGACAAGTACACCAACTGCTACTGAGCTTCCAACAGAGNCTGTTGAAGAAANTTCTACGCCCACAGGCGATGAGGAAGAGGAAATTGAAGTAACTGAAGAAGAACAGGCTGGATCCNATGAAGTTGAATCTATTCCCGCTGAAGCTGAGGAGGTAGACGTCACTCCTACTCCCGACATTTCACCCACACCCTCACTGACACCGACACTCTACACAACCAAGATTTTTGGAAAGAATATTAAAGAATTCAACGAATCATATTCAATGTATGACTTTGACATCAAGAATCTGCGCGACATTTTCGAAGTAGAATTGTTAAAAGAGAAATTGATCGAAGTTATCAGTGTTGAGCTTGAGCCTGTTAAGGACGAAGTATGGGCACGTCATATCCTGGTTGAGACTGAAGAAGAGGCTCTCGAGGTGTTGTCAAAATTGGATGATGGAGGAGATTTCCATGAGCTTGCTGCAGAATATTCAACAGACGAATCAAATCGCGAAGAAGGTGGTAATCTTGGCTGGTTTGACAAAGATACAATGGTAACTGAATTCAGTGAAGTTGCCTTTAACCTCGAGGAAGGAGAGATCAGCGATCCTGTTGAAACAACGTTTGGTCTCCACATCATCCAGGTTTTAGGAAAGCGAGAAAGCCAAATACCAGCGGCAGAATTTGAGGGAGATAAACTGGACGTTTTCAATACATGGCTAAGTTTGCAGCGTGACGCACGTGATGATATCGTGATCCATGATGAATGGGAGGAATACGTTCCCACAACACCAGAAATTCCACAACAATTTTTAGCAGCACTTTATCAGCAGTAAAAATCAGCACAGGGTCTTTTTTGACCTTGATAAATCAATGAAATAAAGAAAGCGCCTAAATGGCGCCTTCTTTTTCCTTCTAGGAATTTTTATTTATCGATTTTTATGATATTATGCCATCTTAGTTATGAATATATCATGATATCCAACAAAACTAATAACTCGACTACTCAACATAGGTCTCATCGACATCTTCCAGTTTCAAACTGATCATTTGACTTGTCGCGTCTCTCCCCATAGTGACTCCATAAATCACATCAGCCGCTTGAACAGTGTTGCGGTTGTGGGTGATGATTATAAATTGTGTTTTACGAGAGAGTTCACGGAGCAGTTCAATGAAGCGCCCTACGTTTGACTCGTCCAGCATTGCATCAACCTCATCCAATATGCAGAATGGTGTTGGTGAAACTTTAAGGAGGGCGAAGATCAAGGCCACGGCTGTCAAACTGCGCTCACCACCTGACAATAACGCTAAGCCTTGCTGTCTGCGACCTGGTAATCGAACGACCAAATCAATTCCCCCTTCTACAGGATTTTCCTCATCGGATATCAATAATTTTGCTTCACCGCCGTTAAATAAACGTTTGAAATATTCAGAAAATCCTTGACCGACAGACTTGAATGTTTTCAGAAAATCTCTCTCCATCAAGTCTTCCAAGGCTTCAATCACTTCCTGAAGATTTTTACTGGCATTTTCCAAGTCAATCACCTGACTTTCCAGGAATTCGTAACGTTCTTTAATCTCAGCATACTCTTGTTGTGCTTCAGGATTTAATGGACCCACCCGCCTGAGTTTGCCTTTGAGATGCTTAATATCAGTATCGATGGCATCGGGTAACTCATCAACTTTCGGTAATGCTTTGGCAATATTCTCAGCTATTGAGAATTGTCCAGACTGATCACTTCTATTCTCATTGCTAACGGCTACCAGGCTGAAATCATCTTCGATCTTTTCTTTGATATTGGCCATCAGATCATCACAATGCATCATTTCAAGCTGCAGTTGGGCGAGTATGCGGTCTGCTGTGATGACAGCATTGTTTGCGTTATCCTTCGCCACTTCAAGAAGATTTGTTTTCTCTTCCAGGTCTTTTACAGCCAATGTTAAGGGAGAGAGATTCTGTGAATTGATTTTCTCAATCGTTTCTATTAAGTTGTCAGCATCTTGTCTTAGCTGCGTTTCATTTTTTCTGATCTCGACAATGTTGCTTTCTAAATTAGACAACCTCGATTGATATATATTCAATCTTTGTTGGGCTTCTTGTAGTCGAACATGATGATCCAGGGAGCGTTGTTGTGCAGCTTCTAACGCATTTTGTGTCACAATGCGCTGTGTTTGCAAATAATTCAGCTTTTGTTGAAGCTCAAATACTGAAAGTTCTTTTAGAACTGAAAATTCGACCTTCTCTTCTTGAAGCAATGTGCTGATCTCACCATTACACGCTTTAAGTTCGCTTTCAGCTAATTCCTTTTTTGTTTGATTCTCCAATAAATGTTGATTAATCTCTAGTAATTGGTCTTTGTGCCATGATAATTGCTCGTCCACTCTGGCCAAAATATCTCTAAATTGTTGGCGTTGTTGGAATACTCGATTTTGCGTATCTTCGACTTGTCTCAAGTCATGCTGCAGGGAATGATATTCATCTTCTAATTCCTGGATGGAATCAGTTTTCTTAGCCTTTTGTGTAATAAATTGGTTGATTTTCGCAGTTAAGTTTCTAATCTCCTGAAGCATTTCTTGGCTACGGCGCGACCGGCTGATGCGCTTTCCAGACCTACTCTGACCCGAGATCATCACCCCATTTGCCTGAAAAACAAGACCGCTTAAAGTGACGACTTTCTGTGTTCCATCCAGATCAGGAAGAATCTTTTGAGCTCTTATTCTGTCTTGAACTACCACTGTGTCAATGAACAACTGGTCAATTAGGTGTTTATATTTTGGATCAACCTTTATCAGTTCACTGGCATAGCCATGGAAGCCATCTTTAAGTTTCACAGGTGAGGATTTTCCTGGTGATTGAACTTCATCATCTATGACCAGGGCAACACGATCGTTATCTTTTGTTTCAAGATATTTTATTAAAATATCCTTCCCCCCAGAAGGAACAACCAGCAAATCGGTCAACTCTCCCAATGCGGCACTAATCGCTCTCTCATATCTTTCCTCAACAATGATGAACTTAGAAAGGGGAACAATACCTTTTGGTAACCGCCCTTGTTGGGAGTCTTCAACAATGGATTTCGAGCCTTCGCTATAACCGCTTAAGGCTGCTTCAGCTTGTTTTAGAACTTCAAGTTGAGCTTGTACTTTTGTTAATTTGGTCTCATGATCAGCAATCTTCTGTTCTATTGCGCGCTTTTTATCATAAACATTATCCAGACTTTCTGCCTGGTCATTTGTTTTATTCTTTAAACTCAGATATGCCTTCTGTGTTTCCTTTAACTCTGCTTGAATTGCTCTTTCTTTTTCAGATGATGACTGATTTTCGGCTTCAAGTTTCGTAACAGCAATATCGATCTTCTTTTGATCATTTGACAAAGAATCATGCCTGTACCCCAGCTCTTCCAGTCGAACAGAAATCTGAATTTTCCTGGTTTGAAGGTTTATCCGGGTTTGACGTGTAATATCGAGCTTAGCCTGAGCTGCTTCTTGTTTTGCTGATATTTCAGTCAGTTTTACTTCGGCTTGATTTATTTCCTCAACAGCCTTGTTAAGTTCAACCTGATGCTGATTAATTTCCCCACCAAACATCTGTTCCTGTAAAGCAAGCTCTTTTAATTCTTCTTGAAATTGGGTGATATCAATTTCCAAGTTTTCTTTTTGATAATGATATGAACTTTGTCTTTCCTCGATGATTGCGATTTCCCGTGTGATTTTATCCAAGCGTTGGTAATGCTGGGCAAGTTCAGCTTGTGAGTTTTCGAGTGAACTCCGAGTGCTTATAAGTTCTTCCTCGGTTTTTCCTAGATCTGTTTCAGATTTATTAAGCTGATTTTGGAGTGTCTCCAATAATGTCTCTTGATCTTGAAACGCCAATCGAGTCTTACTTAGATCCTGCTGCTTTTGGTGCCATTGATAGCCATACCACGTTCGAAAATGCTTTTCTAAATCAGATCGCAAACACTCATATTCAGCGAATCGACCAGCTTGCCTTTCAAGACTCCGCAAACGGGGTTTGATCTCAGTTAAAATATCCAGTACACGATCCAAATTTCTGTGTGTGTCTACTAAACGTCGAAGAGCATCCTCTTTCCGTGATCGGTAGAGTCCAATCCCTGCAGCCTCTTCAAATAATTTTCGCCGTTCATCAGGTTTCAATGACAAGGCAACATCAACCAAACCCTGACCTATGATCGTATAGGTACGCTCCGCTAATCCTGTTTGGGAAAGCAGTTCAGTGATATCCTTCAAGCGGACTTTGAGGCCATTTAACAAGTATTCATTTTGGCCATCTCGATATGCTCTTCGAGAGATCGATACCATCGAATAGTCGATCGGTAGCCAACCATCATCATTATTGAAAGTGATCGTGGCTGATGCCATTCCAGCTCTCGACCGTTGTTGTGAACCAGAAAATATCATATCCTCTGTACGCTTTGCTCGTAATAATGAGAATGCTTGTTCACCAAGAACCCAGCGCACACTGTCAGCGATATTGGATTTACCTGATCCATTTGGTCCAACAATGGCGGTAATATGACCAGGGAATTCTAAGCGAGTTATGGTCGCAAAGGTTTTGAGACCTTGTAACTCCAACGACTCCAACCGATTATCCATGGTTTATCTTTGCTCCAGCGTGCCAATTTTCGAGAGAGCTTCTCTTGCAGCAGCTTTTTCTGCAGTTTGTTTGCTGGAACCTTTCCCCCTGCCAAATGGCTTTCTACTTATTCTGACTTCCATTTCAAAGACCTTTGCATGATCTGGTCCTTCCTCAGATATCAAAGCATATTGAGGAGATGTATAACCCTTTCCTTGAGCCCATTCCTGTAGACGACTTTTCGTATCATCCGCAAGATGGTTCTTAAAGATCAGGTCAACACTATCTTTTAATAAGGGAATCATAAAATCATTCACAGCAGGAATCCCACCCTGCAAAAAGAGCGCACCAATCAGCGCTTCAAAAGCATCACAAAGCAAAGAATTTCTATCTCGTCCCCCTGCTTGAACCTCACCCCTCCCTAATCTCAAGGCAGGACCAAGGTTTATCAGCTTTGCAAAATCTGCTAGCTGGTCTGTATGCACCAATGCAGCTCTTAATCGTGTTAGATCACCTTCAGGTTTTTCTGGATAATGATTATAGAGCCAATCAGCAACAATGAAATCAAGCACAGCATCCCCTAGAAATTCCAGACGCTCATTATCCTCAATTGCGTCTTTGTTTTCATTTAAGTACGATCGATGGGTGAGCGCTCGTGATAATAAAAAATAATTTTTAAATGGTAAATATAATCTTTTAGAAAAATGTTCGGGTGATTCTGTATACAACTTCTCCTCCATAGTTCCAGATACTCTCTTCTCCAGAACTATCGATGCGCGAGCCATCCAAAAAAATAGCTTGCGCATCAACAGTTCAAATTATGCTTCTTACCTGTTGATTTTCAAATCTTGATTGTAACCGATTATTCAGAAAAACTCAAAAACGACCAGGATGCAGTTCTGCCAGGTAATGTCTTCAGAGGTATAATTTATCTTGAATTTTATGATGGAAGTCATTAACACCCCCGGTTCAGACTATACTATCCACACAGAGCTGTATGTTGGTCCACTGGATCTTCTCCTGGACCTCATTACTAAAGCTGAATTGGATATCACAAGGTTGTCTTTGACCGCGGTTACGAATCAATACTTGGATCACTTACGAAAATTACAACATTATTCAGCGGTTGAAGTTTCAGGTTTTCTTGTTGTAGCCGCAAAACTCCTGCAGATAAAATCAGAAGCGCTTCTTCCCCGGCCTCCTGAAAGAGAGGAAGGAGAAGAAGATCCTGCAGTAAGTTTGACACGTCAGCTTAAGATTTACCGAAAAATAAAACAAACAGCTCAATGGCTGAAATCTTTGGCCGACAAAGGTCTGCACACATACATTCGATTAGTACCTCCACCGGTCATTGAAAATGAGTTGGATCTTCAGGGGGTGACAACTAATGATCTTCTTGCATTTTTCAAGGCACTATACCAATTCGAAGAAGATGCGGCACCAATTACAACTGTATTTGCCATACCAAAAGTGACGATTAAAAACAAAATAAGCGAAATATTACAAAACCTTAAAAAAAATCGTAAACTCTCTTACAAAGGATTACTACCAGAAAAATACAATCGCATCGAAGCAATCGTCCTGTTCCTTGCTGTTTTGGAACTAGTCAAACAACAATATGCACGTACTGAACAGGACGCGCTTTTTGCAGATTTTAGAATCTCACCAACAGAAAAAACTTTCCAGGATAGTGAAATCAAATTGACACTGGAGGAGTAAATCCAGTATAATTATTTTTGTTTGGTATGTCATCCAATCTGTAGACAAATAGAACTGTTGAGAAAAACAAATGACTGATGATACAAAACAAGAGACAACCAATATCAATGCATCTGATCAGGATAAACTCACAAAACCCAAAGAGGCTGACTCAGCGAACAAGAAATACATCATCATCTCGATCCTTGTCATCGTAATCATCCTTGCGCTTGTTGTTACAGCATTGATCTTTCTTCTAAAAGAAGATAATAAAGCACTTACTGAGCAATTGCGAGATGTGTTTATCATATTCATGGCGCTCGAATCGCTTATCATCGGAATTGCCTTAGTTGTTCTGATTGTTCAACTTTCGACATTGATCAACCTGCTGCAAAATGAAATTCGACCGATAATTAACTCAACGAATGAAACAGTAAATACAATCAAAGGAACTACCAGATTTGTCAGTGATAATCTTACTGAACCAGTGATTAAAATAAACCAGGTGTTAGCAATGCTCAAACAATTGTTCAATCCATCCAAAAAATAAATTTGTGTGTATGGATAATTATTTAACTAGTTAAAAGGAGAAAACATGTCAGAAAATAATGATTTCGGAGCTTTTTTAATAGGTTTCATTGTGGGTGGGCTCACTGGTGCAGCAGTCTCTTTGCTTTTCGCACCTCAGTCTGGCGAAGAAACACGTGCACTCATTCGTGACAAAGCTGTTGTGCTCCGCGACCAAGCAGCAGAATCTGTCGAAGAAGCGCGCTTACAAGCTGAAAAAGCATGGGAAGAAGCAAAACATAAAGCAGATGAATTTTCAAAAGTTGCCAAGGAAAAGGCTGCTGAGTATCGCACCAAAGGCGAAAAAACAATCGATGAAAGTCGTGAAAAACTTGCGGAAACCATCCAACCAAAAGAGAAACCGGCAAGTTAAAGCAAAGTAAACAGAAAAAGGCTGGGAGTCTCCCAGCCTTTTTCGATTCGTTGATGGTAATTTATCTGTCAAAATAAATTTGGGACCGCAATATATTTGTGCTTCGCATTGCTAGAATCCAATAAGTTCATAAAATCCAAGGTTATTAAATGATCCATGGTTTTCACTCAATTTTCCATGTGAATTCTTACCCATCCGAAACTTATTCATCTTTTAATCATTCAGTTATCAACATTATACTTAACTTTTGTTCCTTGATCTTCAAGAAAACGACCACTCACATTTGCATAGACATCGGGGATAGAATCAAGAATATCCAAAGCCGTCACGCTATAACTGCCACCTAATTTCTTTCGAGCGAAAATCCCCGCATTTGCATGCATCCAGGTGCCCATAATCGCTGACTGTGAAACATCATATCCCTGAGCCAACATACCACCAATCATTCCAGATAATACATCCCCGCTCCCAGCTGTAGCCAGGGCAGAGTCACTGACAGGAATAACATAAACCCCTCCTGAAGGTAGTGCAACAACAGATACGGCACCCTTGAGGATCAGTACAACTTTCCAACGTTGTGCAAACTTCCGGGCTATCTCCCAACGATTCTCTTGTATATATTTGACTTCCAACCCTGTCAAGATAGCCATCTCACCAGGATGGGGCGTCAGGATCGTCTGTTCTGGTAATTTATCCCACCAATCTTCAATTTTACTGAGAAGTTTAAGCCCATCAGCATCAAATAAAGTCGGCATATCATTGGGAATGATTGGCATCAATCGACGCAAATAAAACTCTTGATGATTAGTTAATCCCCAACCTGGTCCAACAACAAGGGCATCTGCTGCAATCACTTTGTTGCATAGAATATCAATTCCTCCTGGATCATATGCGCCTTCCAAATCAGGTAGTATCGTCCATACTGCTTCAATGAGCTGACCTGAAAGGCTCCTGTGAACCACGTCAATCGTCCCGATGTTAACCAACCCACATCCAGAGCGATAAGCAGCTTTTCCAGCCAGATAAACAGCACCTGTGAACGGTTTTGACCCCGCTAACATGAAACATGTCCCAAATGTGCCTTTGTGCCCGGTGTTTTGTCTCACAGGCAGTCTTTTTTCCACCCAAGTTCGATCAATCATTTCAGGATTATTTACCACAAATTGATTATGAAGATCAGTAATCCCGATATCAATTAAGTTGATTTTACCGGCAAATGAATGTCCTGGATGTTTCATCAATCCTTGTTTTATTGCCGCCATGCATAGAGTCTGCTCAGCATGAAAGGTTACGTCTGAAACTTCTCCTGTATCACAATCCACTCCAGAAGGGCAGTCTACGGCGATTATTCGGGCTCCTGAGCGATTTTCAATTAAATCATGTATCATTCCCATCCGGTCAGATAATTCGCCTCTGAGAGGCAGTCTCAACCCTGTGCCAAGGATCCCATCCAAAACAATAACCCCAGGAATGAGAGCAGCCTCCATCTGATCGAAAAAATCTCCCTGGGTGATATCAACATGAGAGCCGCCGGAATTCACAAGTGCAGAAATAAGCTGGTCATTTTCTCGTGATTTCACAGTGAAAGCTATGGTACGAATGCCTAACTCAGATAAATTTTTCAATGCAATCAGAGTGTCTCCACCATTATTCCCAGAACCCACCAAACCGATCACACCTCTGCTGAAAGTGAGATGAGTTTTCAACCAGTTTGCAATTCCCTGACCTGCGTTTTCCATCATTATGCTGTAGCTCAGCCCAGTTGAGTCGGCTGATTTTTCAATGGCTTGCATTTGTTTAACTGTCACGATTTTCATGGTTCCCTTTCCTTAAAGAACACTTATTATTATACAAGAACTTCGAAAATGGAACTTCGCAAATGCTTGACTTTTAAATTCCCGTGTGATAAGATACTTCTCACTCGGGGGCGTGGTGTAGTGGTTCAACATGCGGCCCTGTCAAGGCCGAGACCGCGGGTTCGAATCCCGTCGCTCCCGCTCAAAGTGCGAGGTTTACCTCGCACTTTTTGCATTTAAAATATTCATTTAGATAAAAGAGGTTGTCCGTACACAAAGGGGATAGTTTTTGTCTAATACCCAATAAGTGTGTTTATTTGGTTTTGGCTGGATTATTATTGATGTGTTTCCTCTATGATCTTGGCTCTTTCTGCCATTAAATTGCGTAATTTCTCAGAATCTTTAGGATATGTAAAATAAAATAAACTAAAAAGCACAGCACAAATGATCCAGGGAAATGGAACTGTCCATATCAATGATTGTGAGAGACCGATGCGATCTCCCAATGTGCCAGCAATCACGCCAGCCAAAGCTGCAAATCCACTCTCAATGAATGTAGTTAATGAAAATGCTGTACCACGCAGTTCTGGCGGTACGACACCTTGCATCATGGGTTCCTTAGCACCTTTACCTGGCCAACTGATCATTAAGGCCGTAACAAAGGCTAATGCTATGATCCCCCACAAAGACCAATCTGCCGTTTGAGTAAAGAGGATATATGTCATCGGTATACCGCTGATGATTGATATCTGTCCTATAATCGTTCGTCCAAATTTTGGATTCTTTTTCTCAGCCCAGTCACCAAGGTAACCACCAATGATATTTGAAAACACTGTCCCAAATACGATACCTGCAAAAACAATCGTGGCATTTTCTGCAGGAATGTTACGCTCATTGACTAACCAGGTGATTAAAAATGATTGCATAACTACCCAGGGCATAGAGCCAGCCAGACCCTGAGCAATGGCTACCCAAATAGTTGGGATCTTGAGAACTTTTGGGAGATCAGCCAACTTCAATCCAAATTGCTTAGCATCCTGTTGTGTAATCTTACCTGCCAGTTCAGGCTCAGCCTCCCCTCTTACCGGCTCCTTGACCAAGAACCAAACCATAATTCCACTCAAAACACTAAACCCACCTAACAGGAAATAACCCCAACGCCAAAGGGTCGGTGTTGCCAGAAAACCCAACCCCACCGTGGCGATAATTATGCCGAAAATCCCGGTAGCTTCCATCAGCCCGAGTGCCTTACCACGATCCTTTGGAGGGAAAGTATCCGACATAATTGAAAATGTTG
>JGI24025J20009_10001950_pt1 | contig 15188 bp, 10 predicted proteins | sample Cruoilmetagenom3_FD_20009 | JGI IMG/M metagenome (IMG submission 20009)
TCATAATGCTTTTTTAACTTCTTTTGGTTGATAGATGAATTGCTTATTTTAATTATAAATAATTAAGATTAGATAGGTTTTAGGTAACTGTTTAATAACCCTCTGCTACTGAGAGGTTTTTATATATAATGGTTCAAAACCCACTTTATTCCTTACCGTGATCGTGTTTGCTCATACGCAATAGCCACTATATTGGGTCAAACTGCCTTCTGAGACACCATTATGAAATCGTTAACCGTTATCTGTTTAGCTACCACAACCATGCTATTTACAGGCTGTCAATCATTTCAATTCGTTGAAAGTCCCATTCCTGTCAAAAATCTCCCTGCTACCACCATCGTGGTTCAAAGTGGCACTCCATAAAATAAGAAAAACAAAAAAGGCAGATATCGGTTTGATATCTGCCCTCTAACTTCTATAAAACATTGTTAATGACTTAATAACAGCAACTGAATCATAGGCTACGTTAGCTTTTTGAAGCGGCTGGCTGATGCTTAATAATGGTTTTGGCCAAATGATCACCAAACCAAATGGCCGTATCGATATCACCAGACCCAGGTGTTTCTTCAGGTGGCCCATCAAGTGACTGGGTCATTAAGCCCAAAAAGCTAGATAGACGGTTCAAATCATGTTCCTCATGACCTGTTGGCATCAGTGGTAAGCCAATCCAGTTCATGCCATGCTGCATAGCATATAGAGCAATCTGCTGTAATACCGCCAGCTTATCACCGCTTAATCCACCTGAATTGGCAAAAGCGGCGGCCCACTTACCTTCCCATTTACGGTGATACCAGCGCTTTGAAGTCTCATCCATAAAAGTCTTAAATTCAGCCGTCACGCTACCCATATATACAGCACTACCGAACACCAACAAATCGGCCTGATCGAGATAGTCCCAATCGACATCATGGACATCCACGGCTTTGGCTTGGGTTTCTGGCAGTTGCTGGTGTGCACCTTTGACTATTGCTTCGGCAACGCGCTTAGTATGACCATAGTTACTGTGGAAAATAACAGCAATCGATACATTAGGCGCGTGGTCAGTGGTTGTGGACGTGAAAGACGGCTCGGTAGATTTATTCATACAAACTCTAATAATGGCTATAAATGATGGGATAAAAATAATACAAATGAATGGGTGCAGTCAGTTAGACAGGCTCAGCGTTTGCCTAAAACCTCTACACAACACATCGCATACTCTCATACAGAAGCAGCGCGCACAATAACCAGCGCCATACGCCCCGTGGCAGGCTGCTGTAAGTGTGTCTGACGCCGATAGGAATAATAACGGTCATCGGCATAACTACAGTGTATCAGTGACTCATGAGCTAATCTCACGCCAGCGCTACTTAACTGATCTGCTGCCAACTTTGGTAAATTCAGCTTAATTTTTTTTGCGGCGCTTGTGTGAATTGTCGCTTTGTCAACTGTCTCAGGTAAATGCGGCGCCTTGCTACCATTCTTGCTGACATCATCCGAATGGATAGCATATCGCTGATCAAAACTGTTAAGGCCCGCTTCAGTCAGTGATTTATTTTCTATGCATCCTTTTAGTAGCTGATCGCGCACCTGAACACCAACTTCATAGTTATCCTGACTGATGCAAACGCCAATCCAAGCCTTGATCTCCCCAGACTCGGTAAAACGCTGGACAGTGGCTTGGATAACGCCGCAAGCCAGCCCCTGCCAGCCTGCATGAATCGCTGCAATCTGTCCGCTCGTCGGTTGATACAAGACAATGGGGACACAGTCCGCTGTCATAATCGCCAGTCCAAGACCTGTCTGTTGACTGACCATCGCATCAGCGGCCACTGGTTGCATACTGAGGGCAGTGGCATCGACATCATGAATTTGCTTGCCATGAATCTGATTGACCCAGTGTAAGCGTTTGATAGGGATGTCTTGGAAGCGCTGCGATGATAGGGTTAAAAACTGCTCATTAATGGCAGCCAATAGGCGCATACGATTGCCCAGCACCTTTGTTGCCTCATCACTAACATGCAACCCTAAGTTCAGCTCACCATAATTGGCGCCATTGTGCGGCTCTAACTGCTGATTTTTTAAGTCAAAATCACTGGCACTCACAGTCTCAGCATTAGTAAAAGCGGCCGTCTGAAAAACAGCCACATCATCAATTTGCGTGAGCAATGTCATTGGAAGTTTATTTATCATGGCCAATTTACCACTTAGTGAGTCGTCTTTGTCTCATTGACAGCTGTCTACTGCTTTTCCTATCCGTGACGAGAGCTTTTACCGTACGGTTAAAAATGGCTATTCGTCGTCATAGCCGTCGCTAAGCACTGCTATTAATTGCAGCATATCTTCTGGGAGGGGCGTTGTCACTTCAATATCTTCACCTGTCGCCGGATGAACAAAGCCTAGAGTATAGGCATGCAAGGCTTGACGGGGAAAGTTACTAATCGCTTGACGCTGTGCTTCTGTCAGGCCTGCACGCAATTGGCGACGGCCACCATAGACACGGTCACCTACTATCGGATAGGTTACATGACTCAAATGCACACGAATCTGATGGGTACGCCCAGTCTCAAGTCCTACGTCTAATAGACAGTAGTTTTCGTTCAGAGGCGTGACGTTTAATAAATGCGTGACCGCCTCACGTCCTGCCGTCATTACGGTCATTTTGGTACGCTGATTGCGATGTCGACCAATCGGTGCATCAATGCGGCGATGTCGTAATAAGCTTGCTGCATCCCCTGCCACCACACACTGGTAATGGCGATAGACTGATTTGTCTTTTAGCTGCTCCATCAGTGCCATTTGAGCCGGCTTGGTTTTACCAATCAGTAGTAGCCCTGAGGTGTCTTTGTCAATACGGTGCACCAGCCCTGCACGCGGCAAATGATGCTGCTGTGGATAGTGATACAGTAACGCATTGACCAAGGTGCCCGTCTGATTACCAGCGCCAGGATGTACGACCATACCAACAGGTTTATTAATCACCAATACATCATCATCTTCATAGACGACGTCGATATCTATATCTTCTGGCTGATCTTCGCTATGCTGCTCCAGCGTGGTCGATAGATGCAACACATCGTCTGCCTTGACGCGGACCTTAGGTCTTTGCACACTACCGTTATAGAGTAAACTGCCATCACTGATCCAGCCTTGTAGCTGTACACGCGAAAAGTCTGTAAACACCTGCGACGCTACCTTATCAATACGCAGACCTGACTGATCTTCTGTGACAGTGTGCGTCATATCCACAATCACCGGCACTGCTTGACCGGCTACTGTGGTCTCGTCATCATCGCTATCATCAACGTCTTCATTAATGTCATCGCTACCCTCTTCGAGCACGTCGTCATCATCGAGCACCTCATCTTGCCTTTGCTCATCAAGCGCTGTCTGATTATCGTCAGGTAACTCACTATTCTTTAAAACATCATTTGGCATTGGTGACTCTTGTGCTGATGAATCAATATCTAATGATTGATTCGGTGGTAAATGGGTAGTTATAGCATTATTATTCATAGCTAGATATATACATAAAAAAGCCCCTGAAATCGTTTGGTCAGGCAACTTTTGAGAAAATGGTTAAAGAAACTGTCATCGCAACTTTATAAAAAACAGACTGCCCCTCGCGGATTAATGGCACATGATAAATATAATCGTTGCCAAAAACAGTAGAGCCAGTCCTGCAATAGTGTACCATGCTGAGCGCTTAAGCCCTATAGAAGCTGTGTGTTATCTGTCATTTTTTGATGATAACGTCATGTCTCAAACAATCATGGCCAAAATGGCTAACTCTCTAAAATATGACATTGCTGTAATTTACTGTATATTTATCAGTGACAATGACATTCGACATCGCTCATGATAGTCGCCCATGTTAAAATACCAAATGCAGACAAGACACGACTATCACGTAGCTTGCAAGCAGTAGTCTGTCGAGGCAAAAAATAGACGAAACAAACGTTATTCTATAAAGTATCGCCATATTTTGCTGTATGCTATGGCATTGTATTTTTAAAACAACTGTATTTTAACGTTAGCTGTGGTGATGTGGTATTGACCCAAGGCCCGAGTAACACGGACGGGGCCAAAACCTCATTAGATAAAAATCACGTTGATGTCGCGTCCGCTTCATGATGAACGTACTCAATAATAGACAGTTAATTGATACCATAAGCATCGTTTTTTATTATTAACCTTTTATATAGCATAGTAGCGCTGCTGCTATTGTGCATCTTGTGTCGGAGAAGAAGTATGCAAGCTGTTGGCAATACGTTTATCAAACTGTCCTCAATAACCCTACTGGCGTTAAGCGTCAATCTAGTGGGTTGTCAGACTTTTAAAAATTTAACCGGCGGTGCAGACGTCGATGCGGTAGAGACGGCCGAAAAGTCAGAGCAAGGTTATTATAACGATGCGATCGCCCAGATTGATAAAGGTCGCTATACCCAAGCCATCGAAGATCTGACCAATCTACGCACTTTCTATCCTACTGGACAATATGCCGAACAGGCGTTGCTTGATATCATGTATGCCCAATATGAAAGTGGTAAATATGAAATGGCAGCGGCCAGCGCTGAGCAGTTCATCAATCTCTACCCTTCTAATCCACAAGTCAGCTATGCCTACTATGTGCGCGGCGTGGCCAATATGCAAGGCTCATCAGAGGGCCTAAAACTGTTTAAGCTAAACCAAGCTGAGCGTGATACAGCGTACTTACGCATTGCCTTTGCAAACTTCCAAGAGCTTATCAACAAATACCCTAATAGTCCTTACACACCAGATGCCGCTCAGCGCATGACCTTTATTTACAATCAGTTTGCTGAAAGTGAGATGAGCGCTGCCAATTGGTATATTGAGCGCGAAGCTTACGTGGCCGCTGTCAATCGTGCCAAATGGGTGTTTCAGTACTATCCACTCAGTGAATCTATTCCTGAAGCCATCGCTGTTCTCGCTTATAGCCATGACAAATTAGGTCTGACGGACTTGGCAAATGAGTACAAAACACTATTACAAATTAACTATCCAAATTGGCTAACCAATGACGGCCGTGTGAAATTAGAGACCAAACGTGATCGCACTTGGCTTAACAAATTGACTTTTGGTCAGCTTGGCCGCTCAAGTATGCAAGACACCTCAGTCGCAACTGGCGAGTACAATGGTGCCACCAAGACGCAGATGATTCGTAACGTCAACCAATTAAGACTGCCTAGCGACAACACTACCAATGCGCCTGCGGTCAATACCTCGGCTGTACGTAACGCCGGCATCAATGTGGGCTTAGGTCTGCCGGAAGCGTCTACAGAACGAGTCACCAGCCAATCAAGCACTGGCTCTACTGCTCGAGAAGCGACCGTTGATCCGCAAAACATGAATCCTACGCGCCGTACAACGCTACCTGAAACGAATACGGATACAGATGTGGGTGATGAGGACTAGTTAAATCAGATTAAGTGACTTTTTTTGATTTTATACCGTCGATTGCACATCATAAATAATAAGGTCAACGCTCTGTTGGCCTTATTTTTCTGTTTTTACTCTACAATGAATTCAAAGTAAAAGAATGATGTAAAAAAGCACGGTACTGTCTATGCCCCAACATAATTGACCTATGGTAAACTGTTTTTTGTATGAGCATTCCTAATCATATCCTCGAGCAACTAAATAGCCAAGCTGATTTAATCAGCATTATTGGGCGACATACCACGCTTAAACGGGCGGGGAGTGAATTTAAGGGCTGCTGCCCTTTCCATGGGGAAAAATCGCCGTCTTTTTATGTCAATCCACAAAAAAATATCTACCATTGCTTTGGCTGTAGTGTCGGTGGCAACGCCATCAGCTTTTTGCGTGACTATGAAAACTTAACGTTCATCGAGGCGGTCAATGAGCTGTCAAAGCAGACTGGTATTGAGGTACCACAAGAAGAGCGACAAAATGTCAGTTATCAGCGTAGCGCCCCTAAACCCATTGTCCCACCTGTGCCTAGCCCAGCTATAGCTCAAGACAACGTCAATCAAAGCAGTGTCAATCAAGACAAGGTTAATCAAAGCAATATTGACCAAACTCCTCAAGCGTATGCAGACGCCCCTGCCTACAACGATAATGCAAGCTATGGGGAGTATCCACCGCTAGATAACTACGCCTCTGCGCCTTACCCCCCTGATACTTATGATGCAGACTATCAAAGCGGTAGTGACCACCACAGCGATAATGGGTATCCGCCACCATGGCTAACCGACACCAATGGAATGAGTGACCCACATGGTGTGAGTAGCCAGTCTGAAGAAGACGGCAACCTGTATGAGCTATTGGCGCAAATACAGCAGTTTTATCAGCACAATCTCACAACCCACCCTCATGCCAAGCATTATTTTTTATCGCGCGGTATTACCGAGGAGATTTTTGAGACTTTTGGTTTGGGTTATGCACCGTTTGGTTGGCAGCATCTTGAGCATCAGTTTCCGCAAGATATCGCGGGACTAAAGGCACTCGGTTTAGTGCGCCAATCAGAGTCTGGGCGAGACTATGATTTACTGCGTGATCGCGTCATTTTTCCTATTCGAGATAACCAAGGCCGTACTATTGGTTTCGGTGGTCGTGCGCTCGATGACGAGGTAAAGCCCAAATACATCAACTCCTCAGACTCGCCAGTTTTTCATAAGCAGCATGTGCTGTACGGTTATTATGAGTCGCGCCAGCAGCGTGCCGATAGCTGGCTTGTGGTCGAAGGCTATATGGATGTCATCGCCCTTTATCAAGCCGGCGTTTATGGCGCTGTCGCCTCCATGGGTACAGCGATTAATGAAAGTCAGATATCACGGCTATTAACGCTAAACCCTACTTTGACATTGAGTTTCGATGGCGATAGTGCGGGACAAAAAGCCGCTTGGCGTACGCTTGAGGTGGCCCTGCCTGTGCTGGCGGATGATAAAGAATTGCGGTTTTTAACCCTACCCAACAACCATGACCCTGATACTTTTATCAAAAGTCAGGGCGGCGATGCCATGCGCGAGCAAATCGCTAATGCCATGCCGTTGTCCCAGTACATTTTTGCCTATCTAAGTGAGCGTTATGATTTGACCTTGGCAGAAGGCAAAGCCAAGCTGATGTCGCAAGTGCGCGCCTTAACCACCGCCTTACCCAAAGGCAGTAGTTTTCGTTATTTGCTCAACAATGACATTTATCAAAAGCTTGGCGGCAAGCGCAGTCAAAACGTCGAGGCCAAAGATGCACTGTTAGATTTCGACGGTGACATGACCATCAGTCAGCAACTGCAACTTTGTTTTTTATTCCAGCCGCGCGCCCTCACCGATGACCCGATTGAGTCGATTTGGCGACAGGCAGGTATCCATGATTTACACCTGCCTGCCCATATTAAACAAAAAGCGGCGCCCGATATCCTGCGTCCGCTTGCTTGGGAAGACCTGCAAGACACCGCCTTACTTGACATCGTCAGCACCATCAAACGTTGCCTTAACTATTTGCCAAAAGACGCCAATGCGGCCGCGCATTTTGTCTTATCGAATGTGAAGCCGCTTACCCAACAGATGCTTAGCCGTAGCTGGGGCGGATTTTATAAAACCTTAACGGCAAGAAATGTTTTAAGCTTGGATGAGCTCATTGAAAACTTAGTGATGCAGCTACTTAAACTACATTTGCAAAAAAAGATGCAAGAGCTGATAAAAAATCCCGATCATATTAAGCTGGCGATTGTCCGTAAGCAGTCACAGTTATTAAATGACTGGTTACGCGCCCAGCAGGCCGAGCAGTCAGCACAAATGGTCACCGTTCAATCTTAGGTCTTACGCTTAATTTTTATTTCTCAAACGGTCGCCCTTTAAAAGTGTCAATGCTGCCCCCACTACTAGTGATTATACCCAGTCGTCATGGCCCCATTTAAAAGCGTGCCAAACAGGCAACTGATCGTAAATAAACCGCAAAAAACGGTCGGTAGCTATCACTACCTCGTGCTTGATTACGGTGGTCTGTGTTAAACTGTGTCGCTGTGTATTGACAGCACTGCTTAACGACTGTAAGCAGGCAGCATTAAGCGCAAGTTTTGGGTATTATTTTTAAGTATCAGTTTTTAGATACTATGATTTTTAAGTATTGTTATTTTGAAGACTTTTTAGCTTTTCTAATTTTTATTTTTAGCTGTTTTTTAGCATTGTTATTGTAGTGTTTTGAGCCTTTATTCATATCAACTCATTTTTGATATTATTGACAACCTCTACGCCCCATTTTGATCAATCGATTGATAAGATCAACGCAGCCAGTAAGCGATAGCGAGTCACAATATAAAAATGTCCGATGCAAGTAAGCGAGTATTTATGAACGATAAGTCAGTTTCTAAGTCCACATCTCAACTGGCCACCTTAATCCAAATGGGTAAAGAGCAAGGGTATCTCACCTATGCTGAGGTGAATGACCAACTGCCCGACTCTATTACCGAAAGCGATCAGATCGAAGATATTGTGCAAATGCTGACGGATGTTGGTATTAAAATCTTTGAATCTGCCCCCGATGCCGATGACATCTTGATGAACGATGATTCAAGTGATGATGACATGGCAGCGGACGAGGCAGCAGCCGTATTGGCGTCTGTTGAGACTGAGCCGGGTCGCACCACCGATCCTGTCCGTATGTACATGCGTGAAATGGGAACGGTTGACCTACTTACGCGTGAAGGTGAGATCGCCATTGCCAAGCGTATCGAAGAAGGTATTCGTGATGTGCAGCACGCCATGGCCTACTGGCCAGGTACGGTACAGTTTGTCCTTGATGAGTATCAAAAAGTACAAGAGGGCGAAAAGAAACTTTCTGACGTCATCACAGGCTTTTTAGACCCTGAAACCGAAGAAGACAAGATTGCCGCGCAAGAAGCCAAAGAAGCGGCGAAAGAAGAGCGCGAGCGGATCAAAGAAGAGAAAGAAAACCCGCCTGTGATCAAAGCAAAAGCCAATGCCAAAGCGGCCGTGCTTGACGATGATGACGAAGATGACGACGACGTTGAAGAAGAAGCCGAAGAAGAAACCAGCGGCCTTGATGCAGAAGAAGTGCGTTTGCGTTTAGAAGAAATCGAGAACTTGTTTATCAAAGCCAAACAAGCCTTGCTGGATTATGGCCGTGGTAGCGTACAAGCTGATGACGCTTACGCCCTACTCGCAGAACGCTTTATGATGCTAAAGCTAAACAACCGCTTGTCTGATCAAGTGATGGCCATCATGCATGACGTCTATGACGATGTGCGTAAGCAAGAGCGTCAAATCATGCGTTTGGTCATTCGCCGTGGTCGCATGCCGCGCGAAGAATTTCGTAAAACCTTCCCAAGTAACGAAACCAACGTTGATTGGCTCATTGAGCGCATCAAGGGTAAGCCCGCTTTTGCTGGTACACTAGAAAAAGTCACCGATGATGTTATTTTGCTACAACGCAGAATTCGTGATTACGAGCAACAGCTCGACATGAAAATCCACGACATGAAAGATGTGGCACGCCGTATGGCGGTTGGTGAAGCAAAAGCTCGCCGCGCGAAAAAAGAAATGGTTGAAGCCAACCTGCGTTTGGTGATCTCTATCGCCAAGAAATATACCAACCGTGGTCTACAGTTCTTGGATCTCATTCAAGAAGGTAACATTGGCCTGATGAAGGCGGTCGATAAGTTTGAATATCGCCGTGGTTATAAGTTCTCAACCTATGCCACGTGGTGGATCCGTCAGGCAATCACCCGCTCTATCGCTGACCAAGCCCGCACTATCCGTATTCCTGTGCATATGATTGAGACCATTAATAAGATAAACCGTGTCTCACGTCAGTTGCTACAAGAAATGGGACGCGAGCCAACCCCTGAGGAATTAGGCGAACGCTTAGAGATGGACGAAGTCAAAGTCCGTAAAGTGTTAAAAATTGCCAAAGAGCCTATCTCAATGGAGACCCCAATCGGTGATGATGAAGATTCACATCTAGGCGATTTTATCGAAGACTCGACTATCTCAAGTCCTGTCGATGATGCAACGTCTGCTGGTCTACGCGAAGCCACGCGTGATGTACTCGGTAACCTTACTGAGCGTGAAGCGCGTGTGCTAAAAATGCGCTTTGGTATCGACATGCCAACTGACCACACTCTAGAAGAGGTCGGTAAGCAGTTTGATGTAACGCGTGAGCGTATTCGTCAGATTGAAGCAAAGGCACTACGTAAATTACGTCATCCTTCACGCTCTGAGCATCTGCGCTCTTTCTTAGAGAATGACTAAATTTACTGGTCAGTTCTAAGCCTATAGAATGGGTTTTAAATACTAGACAGTAAACCCCATAAAAAAGCTGAGCCTGTCTCAGCTTTTTTTATGTCAACGACGCTTCTACTTTTAGACAATTACTTTTAAAATACAATCGTTTTTCACCCATAGTAATCTATAACAAATAGTAGTCACTAACAAATTGATGGCAGCTTAAGCTTTATAGGTTTTGACTGTCTCTTGGAAACCTACTATACACTTAACAGCGCATATATGTACTCCATCGCTAGGAAACTGACATGATTGTCCGGCAAAAACCCCATCCTTTTAAAATATTTTTCACGTTCCGTGGCTCAATCATTCCAAAAATCTATCCACAAGTTTTGCTGATTACCCTGCTCAGTACTTTAATTACGATTATTCAGCACTGGATTCCCAACTCTTTTCCCTACTATGGTACGGCGACTTTTACCTTATTAGGGATCGCCCTTTCGTTGTTTCTCGGGTTTCGTAACAACGCGAGCTATCAGCGTTGGTGGGAAGCGCGCAGCTTATGGGGACAGCTGGTTTATGAGTGTCGCAGCCTAACCCGCCAAATGCTCTCTTTTATAGATGACGAGTCCGATAATGGCCAGCGTACCCAGCAACGTATGGTGTACCTGACCATCGCCTTTACACACGCTGTGCGCCATCGCCTTCGTGATACTGAGCCTTGGCAAGACATCGAGCGTTTTGTTGACCCAAAGCATCATGCCAGCATGCGCCAATCGCATAACGTACCCAACTATCTGATGCGTATGATGGGTAAAGAGCTTGGAGAGATTCGACGTCAAGGGCTAGTGTCAGATCACATAATCCAGAATATGGACGAGCGCCTGACCTCTATGACGATTGTTTTGGCGGCCTGCGAACGTATTCATAACACGCCGCTGCCTTTTGCTTATATGCTATTGGTGCATCGCACAACCTACTTGTATTGCATCATGTTGCCTTTTGGCTTGGTGGCATCCCTAGGTTGGGCAACGCCTTTGATTTGTGCAGTGATTGCTTATACTTTTTTTGGTTTAGATGCTCTCAGTGAGGAGCTTGAAGAGCCTTTTGGCTTGGCTGCTAATAAACTGCCCCTGACTGCATTGTCACGCACGATCGAAATCAACTTATTAGAAGCGCTGGGAGAAACGGACATTCCGCCTGATATCGCGCCTATCAATGGTTATTTGCCATAATCGATTGACTTGATAGGGTTGGTCCTACATAAAAGAAAAGACACCCTCCCATTCTTGTTAACAATCTATTGCCATAGCCCTCACGGCCCTTGAATAATCGCCCATATGCCACTATAAACAGTGAATAAAGTGACTACCCTTAACAAAGATACTCGTCCAGAATTAAGTCCGTCCATTAAAGACTGAGCACGGCAGCGATTCTTAGTTGGGTTAAGCCCACTATTTCCATATTTAATATTTTCATAAAAATGAGGCACGCATCATGAGTGATGATCCAAAAGACAACAGCCAAAATCCAGTAAATAAAAAATCGGTCAACGTGACCGAACTGACCCCCAATGCAAGCGCGTTACGAGGCAAAAAAACGGACATTCAAAACCCTGAGCTTTGGGATTTCCCAATGAACTATCCGCTAAGCATCATTGGTCACGAAGGCGAGCACGACAACTTGCTCAATGAAGTGAAGCTTATCTTGAGCAGTCAGTTCCCAGATTTTGACTTGGCTTCCATCGAAGTCAAACCGTCTAGAACGGGCCGTTTTCACTCAGCACGTGTCAATTTATACCTCACCACTGCCGATCAGGTGAACACGCTTTATGCATCGCTTGATAATGCCAAAACCGTCCGCATGGTGGTTTAAATAAATAATGTTTTTTTAAAATAACCAGTCCCTTTTTCGTCCAAATCGTCACTCGCTAGTAATAACATACGGGTGGCGATTTTTTGTGGTTTGCTGTACAATCTGCGCCCGCATTGTTATTCTGGCGACCTGTGTTATTAGCCAACAATAACCGAGAGAATAAAAACAAATCGTCACGATATTTTTACAAAAAATTTATTATTTGAGTCAATCGCGCCTAACCCTTGTCCCATCGTCCTTTGCCAAAATATGGGCCGTCTACAACCTCGCAGCAACATAGTTTTGGTCTAAAATCAATATAGCATTTTCAAAATTTTCCCGCTATATTGTGCCTACCTACTAACAAACACGCTATATGTAGTACTCAGTGATTTTAATCATTATTATGAGTAGCGGTCGCTTTTTGCCTAAAGAAAATCATCTACCGCAGCAGAACGTACTAGCGTTATAAAGCATGCCTGCCAAGTATGAACCGTGCAGCATCATTATAAGTAATCCAATTAAGAGGACAACATGACACATATTGATAACATCCAAGTGACCAAACGTGACGGACGTTTAGAGCCTATTAATTTAGACAAAATCCACAAGGTGATTGCGTGGGCAGCGGACGGCTTGGATAATGTGTCGGTGTCGCAAGTTGAACTAAAATCGCACATTCAGTTTTATGAAGGCATTAAGACTCGTGATATCCACGAAACTATCATCAAGTCAGCAGCCGATCTGATCTCTGAGACCACGCCTGACTATCAGTATTTGGCCGCGCGTTTGGCTATCTTCCATCTGCGTAAGATTGCTTACAACAGATTCACACCGCCTCATCTTTACGATCACGTCAAAACCCTAACAGATGCTGGCAAATACGATGAGCATATCCTAGCTGACTATAGCCGTGCTGAGTTTGATGAATTAGAAGAGTACCTCGACCACTGGCGCGATATGAATCTTGCCTATGCAGCGGTTGAACAAATGGCGGGTAAATACCTCGTCCAAGATCGCGTGACCAAGACCGTTTATGAGAGTCCGCAGTTCTTATACATGCTCGTTGGTATGTGTCTGTTTGCAGGTTATGACAAGTCAGACCGCTTGTATTACGTCAAACGCTTCTATGATGCGACCTCAGAGTTCAAAATCTCGCTACCAACACCCATCATGTCAGGGGTGCGTACGCCATCACGCCAGTTTAGCTCGTGTGTATTGATCGAATGCGGTGATAGCCTAGACTCCATCAACGCGACCACTAGCGCCATCGTACGCTACGTATCACAGCGTGCGGGTATCGGCATCAACGCAGGTCGCATTCGCGCACTTGGTAGCCCAATCCGTGGCGGCGAAGCGCAGCATACTGGCTGTATCCCCTTCTATAAACTGTTCCAAACGGCCGTGAAATGCTGCTCACAAGGTGGCGTCCGTGGGGGTGCGGCGACTCTGTTCTACCCACTATGGCATTTAGAAGTGGAGTCATTACTGGTACTCAAAAATAACCGCGGCGTCGAAGACAACCGTGTGCGTCATATGGACTACGGTGTCCAGTTAAACAAAACTATGTATACCCGTTTGATTAAAGGTCAAGACATCTCGCTATTTTCACCAGGCGACACACCTGGCCTCTATGATGCGTTCTTTGAAGATCAAGACAAGTTCGAAGAGCTATACACCAAATACGAAAACGACCCGAACGTGCGTAGCCGTCAAATCCCAGCCGCCGACTTGTTCAGCCTAATGATGCAAGAGCGCGCCAGCACGGGCCGTATCTATATCCAAAACGTCGATCATTGCAACACCCATAGCCCATTTGACGCGACCGTTGCGCCGATTCGTCAGTCAAACCTCTGTATGGAAATCGCGCTACCGACCAAGCCGATGGACAACATCAATGATGAATCTGGTGAAATCGCGCTTTGTACGCTATCAGCGGTCAACTTGGGTAAAGTTGAAAACGTCAGCGACATCGAAGAGCCAGCCGAGCTGATCGTCCGTGCGCTTGACGCCCTGCTCGACTATCAAGACTATCCCGTCAAAGCGGCTCAAAACGGTAGTATGCGCCGCCGTACGCTAGGTGTGGGCGTGATTAACTATGCTTATTACTTAGCTAAGAATGGCGCACGCTATTCAGACGACAGCGCGCTTGGTCTAACCCATCAGACGTTTGAAGCATTGCAGTACTATCTCTTGAAAGCATCAAACAAATTGGCAAAAGAGCAAGGCGCGTGCCCTGCATTCAATGAAACCACGTACTCGCAAGGCATCTTGCCAATTGATACGTACAAAGCCGACTTGGATAAAATCTGCCAAGAGCCGCTACATCTCGATTGGGAAACGCTACGTGGCGAGATCACCGAGCACGGTCTACGCAACTCGACCCTAACCGCTTTGATGCCGTCTGAGACCTCAAGTCAGATCGCCAACGCGACCAACGGTATCGAGCCACCACGTGGTCTGGTCTCTATCAAAGCGTCAAAAGATGGCATCTTAAAGCAAGTCGTGCCTGAGATTGACAAGCTAAAAGATCAGTACGAGCTACTGTGGCAAATGCCAAACAATGACGGTTACCTAAAGCTGGTCGCCATCATGCAAAAATTCGTCGATCAAAGTATCTCTGCCAATACTAACTATGATCCCGTTCGTTATGCAGGTGGCCGTGTACCGATGAAGATATTGCTAAAAGATTTACTAAACGCTTATAAGATGGGTGTGAAGACGTTGTACTACCATAACACGCGTGATGGTGCGAACGATGCACAAGCGGATATGGAAGATGATTGTGCTGGTGGTGCTTGTAAGATTTAAGTTTGTGAAAGAGATTCTTTGAATAGAGTCTCTGATGAATGGCGGGTTTGGCTTTTGGGTTAAGCTCGCTATTTAATATTTGCTGCTATCTAGACTATATTTTTGGAAAATGGATATAACTTAAAATCATGGAAAGGAAAATCATGCAAAATGAACCTACAGCTAATGCAGCGAAAACTAGTAGAAAAGGATTACTAAATCCGGATATAGTAACGATAAAGGTATAGTCAGTCCAAAATAGAAAAGGTACAATACTTTTAAACCAAGCAAAGTGAAATATAAAAGATGACCTACTCAGCAGATTTTCGAGCACAAGTTATC
>JGI24025J20009_10001952_pt1 | contig 15188 bp, 12 predicted proteins | sample Cruoilmetagenom3_FD_20009 | JGI IMG/M metagenome (IMG submission 20009)
ACCCGCCCTGAACGTGATCTGATGGTCGGCCCCGGTGCACGGTTGCTGAAAGCGGGCGCTGTGTTGTCCGAGCAAGAGCCAGTATTGGTGCCGGTCAACCAGCTGTCAGATGGGATGAGCGTCATCGACATCGTGCCGCCTAGCCCGGTGGATGTATATCACCTGTGCCTGGCGCGTCATGCCACGGTTCTGGCCAATGGTCTGGATGTGGAAACCTTCCATCCCGGTGAGAATTTCCAGCGCAATATGGGGCAAAACATGTTGTCACTGTTTTTGTCACTGTTCCCGCATATTCATGAGCCAGCGGATTTTGGACGACTGTGCTGTCAGCGCAAACCGTTGGTTGCTCCGAATGGGCTGGAAGTGGCCTAAGCGCCGTTCTTGGGTCTCTTCGATCCCGGCTCAGTTGGGTAATTCAGGCGTTCCGGCTGAGGCGTTCTTCCAGAACCTCAAACGGGACGCCCGGTTCGTCCTTGGCGCCGCGGATAACCAGCGAAGTTTTCACGCTGACCACGTTGTCAGCGGCGGTCAGATCTTCGGTCAAAAAGGTCTGAAACGTCGACAAATCAGGGGCCACGCATTTCAGGACGAAATCAACCTCGCCATTCAGCATATGACACTCGCGTACCAGCGGCCAACCGTTGCACCGCTCTTCGAACGCTGACAAATCAACCTCGGCCTGGCTTTGCAGGCCGACCATGGCAAACACCTGCACTTCGAAGCCCAATTTGCGCGGGTCTACATCGGCGTGATAGCCCCGGATGTAACCGGCTTCTTCCAAAGTACGCACACGACGCAGGCAAGGTGGGGCAGAAATTCCCACGCGTTTTGCCAGCTCCACATTGGTCATACGGCCATCGGCCTGCAATTCGGCCAATATCTTGCGATCTATCTCATCCAGACGAGATGTGGCCATGCGTGTTTACTCCATTGAAATTCGCGGTTGTTATAGCAGAACGGCCAACTTGCGCAATAAAGTTTCGTCTACACGCAAGATCATTTCACAACTATAATTCTTGCCCCCCAACCCCTTCACCGAACCGCGAGGGGTTTTAAGCTGCGGTCGGCCTCGCTATATCTGCCGGGAACTCATGCTCCATCAGGAAAGGGCGCCCCATGGCCGAGACCCGTCACTCACACGTTCTGATCATCGGATCGGGCCCTGCCGGCTATACAGCCGGAGTTTATGCCAGCCGTGCAATGCTGGAACCTGTTTTGGTGCAAGGGATTGAGCCGGGTGGGCAGCTGACCACCACCACCGAGGTTGAGAACTGGCCCGGCGATACAGAAGTGCAGGGGCCTGATCTGATGGTGCGGATGGAAGCCCACGCCAAGGCGATGGGCTGCGATATTGTTGGTGATATCATTACCGGGCTGGACACCGAGAGCCGCCCGTTTGTGGCCAAGGGCGACAGCGGCACGACTTACACAGCCGATGCCGTGATACTGGCGACAGGCGCGCGGGCCAAATGGCTTGGATTGCCCTCGGAGGAGGCGTTCAAGGGCTTTGGCGTATCCGCCTGTGCCACTTGTGATGGGTTCTTTTATCGCGGAGCCGAGATTGTGGTGATCGGCGGCGGCAACACGGCGGTGGAAGAGGCGCTGTTTTTGACGAATTTCGCATCAAAGGTAACGTTGATCCACCGGCGCGATGAATTGCGTGCCGAGAAGATCCTGCAAAACCGCCTGTTGAAGCACCCCAAGATTGAACCGTTGTGGTTTCACGAGTTGGAAGAAGTTCTGGGCGATGACAACCCCAAGGGCGTGACCGGTGTCCGGGTGAAACACACCAAAACCGGCGAGACGCAGGAAATTGACTGCAAAGGCGTGTTTATCGCCATCGGCCATGCGCCTGCCAATGAGTTGGTCAAAGGCAAGGTTGAAATGCACCACGGTGAATATGTGCAGGTTGAGGCGGGCAGCACACGCACGTCTATCCCCGGCCTGTTTGCCGCGGGCGATTTGACGGATCACACCTATCGTCAGGCCGTGACCAGCGCCGGAATGGGCTGCATGGCGGCGCTGGATGCTGAAAGGTATCTGGCCGAGCAAGACGACTGATATTGCATTAAAGTTTAGCGAAGCGTGATCTGAGGGCAACAGTTGTGCCCTTGGGTGCGTTTGGCGTGGTTTGTTCTTTCCAGAGCGCGCTTGATGTGGCATGTGTTCACGCGTGAACATACTTTGAGCCCGTGACAGATGACCGTGTCTGAGACCAAACCAAACCTGCAAGAGGAAGATCAGGTCTTCCGCCTGCTGCGCCAGTTGGATCTGGCGCCGGATGCGTCACAACGCGTAACAGCCGAAGCGATCGGGATTTCGCTGGGCCGTTTGAACGCGCTTTTGCGTCGTTCGGCCAATGCTGGTTTGGTCAAGATCAGTGACCGGCCCGGCCCGGACAAACGTCAGCGGTATGCCTACGCGCTCACTCCCCGCGGTGCGGCCGAAAAAATGCGCCTCACCGACCAGTTTCTCGCCCGAAAATTCGACGAATACGATGCTCTTCATGCCGAGTTGACCGGCACGACGAGCGGACTTGCCCCCCTCAAACATAGGACCAGACTAGTGCAGAATAACCTTGCCCCCATCCCCGAACTTTATGTGTCACACGAGAGTGCGCAAAAACTGAAAGCCGACGCTGCTGATCTGATCAGCCATGATCTGTCACCGCGCCAGATTTGTGATCTTGAACTGTTGATGAATGGTGGGTTCAACCCGCTCAAAGGGTTCCTCTCCGAGGCCGACTACAACGGTGTTGTGGATGATATGCGTCTGAGCGATGGGACGCTTTGGCCGATGCCCATCACGCTGGATGTGTCCGAGGCTTTTGCCGATGAGATCGAGTTGGGCCAGGACATTGCCCTGCGTGATCAGGAGGGTGTGATCCTGGCGACGATGACTGTCACCGATCGCTGGACGCCCAACAAAGCGCGTGAGGCCGAGAAAGTGTTCGGGGCCGATGATGATGCGCATCCGGCGGTGAACTATCTGCATAATACTGCGGGCAAGATTTATCTGGGTGGCCCGGTGGTGGGTATCCAGCAGCCTATGCACTATGATTTCCGCGCCCGGCGCGACACCCCAAACGAGCTGCGCGCCTATTTCCGCAAGCTGGGCTGGCGCAAGGTTGTGGCCTTTCAAACCCGCAATCCACTGCACCGCGCGCATCAGGAGCTGACCTTCCGCGCCGCGCGTGAAGTAGAAGCAAACCTGCTGATCCACCCTGTCGTGGGCATGACCAAGCCGGGCGATGTGGATCACTTTACCCGTGTGCGCTGTTACGAGGCGGTGCTGGACAAATATCCAGGCTCCACGACCACGATGAGCCTGCTGAACCTGGCGATGCGCATGGCCGGCCCCCGCGAGGCGGTGTGGCATGGGCTGATCCGCGCCAACCATGGCTGCACCCATTTCATCGTTGGGCGTGATCATGCCGGCCCTGGCAAGAACTCTGCTGGCGAAGACTTTTACGGACCTTACGATGCGCAGGATTTGTACCGCGAAAATCAGGCTGACATCGGCTGTGAAATGGTGGATTTCAAGCACATGGTCTATGTGCAGGAACGCGCCCAATACGAGCCGAACGACGAGATTGCCGACAAAGACAACGTGACGATCCTGAATATCTCGGGCACTGAGCTGCGTCGCCGTCTGGCCGAGGGGCTGGAAATTCCGGAATGGTTCTCATTTCCCGAAGTGGTGACCGAGCTGCGCCGCACCCGTCCACCGCGCTCCAGTCAGGGTTTCACTGTGTTTTTCACCGGCTTTTCGGGCTCGGGGAAATCGACAATTGCCAATGCTTTGATGGTCAAGCTGATGGAAATGGGCGGACGCCCGGTGACATTGCTGGACGGTGATATCGTGCGCAAAAACCTTTCTTCCGAGTTGGGTTTTTCCAAAGAACACCGCGATCTGAACATCCGTCGTATTGGCTATGTGGCGTCTGAGATCACCAAAAACGGTGGCATCGCCATCTGTGCGCCAATCGCACCTTATGCCACAACGCGCCGGGCCGTGCGTGAGGACATCGAAGAGTTTGGTGCCTTCGTGGAATGCCATGTGGCGACATCCATTGAAGAATGTGAACGCCGTGACCGCAAGGGCCTGTACAAGCTGGCGCGTGCAGGGAAAATCAAGGAATTCACAGGTATTTCAGATCCTTATGATGTTCCTCAAAACCCTGAGCTGAGCGTGGAAACCGAAGGCGCAGACGTTGACAACTGTGCCCATCAGGTGATCCTGAAGCTGGAGCAGATGGGGCTGATTGCCGGTTAATCCTGCCGATCCCCAATGATAGAAAAGCCCGGTGCGCAGGTGCCGGGCTTTTTGTTGCCTGCATTGCTGATCATCGGCCTGATCTGGCAGGCGCTCGCAGGCTTTTTGCTGAGAAAATGCCGAATAGCTGCCCTACTCGTGCCCCAATCGATTGTCACTTTTTCGGAAACGATTGTTTACCGGCCTGACTGGCCGCGAAAAAGGACAAAGAATATGGACTGGTTGATGTCATTGCTGGTTGAGAGCGCCAATAATCTTCTTACGGCATTCAAATATCTATTGGTGCCAGCACTGTTTTTCGTGTGTCTGGCTTACATCGCCAAGGGCCGCTCAGCGCTTAAAGATATTTGGCGGGCGATGCCTGAGTTCATGCTCACGCTCAAAATTATGTCGTTCAATGTTGTCTTTTCCACCCCTTTCGTGGCGATTTATGCTACTGCGATTCACGCATTTTTGACCGGCAATAGCCTCTTCTTAATCCCGACAACCTTCTGGGATGGGGTGCCGATGGTGATCACGCTGTTTCTGGCTGTGTTTATCGGGGATTTCTTTCATTATTGGCGCCATCGCCTGGATCATACCAAGGTGTTCTGGCCTGCCCATGCGGTGCATCACTCAGATACAGAAGTGACNTGGCTGACCGCATCGCGCTGGCATCCGATCAACCTGCTGACCATGCGCGGCGTTGGGCTGGGCACCATGTTGTTGATGGGTTTCCCGGTCTATGCGATCCTGTTTAACGCGATGCTGCGCGGGTATTACGGGCATTTCATCCATGCGGATGTGCCTTGGACATATGGTAAATTTGGCAAATGGATGGTGTCGCCTGCGATGCACCGTTGGCACCATTCGGCTGAATCCAAGGCCTTTGACAAGAACTTTGGTGAGTTCTTTTGCATCTTTGACCGCGCCTTTGGCACGTTTTATCTGCCCGGACCTTGTGACGGCCCGCTGGGGGTGTCCGACAAGATGGAGCAAACCCTGAGCAGCCAAATCGGATATGCGTTTACGCCCAGGGCCTATAAACCACTGATGAATGCCTTGAAGGCGCGGTTTGGCCAGAAGAAGAACGTCATTCCGGGCGAGTGATACATTCTTGTAAATGGCTGGCTTGTGAATGGCTGGTGCTTTCTTCCAATGAAATTAGGAAAGCACAGCCTCGGCGGCGCGCGTGAATATATCGCCATAGTTGGCAGCCTTGTCTTTGATGGCTCGAAGGTGGGGTAGCCGGGTGGTGTAGTCGGCCTGCGACATAGACAAGATGGCTTGTTGTAGATCGGCTTCGCTGCGGCAAATAATCATGCCGGATGTGTCCAAAAACTCCGCGATATTGGGGCAACCCCAATAGATCGGCACAGTTTGGCACAGCACGGCGTCCACCAGTTTTTCGGTGAAATAGTTTTTCTCGGCGACGTTTTCGATCACCACCGAATAGCGGTAAGGGGCAAGGCCGTCGGATTTATCCTTAAAAGGGGCATATCCGCCGCCCATCAGATCGACGTCGAGGCCCTCGGATGTGATCCAATCCGCAATCGCATGGCGCAATACATGGCCCTCTTGCGAACGTTTGGTTGATGCAATCAGCGAACACATACGCACCTTTGACGTATCGAGGTCATGCCAATTCGGCACCCAGGTGCTGCCAAAGGGAAAGAACACACCATTGGGAATGGCCGCCAACAACGCCTCGTCTGTGGTCAGCACGCGGTGAAACCGGCGATAGGTCTGGCGTAGCAGTTTGAGGTGCAGCCCGTGGATGGCAGAGGGTTCCATTATCACGATAGAGACCTTTGCGCGGGTGCCAAAAGAAGGCCGAACATGCAGGGTTTTGCGCGGAAAGACGATCAGATGATCCTCCGCCGTAAGATCGCCCAATTGTTTGCCCTTCAACGCGCCGGGTTGCCCCAGCGGCCAGATCAGATCATCCAGCGGCAGGCGTGACGGCCGTGTGCCCAGCTTCATGGCATAGGGCAATATGGCGACGGTTCCGTTGGGCCCGGTCATCTGGCTGCTCCGATTTGGGTTGGCAGCGTGATAGGGCCAATACCGCATCAGGGCAATGTCCGAAACTCCTGCGGCCGGGAGGGGCGACCGGGGCGCGAGCATGTCGCCGGGCCAGTTGCGAAGCGTCAACACCGTGGGTGAATTGGCAAAGGTGACGTTTGGCTGACATGTTTTGCCGCGCAAGGTCTGTTCCTCGGCGGGCAAATCCGTATGGTCGCCTCACGCGATTTAGCCAATCAGGGATTCCCTATGTCAAATGAAGATCCTCTTGTCGTATTTACGCCTTCGGGCAAGCGCGGGCATTTCCCAAAGGGCACGCCGGTTCTGACCGCCGCGCGCCAGCTGGGGGTTGATCTGGATTCGGTGTGTGGCGGGCGCGGGATATGTTCCAAGTGCCAGATCACACCGGGGTACGGCGAATTTGCCAAGCTTGGCGTGACAGTGGGTGACGATGCGCTCTCTGAGTGGAACAAGGTTGAAGCACGCTATGACGAAAAACGCGGGCTGAAAAAAGGCCGCCGCCTGGGCTGTCAGGCGAAGGTGATGGGTGACGTCGTGATTGATGTGCCCGCCGAATCGCAGGTGCACAAACAGGTGGTGCGCAAACGTGCCGAGGCACGCGACATCACCATGAACCCCTCTGTGCGGATGTATTATGTCGAGGTACAGGAACCCGACATGCACGAACCCTCAGGCGATCTGGAGAGGCTGGCCAAAGCGCTGTTAGAGCAGTGGCAAATTGAGGATGTCACGGCTGATCTGCATATTTTGACCGGGTTGCAGCCGATCCTGCGCAAGGGTGGCTGGAAAGTGACTGTTGCTGTGCACAAGGGCACGGATGATCATGCGCCGCAGATCATGCACGTCTGGCCGGGGTATTATGAGGGCAAGATATACGGTCTGGCGGTTGATCTGGGCTCAACCACCATCGCAGCGCATTTGTGTGATCTGTCGGACGGGCAGGTTGTCGCCTCATCCGGTATCATGAACCCGCAAATCCGCTTTGGCGAAGACCTGATGAGTCGGGTCAGCTATTCAATGATGAACAAGGGTGGCGCGGCAGAAATGACCCGCGCGGTGCGCGAGGGGATGAATGCCCTGTTTGATCAGATCGCCGAGGAGGCAGAGATCGACAAAACGCTGATTATGGATGCGGTTTTTGTGTGTAACCCGGTCATGCACCATCTGTTTTTGGGCATTGATCCGTTTGAACTGGGGCAGGCGCCCTTTGCGCTGGGCACGTCGTCCTCGCTCAACTTGCGTGCCGCTGAGCTGGATCTGGATATTCATCCCAGTGCGCGGGTTTATATCCTGCCGTGTATTGCGGGCCATGTGGGGGCCGATGCCGCGGCTGTGGCGCTGTCCGAGGCGCCTGACAAGTCGGATGATCTGGCGCTGGTTGTTGATGTGGGCACCAATGCCGAAATTCTGTTGGGGAATAAGGAAAAGGTGCTGGCGTGTTCCTCGCCGACCGGGCCTGCCTTTGAAGGTGCTCAGATATCCTCGGGCCAGCGGGCGGCACCGGGTGCGATTGAACGGGTGGAAATTGACCCGGTGACCAAGGTTGCGCGGTTCAAAGTGATTGGCAGCGATTTGTGGTCGGATGACGACGGCTTTGGCGAGGCCACCGCCACCACCGGCATCACCGGTATTTGCGGCTCAGGGATCATCGAAATGGTGGCTGAAATGCGCATCCATGGTATCGTTGACGGGCCTGGGCTGATTGGCGCGCCAGAACAAACCGGCACGGATAAATGCTTCCTTGATGGGCGCACCTATTCCTACATGGTGTGGGATGGCAGTGCCGAGGGCGGGCCGGTGATCACCGTTACCAACCGCGATATCCGAGAAATACAGATGGCCAAGGCGGCGCTTTATTCTGGCGCGCGATTGCTGATGGATAAATTTGGTGTGGATCATGTGGATCGTGTGGTGCTGGCAGGTGCGTTTGGCGCACATATCAGCCCGAAACATGCAATGGTTTTGGGGATGATCCCTGATGCACCGTTGGACAAGGTCACATCGGCAGGCAACGCCGCGGGCACCGGCGCGCGCATTGCCCTGCTGAACACCGAGGCGCGCAGCGAAATTGAAGCAACCGTGCACGAGATTCACAAGATCGAAACCGCGATTGAACCGCGCTTTCAAGAGCATTTCGTAAACGCCTCAAATATCCCCAATTCGGTAGAGCCTTTTCCCATTCTGCGCAGCATTGTCACTTTGCCGGACGTGAATTTCAACACCGGCGGCGGTGGCGATGGTGGTGCCGGCGGCGAAGGTGGCGGACGGCGTAGGCGCCGACGGGGGTAGGCCGTGCTTGCTATGGTGCTGTCCTAACCGTGAGAGCTCCAGCGGCGGCGGTCAAATCGGCATATTTGATCAGCCCTTCGGTTTGGTCAGGGCCATAGGCGATGGGTGCCGGAAAGGTCCGGTCCTATGGGGACAGCAGTTGGCTGTCTGAAATGGGGGCGGGCAGTTGCTTTCGAGGCGACGTTCAGCTCAAGTTGGGTGATTGTGCATCGAATGGTCAATCCTAAGGACAACGCACAAGGTTTCTTGACGTTCAAACCTGCTTGAACTAGGGATGCGCCCGGATATGCGGGTATGGTGAAATGGTATCATGCGAGCTTCCCAAGCTTAAGGTGCGGGTTCGATTCCCGCTACCCGCTCCACTCGCCTGATCTCGCTTTTTGGCATGAGCGCAAGTGTCGAAATGCGCTGTGATCCGCAGTTTAGCCTAGTCCAGATTGAACGTCAGCCCCACCGCCAGCAGGGAATCAACCGATGTGCCTTCTGCGGGAATGAGCTGTGCAAAAATGTTGCGATAGCGGGTTTGCAGGCCAACCAGTGGCACCACATCGCCAACGGATGCATCAAACCTGTGACCATCGCCGGGATAGAGCGCCAACCCCGAAAAAACGCCCACTTCGAACTCGGGCAGGAGTTCATAGGAATACCCGATTGATGCCAGCACCGACACTTCGGAATAGCTGTTGTAAAAGGCACCGACCGAGTAATCGAAGGTCTTTTGCTCCCAGGTCAGAAACGCACCGGGGTTAATCTCCTGAAAATCCTGGGTCGCGCCGAAATGTTCAGTTCCCAACAGGAATGACAGCCGATCAGGGCCTGCCAGCGCGGTGGTGGGCAGGGCTGCGGCCAATAAGATTACACTCAACTTCATCTGTCGACTCCCGTGTGGTGTCGGCGGCTTGCTTGGGTAGGGGCGCCAACTTGATGTGCTATACCTCATCGGTAATCGGGCAATTTCATGACGCGCATGGTTAAAAACGCCGGTGGGTATTGATCGCGCTGCAAACGTGGCGCACAAGCCACGCCAAGCGCGTGTGCCTGCGGTATTTACGGTTGCGTGGTATGTGCGGAATTTGTAAGAACAAATTAAGAACATGACCTGGACGCAAGAATGCGCGGTTGATCGTAGCCCGCAACCCGGCTTCAATGCGCGAAAATGAGGGCAAGCAACATGCTGACATCGGTGGAACTTTGCGCAGGCGCAGGCGGGCAGGCTTTGGGGTTGGAACAGGCCGGATTTGCCCATACGGCCCTTGTTGAGATCGACAAGCATTGCTGTAACACCCTGCGCCATAACCGCCCCGAATGGACGGTGCTGGAGGAGGACATGCGGCTGTTTAAGGAACGTGCCGGTGACTATGCTGGCATGGATCTGTTGGCTGGCGGTTTGCCGTGCCCGCCGTTTTCCGTGGCGGGCAAGCAATTGGGCGAGCAGGACGAGCGCAATCTGTTCAACGACGCGATTGAAATTATAGATGCGGCGCGGCCCCGCGCGGTGATGATCGAAAACGTGCGTGGGTTCCTTGATGCGGTGTTTCATGACTACCGCGAGAAGCTGAAAACCCAACTGGGCAAGTTGGGATATAAAACTGATTGGCGGCTTTTGAATGCGTCTGATTTCGGTGTTCCACAATTGCGCCCACGGGTGGTGATCGTCGCGGTGCAAGACGCGCGATCTGAGTTCTTTGACTGGCCCGAGCCGAACCCACATAACCCGCCCACGGTGGGCGAAACATTGGGTGATCTGATGGCGGCACGCGGCTGGCGCGGGGCCCAGGATTGGGCTGACAAGGCCGATGAGATTGCCCCGACAATTGTTGGCGGATCCAAAAAACATGGCGGGCCTGATCTGGGGCCGACGCGTGCGCGCGCTGCTTGGGCCACCTTGGGTGTTGAGGGGCGCACCATTGCGCCCGAGGCACCTGATCCGTTCCATAACGGCATGCCGCGTTTGACCGTGCCAATGGTGGCACGCATTCAGGGCTTCCCGGATGAATGGCATTTCACCGGGGCCAAAACCAACGCGTATCGTCAGGTGGGCAATGCCTTTCCTCCACCGGTGGCGCAGGCTGTGGGGGCTCAGGTGGCCAAGGCGCTGCGCAAACGGGTGCTGCACGCGGTTAGCGGCTGATCCAACATGAAGCGCAACATTCCCCCCAGCGAGGTCACTCATGGGCACCGGGATTATGAGTTGCTGCGTGCCATTGCGGATGACATCACCGATCGGGCTGGCGGCGCCGATGCGCTGGCCCGCAAAGTGGCGGCGATGCTGCGATCGTGCATTGATGATGTGATCATGACCCCCAAAACCGGGCGGCGTGCCTACGGTGATCTGGAAAAGACCGAGAAAACTTATATTGGCACGCGGGTCGAGATCGAGCTGCGCGCCATGTTGCGCCTGCCCAAAGGCAGGTTGGACACGGTGATCCTTGGCCATGACGTGGACATCAAACACACCATGGGCAGCACCTGGATGATCCCGACCGAAGCGGTTGATCAGCCCTGTTTGGTGCTGGCCGCCGATGAGACACGCGCGCGGTGTTATCTGGGCCTGATCGTGGCGCGCGAGGCGGCGCTCAGCCTGAGTCAGAACAAAGATGCCAAGAAATCGGTATCGGCCGAAGGGTTCCGGCATATCCTTTGGCTGCTGGTCGATCACCCCTATCCGCGCAATTTTTGGGGCACCGTGCCGGAAGACGCTGTTGAGCGTATCTTTGCCGCGACCTCGGGCAACGCACGGGTGATGCAGCTGTTCCGCGAAGTGCAGGACCGCGCCATTGACCGGGATGTGATTGAGGCCGTAGCCCAGCAAAAGGATTTCATGCGCCGTTTGCGCGCTGATGGCGGCGGTGGCACGCGGGACAAGCTGTCCGCTGAGGGTATTTGGCTGTTGAATGGCCATTATGACAGCACATTGATCGGGGCCCTTAAGCTGGTGCATTGTGGCGGCAGCGAGTTTATCGCCCACGCCCCCCGGTCTGAGCGCGAATGTACCATTGCCCGCGCCCATGGATTACTTACGCCAGACCCGGAGGTATAATGCGCCTATGTGTGGACGCTTTGCAGCCGGCCATCTGACCCAAAAGCAAATGGTTGAGATCGTTGAGGGGTTTTTGACCCCCGGCGCGACTGTGGATGCTGACGCGCAACCGCCCAAAGGGGGCTATCACATCCGGCCGACCAACCGCATTGCATTGGTGGTGCAACAGGGCAAAACGCCCATGCTGACCACGGCCAACTGGCAGATCACACCGCCGGGCGGGCGAGGGTTGATCAATGCCAAGATTGAAAACACCGGTTTTTGGCATGATGAGTGGGCCCATGGCCGNTGTATGATCCCGGCGCTGGGGTATTTTGAATGGNCCACCGCATCAGGGCGCAAAGAACCGATGTTTATCACGGTCAAACGCAACGCGCCGGTGTTATTCTTTGCCGGGCTGCGCAGCCTGGACAGGCAGGGCTGTGTGATCCTTACCCGTGAACCCAGCCCTCAGATCGCTCATATTCACAACCGAATGCCGGTGATCCTGTCGCCCGATGACATGACCGAGTGGCTGAATGGGACCATGCAGAGGGCCGCCGCACAGGACCATCTGGGCACGCAGTGGGACGGGAGGTTTGAACATCACCGGATCAAACCCCTGACCGCTGAGAGTGAAGGTGAAAGCGTGATCGAGCCATATTCGCCGCCTCAGACAAGTTTCGATTTCTGACGGGTCTTGAGGCCTCTCACTGCATCGGCTAGGCACAGATCATGACATTTACAGTGGCAATCGACGGGCCGGCAGCGGCTGGCAAGGGCACGATCTCACGCGAGGTTGCGGCGCATTTTGGATATGCACATCTGGATACCGGGCTTTTGTACCGGGCCACGGGGCGGCGCACTCTGGACGGCACTGATCCGGTTGAGGCCGCCCGCACGCTTGGCCCCGGTGATCTCGGAGCGGATGATTTGCGCACGCCCGAGGTGGCGCAGGCCGCCAGCCGGGTGGCCGCAATCCCCGAAGTGCGCGAGGCGCTGGTGGATTTTCAGCGCGCTTTTGCCACACGATCTGGCGGTGCGGTATTGGATGGGCGCGACATTGGCACAGTGATCTGCCCCGACGCACAGGTGAAGCTTTTTGTGACGGCCAGTGATGACATCCGCGCCACGCGCCGCCTGATCGAGCTGACGGACAAAGGCCACGACATCAGTTTTGAACAGGTGTTGGATGATCTGCGCCAACGTGACGCCCGCGATAGCGCGCGCACCACGGCCCCGCTGAAGGCAGCTGAGGATGCAGTGTTGCTTGATACCTCTGAGTTGAGCATCAAAGACGCAGTTGACCTTGCTATTGAGATTATATCTGAGCGGCAGGGGTGATCGTGCATCATTTGCATGTGCGGTGCGGGCATTCCCTTTGGGCCGGGGTCTGCTCATCCAGCTGCTTTGGCCTTGATTAACTGCATGCGGGTGTCTATATGGCTCTTGTCGACACGGCGGAGACCGTCGCGGGATTAATGAGTGAGCAGGGTCGGGAGCACCGGCCCTATTTGTTTTGCGATACCGCATTGGGCTTTGTCTGACCAATGAACCCCCAAGACCGGCGGATACAACCGCGCGGCCAGATAAAAACGATTTGTTAGGATTGAAACGCCACATGGCTCAGAACACATCTATGGAGGAATTCGAAGCCCTCCTGAACGAAAGCTTCGAAATGGACACGCCCGAAGAGGGATCAGTTGTCAAAGGCAAAGTCATCGCAATCGAAGCGGGCCAAGCCATCATCGACGTCGGCTACAAAATGGAAGGCCGTGTCGAGCTTAAAGAATTCGCAAACCCTGGTGAAGCTCCTGAAATCGCTGTTGGCGATGAAGTTGAAGTCTTCCTGCGCTCGGCGGAAAACGCCCGCGGTGAAGCTGTCATCAGCCGTGAGATGGCCCGCCGCGAGGAAGCCTGGGATCGTCTGGAAAAAGCCTATGCCGACGAAGAGCGTGTTGAAGGCGCGATCTTTGGCCGTGTCAAAGGTGGCTTTACGGTTGATCTGGGCGGCGCAGTTGCGTTCCTGCCCGGTTCTCAGGTTGATGTGCGCCCCGTGCGCGATGCCGGCCCGCTGATGGGGTTGAAACAACCCTTCCAGGTTCTGAAAATGGACCGTCGCCGTGGCAACATCGTTGTATCACGTCGCGCCATTCTGGAAGAAAGCCGTGCCGAACAGCGCGCCGAAGTTATCGGCAAGCTGGCCGAGGGCGACAATGTGGACGGTGTGGTCAAGAACATCACCGAATACGGTGCCTTCGTTGACCTGGGCGGTGTGGACGGGCTGTTGCACGTCACTGACATGGCATGGCGCCGTGTGAACCACCCATCCGAGATCCTGGCGATTGGCGAAACCGTCAAGGTTCAGGTCATCAAGATCAACAAAGAAACCCACCGCATTTCGCTGGGCATGAAGCAGCTGCAAGAAGATCCATGGGATCTGGTGGCTGGCAAATACCCACTTGGAAGCACGCACACTGGCCGCGTGACCAACATCACCGATTATGGTGCGTTTGTTGAACTGGAACCAGGTGTTGAAGGTCTGGTGCACGTTTCAGAAATGTCGTGGACTAAAAAGAACGTACACCCCGGCAAGATCGTTTCGACCTCTCAGGAAGTCGAAGTTATGGTGCTGGAAATCGACGGTGCCAAGCGCCGCGTTTCTTTGGGCCTGAAACAAACCATGCGCAACCCATGGGAAGTGTTTGCAGAGCAATTCCCCGAGGGCACCGAAGTCGAAGGCGAAGTCAAGAACATCACCGAATTCGGTCTGTTCATTGGTCTCGAAGGCGAAATCGACGGCATGGTGCATTTGTCAGACATCTCGTGGGACGAACGTGGCGAAGACGCGATCCAGGGCTACAAGAAGGGCGATATGGTTTCGGCCGTTGTCTCGGAAGTGGACGTGGAAAAAGAGCGTATCTCGCTGTCGATCAAAGCGCTGGGCGGAGACAAATTTGCCGAAGCAGTGGGCGGCGTGAAACGCGGCTCGATCATCACGGTTGAGATCACCTCGATCGAAGATGGCGGCATTGAAGTCGAATACGAAGGCATGAAAAGCTTCATCCGTCGTTCCGACCTTAGCCGTGATCGTGCCGAGCAACGCCCTGAGCGCTTCTCGGTTGGCAACAAGGTGGATGTGCGCGTGACCAACGTAGACGCCAAAACCCGTCGCCTTGGCCTGTCAATCAAAGCCCGTGAGATCGCTGAAGAGAAAGAAGCGGTTGAGCAGTATGGCTCGTCCGATTCAGGTGCATCGCTGGGTGATATCCTTGGCGCCGCGCTGAAGACTGACGACGACAAATAATCTGAACCTTTGGTTCTGATTCGGGAAGGCCCTGCGCAAATGCGCGGGGCCTTTTTGCGTTTCATAAGGTGAGTTCGCACATCCACGCCAGCGCAATACTGTTGTGAGTGCAAAACCTTTGGGTCTTGTTGGGGAAAGCTGCGCGGACTGGCCTGATAACGTGCCACCGCTTGAACACCTCGGCCCCCAGACGCTTCAATTGTTTGCGCTGTCTTACTTTGTCGGGATATTCGGCTATCCGTTGATCGCTGGATGGCTGAGTGTGACTGCAGG